>Ga0209530_1000331_pt1 | contig 37303 bp, 26 predicted proteins | sample BlaSpr_A8_Ref_O1_FD_187987 | JGI IMG/M metagenome (GOLD analysis project Ga0209530, IMG submission 187987) | Forest soil microbial communities from Thunder Bay, Ontario, Canada - Black Spruce, Ontario site 2_A8_Ref_O1 (SPAdes) (version 2) | ecosystem: Environmental > Terrestrial > Soil > Boreal...
TCCAGTTCCGCACCCGACGGCATCAGCCGCACAACCAGGTCCCCGCCACGGCGGCTCACAGTCATCGCCGCCGCCGGCATGACCGTAGCCGGCTCGGGAGGGTCGAACGAGTCGACGGCGGCGGCGGACCAGCAGACCTCTCCCTGGCCTAGCAGGGCCGAGGGCGGGCTGGTCCGGGATGTCGCGGCCGGGAAGTCCTTCGGCTGGATGAAGCGGATCCGCCGCGCGCCGTGGTCGGCCTGATCGGCCGCTAGGAGCCTGGCCGGGTCGGGATGCTGCTCGACGAAGAGCCGTGCCTCCAGCGTGTTGCATGTCACGTGGACTTCGCCGAGGACCAGCAGGAAGTTCCCGCGCTGCACGTCACCGGGTGACGCCGCCGCGATCATGATGTCCGGTGAGTGCTGCCGGGCACCGCTCCAGGCGACGGGACGACCGGGAAAGCACGCCGCGACACTGGCCGCGATCGCGTCGGCGCTCACCTGGTGCCTGCTGGCGGACGCCGGCGGCCCGAGCACCTCCTGCCAGCGCCGCTGCAGCTCGGCCATGCACGCCGCGGCGATCTCGGTCAGCCCCCGGCCGGAGCCGAAGGACAAGTAGGGCGACGCCGCGGTGAGCAGCCGCTGGAGCGGCACGGCCTCGCCGGCTGCCCGGGCGAGTTCGTGGTCGAGCAGCTCCCCGAAGAGTACGCGGTACCGTTCCGCGATCTCGTTGACCAGCCAGCGAGCGCTGTCCAGCACCAGGCCGAGCGGCCGGGCCAGCGCGCCGGTCACCGCCGCGCCCAGCTCCACCCGCACGTCCCGCACCGCGTCCTGGTAGACCAGTGTCCGCCCGGCGTACAGCTCGCCCGCCCTTCGGGTAGCGGCCGACCCGGTAACCTCCTCGAACGTTTCCGCCAGGTCCGCCAGCACCTGCCTGAGCTCGGCCGCGTCGCCCGCCGAGGCCGCCACCGTGTCCCGTGCCCTGATCATCCGCTCGACCGGCTCAACCGCTGCGGCCCTGGCCACCGGGTCGGCGATCCGGTCGAGTCGCTCCATCAGCAGCCGCTCCGGCCAGGCATGCATCGGGCCTTCGAGGTCCATGCGCAGCGCGCCGAGCTCGGCCAGCCGGGCCAGCAGTATGCGTGCCTCGGGTACGCCGGCGCTCGCCAGCACGTCGCTGATCGTCGCGCTGCCATCACACGCCAGCAGGATCCTCACCTCGGCGTCCGTGAGTATGACCGGCTTGCGGTGCGGGCGGTGCAGCACGTTCCCGTCCAGGAACACCGACCGGGTCCATCGCGGCTGCAGCCACCCGGCCACCCGTCCCTGCCCGGCGATGGCCGCCGCGACCTTGTCGATGGCCCAGACCTCGAAGTAGGTCGTCCTGCGGGCGATCAGCTGCTTCCCCGGCGTCACCACCAGGCCGGGCCTACCGGGGTCCGCGCACGCCCAGCCCACTGGCCCGAAGAAGCCGATCGTGTCGTTCTTCAGGCAGTACCGCTGCAGGTGATTCGCGATGACCAGCTCCCGCCCGCGGTCCTTGGACCGCCGCGACCCGCCCACGCCCACGTCGTGCAGGCGCTGCGCCAGCCCGGGATTCTGCCAGGTGAGCGCTTCCTGGAAGGCCGGATCGGCGGCGACTCCCGCGATCGCACCCGACAGTCGCCTGGCAGCGTCGGGGTAAACCGCGTCATAGGCCGGCCGGGCAACGCCCTTGCGCCCGCCCGGGTCCGCCCCAGCTAGGTCCGCCCCAGCTAGGTCCGCCGCGGCTTGGTCCGCGCTTCGTGCCAGCTCCTCGTCGCAGATGGCGAGCACCATGTCCGCAGGGAACCCCGCACTGCGCAGGCACACGTCCCGCCACAGGCTCCACGCCGTACCGTCGAGCGGAATCCGGTGCGGGACCGCCGGCTCCGACGTCAGGGCCGCCATCAGGACCCGGCGTGGGCAAGCTGCCGCCAGTCCCGATCTGGCTCGCTCACCAGCCTGGACAGTATCCGGTTAAAGTCCCATACCCAGCCGGTAACCTTCGCCTCGTCGAATTCGTCGAGGTTGTACACGACGTTGCCGGCCAGGGTCCCCTTGGCGTCCAGTTCCATGCTCCAGACCAGGCCGCTCGGAACGTCCGAGGTCTCCGAGCTCGCCGTCTGCTTGAAGAACTCGCGAGCGCCGTCGGCGATGGGCAGCGCGTCTCCGCCGGCCCCCGACTGGAACATCCCGAGGATGAACTGGGAGTTCCTCGCCTCGTCATGCGGGGCGTTGAAATCAGGCAGATCCTGCTCGACGATGGTAATCGGAACCTCGTGCGCGTAGGCATCGAGGCAGGTGTCCCTGGTTCTGAGCACGATCTCCCGGAAGTTAGCGCACCCGCCGATATCGGTCCGGAACGGCACCAGGTTCAGGAACAGGCCCATGGTGTCCCGGAAGGCGGCCTCCTCGCGGCCCGTCGTGAATGCGCGGATGCCCGGATCGGCCTGGCCCGTCACCTCGTGGCTGAACACGCTGAACGCGGCAAGTACGACCATGAACGTGGAGCTGCGCATCCTTTGGGCGAGCCGAGATACCCCGGCTATCTCATCGGCGCTGAGGAAGTAGGTGTACATGGAGAAGGGCCTGCTGTAGACCTCGGGCCTTGGGCGGTCGTTCGGCAGCGCGAAAACGTGCGCGCCGCGCAGGTGCTCCCGCCAGTACGTCCGTGCGGCACCGGTCTCAGTGGCGCCGGCCTTCTGCCATTCCGCGTACTCCCGGTACTGCTTGACGGAGGGCAGCGCCGCCGGGCGGTTGCCGGCGCGCGCATCGTAGAAGGCTGCCAGGTCGCGCAGGACCACTCCCTGGGACCAGGCGTCGGACGCGGAATGGTGCACCACGAGCACGAGGACCGCGTCACGGTCGTCGAACCTGGTGAAGGTCGCCCGCATCACCGGCACCTGCCGGGCCGACATGCTGCCCTTCTCCGCCTCGATAAGCAGCTCCTCAGCGAGTGCCCGGCGAGCCTCGCCGCTGGCCGGCCAGTCCCGGACTTCAAGCGGCACCCGGCACGGCGGGTGGACCTGCTGATAGGGGGGAGTCGCATCCCTCACGACAACGGTGCGCAGCAGCTCGTGGCGCTCCACGACGTCGTCCAGCGCTCCCTGGAGGATGCCGGTGTCGACGTGGCCGGCGATGCGCAGAGCGGAGACGATCGTGAACCGGCTGCCGAAGGCGCCGTTCGAGTCGCCCTCATCCAGCGAGTGAAAGTACTGCTGGGTAAAGGACAACGGGTACCGCTCCGTCGTCGCTTCCGGCTGGCTGGAGGGCTGTTCCGTCACCTTCTCAGCCTGCCCACCATGAACTGTGCCGGCCATCTCACCGATTGCGCATGCCCAGCCGGCCAGCCGGGCCGGCAGCAATCTTCAAGGTGCCTGGCCACGCCGGAGCTGGGAGGCTTTCGAAACGTGGCTAATCCCCTTGCAGATGACGGCGTGATTCTCCAGCGGCTCGTTGCTGGCACCGCCAAGCCGGTCCTGGTGACCGATTTCCAGGCGTTCTCCTCGGCTCCACGGCTCAGCCACCTGGTCAGCGACCGGGCTGCGGGCCGACCCGTCTACCAGGTCGATCCGCTTGACGCGCTGTCTCAGGACCGGCCCTACATTTCCCTGGCCGACCTGGCCGCGGAAACCGTTGACTCGTTCGCGCGCTCGCAGCCCGAGGACGGCCCTGTCTTCGTCATCGGCTATTGCAGTGCCGCCGCGCTGTCGATGCGCATCGCCACGCTGCTGGCAGGCTCGCGGGAGGCGATCGCCGTCCTGCTGCGGCCGTCGTGGCCCAATACCGAGAGCATAGAGAGCAACTTCGCGACGCTTGCGGCCAACCTGGGCGCGCATCAGCTGCCGTGCCCGGAGCTCGACGGCGATCCCGCCCAGTCCGTCCAGAACATGGAGGAACTGCTTCGCATCCAGCTCGACGCGCTAGCCATCAGCCAGGGCCTGGACGCATCGGCAGACACCTTCGGCGAGCTCCTGCTGACGTACCGGTCCTGGCTTGCCTTCCTGCTGGCGTGCCGTAACGACTCGCTGGCCGGCCGGACCGCGACCCCCACCGCGGTGCGGGTGCTGGCCGAAGCCCCGGACACCGCCACTGTTCCCGGCCTGTCCGCCGGCCAGTTCAAGGTCAGCCCGCTGCCGATCGCCGACGAAGACAACCCCGTCACCCCAGAAGTAGCCGACCTCCTGGTGGCCCAGCTCACCGACAGCTGACCCCGCCCCCACTGGCTCAAACCCCAAACATAACAAGTGATAAAGCCGAACAAACAGGGCGCTTCCAGTGGCCCACTCGGCACACCTCATGATCATGGGTCTTTCGCGGTAATAGTTACCGCGAAAGACCCATGATCATGTCCGCGTCGCGATCGCGACAGGCGGCAGTGGGTGAAGGTGTTGGTGGGGCGGGTGGGGGTGGGCGGCCAGTGGGGGTGGGCGGCTAGGCGGGGATGATGTCTAGCTGGTGGAGGAGGCCGGTGGCCGGGTCGATGGTGATGGACAGGATGAAGCTGGCGTGCTCGCCGGTGAGGTCGACGGTGACGGATGAGGAGCCGTTACCAGCGCGGCACGAGCCGGGACGGCTGGTCCCGGCCCACGCGGCGGCGGACCGGACGAGGCGCGAGGTCAGGGCGGAGTCGAGTCCTTCACCCGTAGGGACGGGCTGGCCGCCGTTGAGCCAGCCGACAACGCGGGTCAGCGCGTCGGCCAGCGGGGACTCCGGCCCGGGCGGGACGGCCAGGCTGAGCGACTGAACGCGGGGTGGTTTCTCGGGGCTGAGCGTGATCTGCGCCTGGGCCGCGCCGCGCTCGCCGACGAGCCACCAGCGGCAGTGCGCCGGGGAGTCGAACCTGGCGGGGCGGTCCGGGTCATCGCCGAACGCACCGATGCGCTCGCGGAGCAGCTCGATGGCGCGCCGCCGGTTCTGGTAAGGCCTGTCCAGCGCCACGTTCGGCGTGAACAGCCGGTCCGCCTCAGCGTCGTCCCAGTCGCGCAGCAGCCGGTTCACCGCGTCCCGCGCCGCCACCGTCTCCGGCCACGGCTCGCCGTGGCGGGCCAGGGCCGTGGCGGTGGTCACCGTGGTGGTCTTGTCCTGGCGGATCGCCGCCTCCAGCAGGTTGACCACCAGCGGGTACGGCGTCGCGTAGGTGCTGTTGGCCATGGCGAGGACACCGGTGCCTGTGGCCGGATGCCAGCGCATGTAGCTGCCGAAGCCGGGATATCCGCCGGGGTGGTGCACGATCCGGCCCAGCTTGGGGTCCTGATCGATGAACAGGCCGAACCCGTACAACCGTGCGTAGCCGCCCGTCGGGAAGTCCGATGACCAGTCGGCGAGAATCTGGGGCAGCTGCATCTGCCGGCGGCTGGGGGCGGCGAGCGGATGCGCGGCGCCAGCGGGATGGGCGCCGGCGAGATGGGCGCCCTCGCCGGCGCCTGGCGGGAGCACGGCCAGGAATCCCGCCACCCAGCGGGCCAGGTCACGCACGCTGCTGTACACCCCGCCTACTGGAGTCCACGCGCCACAGGGCTCCATCGGCAGCTCCGCCCAGCCATCGGGCGCGGGCTCGTAGCCCAGGGCCAGGTCACGGGCCGCGAACTCGGCGGTCTCGCAGCCGGTATGCGTCAGGCCGAGCGGGTTCAGCAGCCGCTGCCGGAGGAACTCCGGGTACGTCAGGCCCGACACGGCCGCGATGACCCTGCCCAGGATCGCGTACCCGAGGCTGGCGTACTCGAACTTGGTGTCCGGTGCCAGGGCGAAGCTGATGCCGCCGGAAAGCAGCGCGGAGAAGTCGTCAAGCGGCAGCCCCTGCTGCCGGTCGCCCCACGGGTCATCCGCCGGCAGGCCCGAGGTCATGGTGAGCAGGTGCCGCAGCGTAACCCTGGCCGAGTCCGCGGTGACCGGCGGCCAGCCGCGCAGCTCCGGCAGGTAATCCTCGGCCGGATCGTCCAGGGTGAGCAGGCCCTCATCGCGCAGCAGCAGGATGCCCGCGGCGGTGAAGCTCTTGGACATCGACGAGATGCAGAACACGGTGTCCGCGTCCGGCGCCGGCCCCCCGAGGAACCTCTCGCCGCACCCGCCGCTGTGCACGAGTTCCCCCTCGCGGACCACGCCCCACGCCAGGCCGGGCTGGCCGCCCCACTGGCAGTACTGCTCCGCGATGACATCCAGCTCCGCGAAATCCACCATGTCCACACTCTTTCCGGTAGGGGCGGTCAGGCGCTTCTCCATGATTGCCCGCGGCCGAAGTCCAGCGGCGTCGCCGCTGGCAGGCGCCATGACCGGCCAGCATGCCAATGGCGCCAACGGCATCGCTGAACTGCCTTTTGCGGGCGGCTGAACGATGCCGTTGGCGCCATTGGCACGTTTCTCGCCGGGCGGCCGGACGCCAGGTACGAGCTCAGGCCTTGACGGTCACGTCGGCTAGAGTCCTGTCGTAGTCTTTCAGGCCCGCGAGCAGGTAGGTGCCGTCAGGCAGAGCGGAGCCGAAGTCGCGGTACTCCCGGTTGGTCAGCCCGCCCAGGAAGGCCGCGGCCACCGCCGCCGCCGCGATCGGGAAGAACAGCACCGGGCCGACATGGTGCACCAGGATGCCGGTCAGCGCGACAGACAGCGGATACGTGCCGAACGTGCACACCATCATCAGGCCCATGATGCGCCCGAGCACATACGGCGGCGTCCACCGGTGACCCGCGGTGAAGAAGATGACGTTGCCCAGCCCGTTGCATCCGCCGAACACGAACAGCGCCGCCGCCGCGCCAGCCTCACCGCCCGCGTAAGGCACCAGGACCATGGCCACCGCTGACACGACGAACGACACCGCCGCGACAACCGCCGGCTTGCGCAGACGGCCGGTGCGCGCGGCCATCAGGGTGCCGAGCAGGCCACCCGCGGCAAGACATGCCAGCAGCGCGCCGTACCCGGCCGCCCCGTACCTGTCGTGCGCCAGGTCCGGCAGCGCCACGCCCATCAGCCCGCCGCCGGTAAGGTTGGCCACGATCGTCACCACGACGAAGACCTGCATTGCCCGCGACCGCCGGAACAAGAACGGCACCGTCAGCCTGCGCGCGCCGTTGCTATCCGCGCCGGCAGCCTTCTTGGCCGCAGGTCGGTGCGCTGCCGGACGCAGCCGGATGAGTGCCATGGTCAGCGCCGACACGCCGAACGAGGCGGCGTCGACCGCGAACGCCGGGCCCGAGCCCACGGTCGCGACCAGCACGCCGCCGAGCGCCGGCCCGGCCAGCGAGCCCGCCCGGATCGCGGCCTGGGATATGGAGTTGCCCGCCGCGAGCTGAGCGGGCTCCAGCAACGACGGCATGATCGTGTATGAGGCCGGGATGAACAGGCCTTCGCCGGCGCCGATCAGCGCGGCCAGCGGCCCGAGCTCGACAATCGACACGATGTGACGCGTAGCCAGCACCGCCAGCACCGCCACCAGTATGCAGCGCACGACGTCCGCCAGCAGCATCAGCGTGCGGGCCCCGACCCTGTCGGTCAGCATTCCGGCCAGCGGGATCAGCACCGTGCGCGGCACGCCATAGCACGCCAGCACGGTGCCAAGCAGGACCGGGCCGCCATGCGTAGACAGCACCAGCCACGGAAGAGCCACCGCGTAGCAGTAGTCGCCCAGCGTCGACGCGAGCTGGCCGCCAGTCAGCAGCTGGAAGCTCCGCACCGACAGCGGTCCCGACCGCCACGCCGCCGACATCTGCTGCCACGGCATCTTTGACATGAGGCCAACGTCTCAGCGGCGGCTCTGGCCGGCATCTTCTGCGTTGCGCGCTCGGTCCTGGCGTCACCAGGGTCCCCGGGCCTGGGTAAGGTCACCTGGCCCGTTTTCACCACGGTCCGCGGTCTTGGGTGAGATAGGCATCCATGTCCCCGGCCGGATCCCCGGACAGGATGGCCTGGTGCAGCCGCTGCATCCGCGGGCTCGGGTCGATGCCGAGCTCGTCGCCGAGCATGGTGCGAAGCCGCTGGAACGCGTCCAGCGCCCGGGCGGTATGGCCGGCCCGGTACAGGGCCGTCATCAGCAGCCCCCAGAAGTTCTCGTTCATCGAATGCCGGGCTACCAGCATCGTCAGCTCCCCCAGTATGTCGGCGTGCCGGTGCAGGGCGAGGTCGGCCTGGATGCGGCGCTCGAGCACGCCAAGCCGCGTTTCCTCGAGTGAAGCCGTCTCGGTTTCCAGGACCCGGCCCTGCCGGACATCCGCTAGCGCGGGTCCTCGCCACAGGTCAAGTGCGCTGCCGAGCAGCTCGGAAACGGCCTGCGGATCGCCCCGCTCCGCCGCCTCGCGGCCGGCCCGGGCGAGCCGGCGGAACTCCTCGACATCGGTACGGCACTCAAGCTGGTAGCCATTGTGCCGCGTGCGGAGGAACTCGCTGGCTATACGCTCGCGCGGCACGTCCACCGCGAGGCTGTTACGCAGATGGAAGATGTACGTCTGGAGCGTGGTGGCCGCGCTGCGCGGCGGGCGGTCGCCCCACAGCTCCTCACCGAGCGTGGAGACGGTAACGACCCGCCCGGTGTTCAGCGCGAGCAGCGCCAGAACCTCGCGCTGCTTAGCCGCGTTCAGCGTGATAGCGCGGGATTCCAAGGATGCGGACAGCGGGCCTAGTAGCTGAACGGTTATCTGCGCGGAATCCAATACCATCGCATCCCTTTTTGCTAGTGTTAATCAGTCCTGCGCCTTGAGCATGCGCCCGTGGGGGGCTGCAGATCCAGTTACCTCGTCACGACCACGTCTATGAACTCCTAACTAGGTCTCCATGAGTTATTAATGCCGAAGAGATGAAATTTTCACTACCCTGGCCGCCCCGTGGGGTGCAGGATGGCTGCCAGGCCAGAACCCGCTCAGGTGGCGGTGTGAGCCGTTCGGGGCACCGTGGTGACAGCCGATGACAGTCAACGACAGCGCAGAGAACCGTAGCTCCGCCGCGGCGGGCCGATACGAGCTGTGGTCCCTCCGTGAAGATGTGCGCCTGGAGGGAGACCCGGTCCGCCAGCTCGTCAGGCTGCGCGGCCGCTGGGGCGACATCACCATCCCGCGGCCATCGCCGCTAGTACGCGAGACGCTCAACCGCATGGGGCTCGGACCAGTCTCGCTGGAGAATGCCGCCAGCGCCGCGGTGACCCCGGCCGGGGAGACCAGCGGGGAAACGGATGAGGCGCGAGCGCAGCTGGCGGCGCTGGCCGAGCTGCATGACGTGCTTGAGCACCTGCAGCCGCTGATCGTCCGGTCGCTCGCCCAGGAATCGGGCCAGCCACTGCTGTCCGTAATACCACTCACCATGCGATCACGCTTCCGTCCCGTCCCGCTTGCCCCAGGGGCACCGTTCCGGTTGTCTGTCTATGCCTGCCTGAGGGCCGACGGGCGCGAGTACATCATGGAATCGCCGCTTTCGCTGCATCGTGTGGTGCTGCATCGCGCCGCGGCGATGCGGCTGATCGCGCCGCTCGCCAGTCCGATCACGCCCGCCGCGTTCGCGGCCGCCCTCTCCCCCGCCGAGCCTGCCGCCATGAGCGTCCTTGAATACCTAGCCGCCGTGGGGATGGTGGTGAGCGCCGAGGACCTGGATACCGCCACGGTCAGCTGGTCACCAGATGACATGATGTTCCACACCCGCAGCACCCTCGGGCGGCACGATAACAGCTTCGGTGTCACCTACCCGGCCGGGACAGCCCGGCCGACCGAACCGGTCGTCAAGGCGCAGGCCAGCCGGCACATACCACTGCACACGCCACGCTGGGAAGACCTGTGCCGGAGCGATCCGCCGGTTGTCGTGGCCATGGAGGCACGTCGCTCGGTACGCCGTTATGCGAGCAGCCCGATAACGGCGGTGCAGCTCGGCGACCTCCTGTACCGGACGGCCAGGGTGCGCTCGCTGATCACCGCCGCGCCGGCCGGGCAGAACCCGCCCGACGTACCCACGACGGGCAACGTGTACAGCAACCGCCCCTATCCCAGCGGGGGCGCCTGCTATGAGCTTGAGCTTTACCTGACGGTCGGCAGCTGCACGGGCCTGGCCAGCGGCGTGTACCACTACGACCCGCTCGGCCACCGGCTCGAGCCGGTCAGCGCGGATCGCGCGGCGGCCGACGAGCTGCTGAGCACCGCTCGCATCACCGCGGCGCTTGACGGCCCCGCGCAGGTGCTGATAAGCATGACGGCGCGATTCCGGCGATTGTCCTGGCGATACGAAGGGCTCGCGTACCGGCTGGTGCTCATGCACGTTGGCGTGCTGATGCAGAACCTGTACATAGCCTGTGCGGCGATGGGCCTGGCGCCGTGCGCTCTGGACGCCGTCGATATCGACGTCGCGGCCCGCGCCTTCGGCGCCGACTGGCGCGCAGAACCGTGCGTCGGCCAGTTCCTGGTCGGCGGAAAACCAGCGCAGTTATCTTGCATATTGCTGAACCTGCCGCTGCTTCTAGACGGCACCGGCCCGCTCGGTCACGATGATCTCATGGAAACAAACTGGGCGAGCAGGCTGCGCTGCCGATTGTTCTTGCCAGATAAATCCGAAGTTACCTTCGCTAAGCGCGGCTGGAAGCCAGCGGAGCCGGCCCGTCAGGCCAATCTTGAAAAGGTCGGCCTGAAATTCCTTGAGGGTTATGAATACGGTTTGCAAGGCCGCACTCTGGCCGACATAGAATCGGCCCTCGAGTCGATAGAGCCGGCCTACCGCGGGTTCGCCTACGAGGGCTGCGGGATGGCGATGGCGATCCGCGACGCGCTGCCCGCTTCCGGCCGGCGCTGGACCCGCGACCTGCTCGCAAGCCGCGGCGCCAACCACGTCTACATGGTCTACATCGGGGTGGGCTGGGCCATGGCGCGGCTGCCCAAGGTTCGCTGGAGCTCGATCCATCCGCACGACCCGGTACTCAGCTGGCTGGCACTTGACGGTCTCGGCTTCCACCAGGTCTACTTCCACACCAAGAAGTACCTCGACGGCCAGCAGCAGGACCGGATTCCCGGCTGGGAGCCGCAGGCATACGCCCAGCGTGTCTTTGACCAGGGCATGGGCCGCGCGCTCTGGTTCATCAACGGCTCCGATGTCCAGCGGGCCGCCAGCTGCATCGGGGCATTCGCGCCGTCTCGCCAGGCCGACCTGTGGGCCGGAACGGGCCTGGCGAGCGTCTACGCGGGCGGGGTCGACGCCGGCGAGCTGTCGGACATGGTGCGGCTGGCTGGCCAGTACCGGTCAAACGTTGCCCAGGGGGCCGCGTTCGCGGCCAAGGCACGCCTGCTGGCCGGCCTGGTGACGCCCGGCACCGAGCTCGGCGTCAAGGTGCACTGCGACATGTCGGTCGAGGACGCCGCAGCCGTCACGGAAAAGGCCCAGATAGGGCTGCCCGCCTCGGACACCGATGTGCCGATCTTCGAGGTGTGGCGCGAGCGGATCAGGCAGAACTTCATCTGAGCACCCCGCGGCGCCGGAACCTCGTGAAAGGTTCCGGCGCCGGGGAACCAACAGCCGTTCTGGATTTTTACGGGGTTTAACAGACCTTGTGGACCCAGGCGAAGGGGTCCGGGCGATGGCCGTACTGGATGCCCGTGAGCTCTTCGCGCAGGCGCAGGGTGACCGGGCCCGAGGTGCCATCGCCGATCTCCCAGGCGGTGTCCGCACCCTTGACCGAGCCGACCGGGGTGATCACCGCGGCGGTGCCGCACGCGAAGACCTCGGTTAGCTTTCCCGCGGCGCAGTCGGACTGCCACTGGTCGATGGAGACCCGACCCTCAACGACGGTGATGCCGAGGTCGGGAGCCAGCCGCAGCAGCGAGTCACGGGTGATGCCGGGCAGCAGGGTGCCGGTCAGGGCGGGCGTGACCAGCGTGTCGTCGCGGTAGACGAAGAACAGGTTCATGCCGCCCATCTCCTCGACCCAGCGGTGCTCCGCCGCGTCGAGCCAGACCACCTGGTCGCAGCCCTCGTCCACCGCCTGCTGCTGCGCGTTGAACGCCGCCGCGTAGTTGCCGCCGCACTTCACCGCGCCCGTGCCGCCGGGGGCGGCGCGGGTGTACTCCTGAGACAGCCAGACCGTCACGGGCTTGACACCGCTCGCGAAGTACGGGCCGGCCGGGGAGGCGATGACGCAGAACAGGTACTCGGTCGACGGGTGGTTCACGCCCAGGCCGCGCTGGGTGGCGATCATGAACGGGCGCAGGTACAGGCTGTTGCCCTCGCCCTGCGGCACCCAGTCGCGGTCCTGGGTGACCAGCAGTTCCAGGGCACGGATGAACGTGTCCTCCGGCAGCTCGGGCATCGCCATTCTCCTGGCGGAGCTGTTGAAGCGCGCCGCATTGGCGTCCGGGCGGAACACGGCGATCGCGCCATTGTCCTGACGGTATGCCTTGAGCCCCTCGAAGAACTCCTGCGCATAGTGGAACACCGAGGTGGCCGGGTCCAGCGTGAACGGGCCATACGGCTCGAGGCGGGCGTCGTACCAGCCTTTGTCCTGTGACCAGCGGATGGTGATCATGTGATCGGTGAAAACCTGGCCGAACGCGGGATTCTTCAGGATCGCTTCCCGCTCAGCGTCGAGCGTCGGGTTGGCGGACGGACGAATCTCGAACTCAATCATGGCGCTTAGACTCCTGTTCGCCCGCGCCATTGCGGGCACCGTGGACGACGTATCCGGACTTATCCTGTTTTTGCTGACCCAGGGTCAGCCGGATACTCGTTCGGCGATGTCTTCGCCTATCTCCACGGTAGTGCGTGCCGCCTTGCGTTCCACTAGATCGGCCGCGACCGCCTGCTCAATCTGCTGCGCCTGCTTGGCGAAGCCGAGGTGATCGGCGAGCATCGCGGCGGACAGGATGGCGGCGGTCGGGTCCGCCTTCTGCTGGCCCGCGATGTCGGGAGCGCTGCCGTGCACCGGCTCGAACATGGACGGGGCGGTGCGCTCGGGGTTGATGTTGCCGCTGGCGGCCAGGCCGATACCGCCGGCGATGGCGGCGCCCAGGTCGGTCAGGATGTCGCCGAACAGGTTGTCCGTGACGATGACGTCGTACCGCTCCGGCTGGGTGACGAAGAACATCGAGGCGGCGTCTACGTGTGAGTAATCCACGGTGACGTCGGGGAACTCCTTGCTGAGCGCACTGACGGTGCGCTGCCAGAGGTCACCGGCGTAGGTGAGCACGTTGGTCTTGTGTACCAGGGAGAGCTTCCTGCGCGGCCTGTCCTGGGCCTTGGCGAAGGCGTACCTGGCAACGCGCTCCACGCCGAAGGCGGTGTTGAAGCTCTCCTGGGTGGCGATCTCGTGGGGAGTGCCCAGGCGCATGACGCCGCCGGCGCCGGTGTACGGACCCTCGGTGCCCTCGCGGACGACCACCATGTCGATCGTCTCGGGTGTCGCGCCGGCCAGCGGCGTGCTCACGCCGGGATAGAGGCGGACCGGGCGGAGGTTGACGTAGTGGTCGAGCTCGAACCGCAGGCGCAGCAGGAGGCCGCGCTCGAGAACGCCGCTTGGCACGGTCGGGTCGCCCACGGCGCCGAGCAGGATCGCATCGTGGTCCCTGAGCTCGGCCAGGACCGTATCGGGGAGGGTCTCACCGGTGCGGTGCCATCTCTGCGCGCCTAGGTCATAGGTGGTCTCGTCGGCCGTGATGCCCGCGGCCCGCAGGACTTTGAGCGCCTCGGTGGTGACCTCCGGACCGATGCCGTCACCACCGATGACGGCCAGCTTGATGCCCTGATTGCTTGCCATGGCAGAACCTTACTTGTGACCGCGGGACGTGGAGGCAGGGGCTGCGGCGTGGTTCGCTTCGGCAGGGGCAGCGTCGCCGCCGTTGTCACGGCGGTCGAGGGCAACCTGGACAGCCGCGGTGGCGGGGTCCTGGGGCGTGTTGTCGTCGCTGTTGCGGGGAGCGGGCGTGCGGGGACCGTCGGCGCGGACATCCCAGGGATACATGTCGTACACGAGAACGTGACTCCTGATCGAGTGCGAATGGTGCGGCCAGCGTCAAGCCCCCGCAGCGGGATGCTGGCCTGTCCTGGATCAGGCCCCGCTGCGGCTGCCGATGAGTACGAGGCTCCGCATGATGCTGTTACGCTACCCGAGCCCATGGCGGCGGACATAGTCGGACGACCAACTATCTCAGCATGCGAGACGCCCTCGGCCTGCCAACGGCAAGGATCCGGGCGACGCGGCGGCCCCCCGCCGACGACCCGCCAGCGTGCCAATGGCGCCAACGGCTTCGCTGAACCGTGCTGGCGGGCGGCTGAGCGGGCCCGTTGGCGCCATTGGCACGCTCGACAGGAGCCCTGGCGGAACGGCGCGGCTTGCTGGTGTTGCTGAAGGGGCTTAAACGAGAGTTAAGTTGTTCTGTTTTGTCGCGATGTACTCTGCCGTCCCTGGGGGAAGGTGAATAGGACGGGGTTACATGCAACAGAAGCAGTGGTACATCGTGCGCACGGTCACCGGGGTCATCGCTGCCGGAGCGGGCGGGATATTCGGGATCATCCTCCTGCTGGACGCGGTCGGCGTGACGCACGGCTCGGCGAGCAAGGCTCACTACGCCCTCCAGGCGGTGCTGGCGCTGGCCATCGGGGTGGTGGGCGCGGTGCTGGCCATTTCCAGCGAGCACCAGTGGCATCACCTGCCCGGCGGGCCATCCGCCTGGGCAGCTAACGAGGGCTGGCGGACCAGCGGCCAGGGCAGCGGATCGGGCAGCGGCTGGGGGGCCGGGCGCCTCCAGCTTGTGGGGCAGGGGTCCGGTAGCGGCCGTCGTGGCCTGCACGCGCCGGGCGCAGTAGCGTTCCAGGCACTGCTGTTCCTGGGGATCACGATCTTCCTGATAGTCAGCACACTGCAGTCGTACTCTGGGGCCCAGCAGTCGTCGTACACCCAGGCGCACGGCGTGAGCGAGACCGCGGTGGCGGACAATGTCCAGGTCATCACAAATCGCGGGTCACACGGGAGCGTCAGCTACACGTCCGACATCACCGTCACCGTCCAGCATCCCATTGTCGGTAACGGCAGTGCGACCGTCTATAGCCAGGGCGGCACGTCGGTCACGCAGGGCAGCACCCTCACCGTGCTGGTCGACCCTCGGCAGCCGTCGTACGCCGAGATCCCCGGCTCGCCCTATGACACGACGAGCGGCTGGATAGTGAGCCTCCTGTTCACGATCGTCTTCGGGATCGTGGCAGGCCTCATCTCCCGCCGCGCGGTGCTCATGATCCTGCGGCACCGCCGCGTATCCGCTATGGGCGCAGTGCGGTCCTGACGGTGCCAGTAGGTGTGTCCCGGTAACCTGGCTCGTCCCCGGCGGGACGAGAAAGGTTACCGGGACGGGCACCACGTGCCGTTCTGGTGGTGAAGATTTACTCGTCAGGGGACAGCCAGCTCATCAGCGGCCGGAGCTTGGCACCGACCTGCTCGATCTGCTCGGCCTGCTCGGCCTCGCGGCGCTTCTTGAAGTTGGGCTGGCCCGCGTCGAACTCCTCGACCAGCTCGCGGGCGAACGTGCCGTCCTGGATCTCGCCGAGGATGCGGCGCATCTCCTCGCGGGTGCGCTCGTCGACCAGGCGCGGACCGCGGGTGTAGCCGCCGTACTCGGCGGTGTCGGACACCGACCAGTACATCTTGGAGATGCCGCCCTCGTACATGAGGTCCACGATCAGCTTCATCTCGTGCAGGCACTCGAAGTAGGCCGCCTCCGGCTGGTAGCCGGCCTCCACCAGGGTGGCGAAGCCCGCCTTGATCAGCTCGGACACGCCGCCGCAGAGGACGGCCTGCTCACCGAACAGGTCGGTCTCGGTCTCCTCGGTGAACGTGGTCTTCAGCGTGCCCGCCCTGGTGCCGCCGATGGCCTTGGCGTAGGAGAGGGCGAGCGGCCAGGCGTTGCCGGTCGCGTCACGCTCGACGGCGACCAGCATCGGGACGCCGCGGCCCTGGGAGTACTGGCGGCGGACCAGGTGACCGGGGCTCTTCGGGGCGACCATGCAGACGTCCACATCGTCCGGCGGGTTGATCAGGCCGTAGCGGATGTTGAGGCCGTGCGCGAAGAACAGCGCGTCACCCTCGACCAGCGCCGGGGCGATCGCCTCTTCGTAGAGCTTGCGCTGGAGGTGGTCCGGGATGAGGACCATGATCAGGTCGGCTTCCTCACACGCCTCGGCCGGGGTGAGGACGCGGAGCCCGTCGTTGCTCGCCTTCTCGCGGCTGGCCGACCCTTCCGGCAGGCCGACGCGGACGTCAACGCCCGAGTCGCGGAGGGAGAGCGCGTGCGCGTGCCCCTGGCTGCCGTATCCGAGCACGGCGACGTGCCGCCGCTGGATAAGGCTGAGGTCAGCGCTGTCATCATAGAAAATCTCTGCCACTTTGGCCTCTCTAGTTGCGAGTATCTATGGCGACCCGTGTCACACGAACCTCCACCAGTGGGGTGTTCGCGCGCCACGGGTCGCCATGGGACAGTGAGGTTACGCGCTGCGCTCGACTGGGCGGAGGGCGCGGTCGGTGATGCTGCGGGAGCCGCGGCCGATGGCCACCATGCCGGACTGGACCAGCTCCTTGATACCGAATGGCTCCAGCATGCGGATCAGGGCATCGAGCTTGTCGCGGTTGCCTGTGGCCTCCACGGTGATCACGTCCAGGGCCACGTCGACCACCTTGGCACGGAACAGCTGGACGGTCTCCAGCACCTTCGACCGGGTCTCCATGTCGGCGCGGATCTTGATCAGGATCAGCTCACGTTCTACCGTGGCACCCGGTTCCAGCTCGACGATCTTGAGGACGTTGATGAGCTTGTTCAGCTGCTTGGTTACCTGTTCAAGCGGGTGCTCATCGCAGTTGACCACGATGGTGATCCGGGACAGGTCGGCGTGCTCGGTCGGCCCCACCGCGAGCGAGTCGATGTTGAAGCCTCGCCGGGAGAACAGCCCGGCGATCCGCACCAGCACACCCGGCTTGTTCTCCACCAGCACCGAGAGCGTGTGCCTACTCATCTTCCAGACCTCCCCAGTCGGGCGCCATGCCGCGGGCGTGCTTGATGTCGTCGTTGGAGGTCCCGGCCGCGACCATGGGCCAGACCATCGCGTCCTTGTGCACGATGAAGTCGACCACCACGGGGCGGTCGTTGATCGCCATCGCCTGCTCGATGGTGCGGTCCACGTCGTCGATCCGCTCGCAGCGGATGCCGGCGCAGCCGTAGGCCTCGGCGAGCTTGACGAAGTCCGGGATCCGGGTGCCTGAGGGGGGCACCGGGGGGAGATCTTCCCCCGAGACGCGGGGGCCCTCAGAAGCAGCCCCTGCACCGGACAGAGTGGTGTTGGAGTAGCGCTCGCCGTAGAACAGCGTCTGCCACTGCCGGACCATGCCCAGGCTGCCGTTGTTGATGATGGCGACCTTGATCGGGATACCCTCGATCGCGCAGGTGGCCAGCTCCTGGTTGGTCATCTGGAAGCAGCCGTCGCCGTCGATCGCCCACACCGTCTTGTCCGGGCAGCCGTACTTGGCGCCCATCGCGGCGGGCACCGCGAAGCCCATGGTGCCCAGGCCGCCTGAGTTGATCCAGGTGCCTGGATGCTCGTAGTCGATGAACTGCGCCGCCCACATCTGGTGCTGCCCGACGCCCGCGACGTAGATGGCCTCGGGGCCGGCGATCTCGCCGATGCGCCTGATGACCTGCTGCGGCGCGAGCGACCCGTCGGAGAACTCGTCGTAGCCGAGCGGGTACTTGGTGCGCCACTGGTCAAGCTGCTGCCACCACTCCTCGTAATCGCCCTTGCGATCCTCGGCCTTGACGGCGGCGATCAGGTCGGTGATCACCTCGCGGCAGTCACCGACGATCGGCACGTCGGCGCGGCGGTTCTTGGAGATCTCCGCCGGGTCGATGTCGGCGTGCACCACCAGCGCGCCCGGCGCGAACGTGTCGAGCCGGCCGGTGACCCGGTCATCGAACCTGGCGCCGAGCGCGATGATCAGGTCGGCGCGCTGCAGCGAGCCGACTGCCGCCACCGAACCGTGCATGCCGGGCATGCCCAGGTGCTGCGGGTGCTTGTCGGGGAACGCGCCCCTGGCCATCAGCGTCGTGATCACCGGCATGCCGGTCAGGTTGGCCAGGTCGGCCAGGACCGCGGACGCGCCCGCCTTGATGACCCCGCCGCCGACGTACAGCACCGGCCGCTTCGACTCGACGATCAGCCGGGCCGCTTCCCGCACCTGGCGGGCATGCGGGCGGGTCACCGGGTGATAGCCGGGCAGGTCGTAGGGGACCGGCCAGTGGAACTCGGTCATCGCCTGCATCGCGTCCTTGGCGATGTCCACCAGGACCGGGCCGGGGCGGCCCGTGGACGCGACATGGAACGCCTCGCCGATGGTGCGGGCGATGTCCTCGGCGCGCGTGACCAGGAAGTTGTGCTTGGTGATCGGCAGCGTGATGCCGGAGATGTCCGCTTCCTGGAAGCCGTCAGTGCCGATCAGGCTGGTCGGCACCTGGCCGGTGATCGCGACGATCGGCACCGAGTCCATGTAGGCGTCCGCGAGCGGGGTCACCAGGTTGGTGGCGCCGGGGCCGCTGGTCGCCATGCACACGCCGACCCGTCCGGTCGCCTGGGCGTACCCGGTGGCGGCATGGCCGGCGCCCTGCTCGTGCCGGACCAGGATGTGCCGGATCTCGGTCGAGTCGAGCAGCGGGTCGTAGGCCGGGAGGATCGCGCCGCCCGGAATGCCGAACACCACGTCCGCCCCGGCTCGCTCAAGGGCGTGTACCAGCGCCTGGGCACCGGTTACCCGGGCCTTGGCGGGCGCCGGCGGTGGCGGGCTAGGGGGCTGGGCCCGGGCGGCCAGGTCCCTGGGGCTAGGGCCGGAGGAATGCTCGGTCATCGGAATATCTCCCTGGCAAGGCTAATCTGGCGGCAATAAAAAACCCCTCGAGCCATACGGCTGTCGAGGGGGGCGCGCAGTGAGCTGCTTGGTCAGCTATCTGCGCGCCGGCCAAGTACTACGAGAATGAGCGTCTGCTTCACGTTCCTAACCATACTCCTTCCACGACAGAAAGCGTCAACCGATGGCAGGACTCGTCTCACATGCCGAGACTACAGCCGTCTCAGGGGCAACGCCGGTCCTGATAAGCGCCTCCACCCCTGGGGCGGCCATGGGCCTGGCCACCAGGAAGCCCTGCCCGTACCCGCAGCCCATCTCCCGCAGCGCGGTGAGCTGACGGGGCTGCTCGATGCCTTCGGCGACAACCTGCATGCCCAGCTCCCTGCCGACCTGGACCACGGTCCTGGTGAGCAGGGCCAGGGTGTCATCCCGGCCCAGGCCGTCCACGAAGGAAGGGTCGATCTTGATGATGTCCGCGGGCAGCTGGCGCAGGTTGGCCAGCGACGCGTACCCGGTGCCGAAGTCATCGATAGCGAGCCGTACACCCAGGTCACGCAGCGCGGCCAGGCAGTCCATGACCAGCCCCGCGTCCTCCACCAGGATCCGCTCGTTCACCTCGATGGTGAGCGCGGCGGCCGGCAGGTCATGCTCAGCCAGCAGCTCGCTTACGATCGCCAGGAAAGAAGGAGCGGTGATCTGCCGCTCGGAGGCGTTGACCGAGATCGCGATGTCCCAGCCTGCCCGGCGCCAGGCGGCGGCCTGAGCACAGGCCTCCCGCAGCACCCACTCCCCCAGGCCGACGATCAGGCCGGATTCCTCGGCAGCCCGGAGGAACTCCTCGGGTGGCACCTGCTCCCCGGCCCGCCGCCAGCGCACCAGGGCCTCGGCGCCGACCACCCGGGACGTCGCCAGTTCCACCACGGGCTGGTACTGGAGCGTGAGCTCGTTGTTCGCGATCGCCTGCTGCAGGTCGCTGACCAGCTCGACGCGACGGACCGCGTCCGCGTGCATGTGCTCCTGGTATACCTCGACCCGGTCCCCGCCCTGGTCCTTGGCACGGGACATCGCCACGTCCGCGTTGCGCAGCACCACGGCGGACTGATCGGCATCCGCCCCGGCCAGCGCCACGCCCACGCTCGCGGTCAGCGCTATCGCCTGTCCCGCCACCCGGAACGGCTCGGATGCCACCGCGCCCGCCAGCCGTCTGGCGACCTCGGTTATCTCCTGCGGGCCCGTCGCCTGCTCCACGAGCACGGCGAACTCATCACTGCCCCAGCGGGCAACCGTATCATGCCCGGGCACGGCCGCGCGCAGCCGCCGCGCCGCCTGAGCCAGCACCAGGTCCCCGGCCCCGTGCCCTACCGAGTCGTTGACCGCGGTGAACCGGTCCAGGTCCAGGAAAATGACGCCGGCTCCCGAGCGCACGGTGCTGGGCGCCGAGAGCACGTCCCTGGCACGTTCCTCTACATAGGCCCGGTTCGGCAGCCCGGTCAGGCCGTCGTGGAAGGTCAGGTGGGCGACCTGCTGACGCAGCGCCACCTGGTCGCTGACATCCCGGACGGTGACCAGCATCTGCCCGTCCGCGCCTGGCACGTCATAGCGCAGCGCGGTCGCCTCGATGTGCCGCCAGGTGCCATCGGCGGCCCGGACCCGGCACGGGAAGCGTCCCTCACCGGGCGCCGCGGCCAGCTCCAGCCGCACCGCGGTCACCGCGCCCTGCCTGTCCTCAGGGTGCACCAGGTCGGTCAGCCGCCTGCCCGCCAGCTCGGCGGGGGTGTACCCGTACTCGGCCACGGCCGAGCTGGCGTACCTGATCGTCCCTGCCAGGTCGCAGACGAGCACCACGTCGCTGGTCCGGCTGGCGAGCTCGCGCAGGTTGCGGCTCGACTCCCGCCACATGCCGAGCACGAGCCCGTTCTCTCTGACCAGCATGAACACCCGGGCAGCAAGGACCAGCACACCCGCACCGCCCGCGATTACCAGCGCAAGGCCGACCGAAGGCGCATCGACGAGGCCGTTCAGCACAACAGCGATGGTGGCGACGCAGGCGGTCAGTGCGGCGATCACGGTGGCCGCGCCGGCGCTCGCCATCCCTGGCAGCCGCACCCGCGATACGGCGGTCAGCCGCGGCGCGGCCTCGCTCCACGGGGCGGTCCCGAGCAGGAGAGCGGCCAGGATCGCGACCAGCTGCGCGGCGAGCGAAAAGTGACCGCCGTTGACGCGCTGCCCGACCGCGAGTGAATCCGACACCGCCACGGCGAGCAGCGCCAGGTACGGCAGCGTCGCGCGGCGCCAGGCCGTGGTGACCATCGGCAGCAGCGCGCCGAGCACCGCGAGGTCGGCCAGCGGATGGATCAGGTCAAGCAGGAACGTCCCCGGCCTGGCACCGGAATGATGGAACTCGGCACCGAACAGCGTTATCCAGCCGAGCACCAGCAGCGCCACGGCCATCACATAGCCATCCGCCAGCCCCGGCAGCGCCGGGCTTCGGTCCTCGACATCGCGGCGCGTGTTGAGCAGCACGATGCCGACAGCCGCCGCGGCGACAGCCAGGAGAGATGGCAGGTCGGCAAACGACAGCCCGGTCAGCACGCCATCGATCTGCTGCGCGACCAGGCCGGCGCACCATAGCAGCGCGGCGGCGGCGAGCCAGCGGTAACCGCGCCGCTGCTCCTCCCCGGTGGCCTGGGCACCGAACCAGAGGCCGGCCGCGGCCCCGAACCAGGCCAGCATGCACAGCACGCTCATAACCGGTCCCCCGGAATGATCATGCGCACCTGGTGAGGCTCCTTCCGGCCATGCTGCTAAGGACTGTTCTCGTTACCACGTCGTGACGAGATGTAGCACCGGGCTCCCAGCCCGAGCTGAACGGCTTCGCAACCGGTATGACGTTTACTCTACGTACCCGAGGTCACACTTCGGTTGAGGAAGGGCGTACAGCGAGCGACAAACGCGCATCGGCTGACGACAATAGGGCTATTCCCCCAGTTCAGCGGGGTATGAGAGCCTTTGTATCAGTTCTTTCACGTTTGTTCTAGACTTCCTGCGCAGACACTGGAGGCACACGTGCGTAAGGTCCTGATCGCGAACCGCGGCGAGATCGCAGTGCGGGTCGCGCGGGCCTGCAGGGACGCCGGCCTGGCCAGCGTGGCGATCTACTCCCCGGTCGACCTTGACGGCCTGCACGTACGGCTCGCGGATGAGGCGTACGCGCTCGGCACCGCTACGTACCTGGACATCGACGCGGTGGTCGAGCTCGCCCGGGTGTCCGGCGCGGACGGCGTCCACCCTGGGTACGGCTTCCTCGCCGAGAACGCGGACTTCGCCCGCGCGGTCATCGCGGCCGGGCTGACCTGGATCGGGCCGCCGCCCCCGGCTATCGAGGCGCTGGGAGACAAGGTCTCGGCCCGGGCCATCGCCTCGTCGGTGGGTGCACCCATGGCACCGGGGACCGCCGCACCGGTGTCGGACGTCTCCGAGATCGTGGCATTCGCCGCCGAGTACGGGCTGCCGGTGGCGATAAAGGCGGCGTTCGGCGGCGGCGGGCGCGGGCTGAAGGTGGCCCGCACCCTCGACGAGATCGAGCCGCAGTACGAGTCGGCGGTGCGGGAGGCGGTCGCGGCATTCGGGCGGGGCGAGTGCTTCGTCGAGCGGTACCTGGACCGGCCACGGCACGTCGAGACCCAGTGCCTGGCCGACGCGCACGGGAACGTGGTCGTGGTGTCGACGCGGGACTGCTCACTGCAGCGGCGGCACCAGAAGCTCCTCGAGGAGGCGCCCGCACCATTCCTTTCTGCTGCGCAGACCGCGGAGCTGTACGCCGCGTCGAAGGCGATCCTGCGGGCGGCAGGCTACGTCGGCGCCGGGACCTGCGAGTTCCTGGTCGGCCAGGACGGGATGATCAGCTTCCTCGAGGTGAACACCCGGCTGCAGGTCGAGCACCCCGTCAGTGAGGAAGTCACCGGCATCGACCTAGTGCGCGAGCAGTTCCGTATCGCGGACGGCGGGGAGCTCGGGTATGACGACCCCGCACCGCGCGGGCACTCGTTCGAGTTCCGGATCAACGCCGAGGACGCGGGCCGCGGGTTCCTGCCGGCGCCGGGGACGCTGACGCGGTTCGATCCGCCGGCCGGTCCCGGCGTCCGGCTCGACGCGGGCTATACGGCCGGGATGACGGTACCGGGCTCCTACGACTCGCTGATCGCCAAGCTCATCGTCACCGGTGCCACCCGTGCCGAGGCGCTGGAGCGGGCACGGCGGGCGCTGGCGGAGTTCTCGGTCGAGGGCATGCCGACCGTGCTGCCGTTCCACCGGCTCGTCGTGTCGGATCCGGCGTTCACGGGGCCGTCGTCCCTGGACGTGCACACCCGCTGGATCGAGACCGAGTTCACCGGTGTCATCCCGCCCTTCGAGGCCGGTGCTCCGGCCGCCGATCCTGAGCCGAGGGAAACGATCACGGTTGAGGTAGGCGGGAAGCGGCTTGAGGTCACCCTGCCCGTCTCCGTCCGTGCCCCCGCCGGGCCAGCCCCAGCAGAACGACCTCGGCGTCGCGTTCGCTCGTCAAGCTCCGCGCCCGCAGGGGATGCCCTGATCAGCCCCATGCAAGGCACCATCATTAAGATCGCCGTATCGGATGGGCAGCTGGTATCGGCGGGTGATGTGGTGGTAGTGCTCGAGGCCATGAAGATGGAGCAGCCGCTGGTGGCGCACAAGGATGGCACGGTCACCGGCCTGACGGTCACCGTCGGCCAGACCGTCAGCTCCGGCGCCACGATCTGCACGCTGTCTTCCTCAGGTGACTAGGCTTGCTCAGGTGACGAAGGGCTTGCTCAGGTGACGAGGCTGGCCGGCGACCCTGGGTACGGGCGGCAGCTGCTGTTCGCACTGGGGATTAGGCTGCCGCCACGGTACATGGACTGGCTGCGGCACGACCTGACCGACGCCGGGTGGCGCGGACGGATGGTGACCAGGCACTTCCTCGCCATGGTGCCGATCGCGCTGATCCTCGGCCTGGCGCTGCCCGGGCCGCTCTGGCTGCACCTGACGGTGCCCTTCCTGTTCATGCTGTGCAGCGTCGGCATGATCGCCATGTATGCGTCCGAGCTGCGGGTAGCCCGGATGCGCCGCCACGGCCTCGAGCCCCCCGACGACCCCGACCTGGGCCGCCCCTCCCACTGAGCTCCGTGCCTTTGGGTTGTGTCTGAACGGAAAACCCATGCCCGGCGGAAAATGAGTAGTCATTTTTGACTCGTTTTCTTCCGCCGAGCGTGGATTTTCCGTGGAACCAACATTCGCGTGTCGGGCATAAGGTGACTTAATGGTCGATAGCGAGCGGCGGCCGGCGCCGGTCATCAGGAGCCAGCCGCACAGCGCGGCCGGGTAGGCGAAGTAGCCGAACCTCGTGGCCGGGCACAGCGCGAACATCAAGCTGAGGGTCAGCGCGAGGCGGAGCCCGGCGGCACGCGCGGTCGCGGGCGGCAGGAGCAGCAGGGACACCCCGATCCCGAGCATCGAGGCCAGCAGCAGCGCGATGGCGACATGATGCCCGACCGGTCCGAGGCCGGAGAGCAGGTGACCAGGCAGGGGACTCTGCGCTGGCGACTTCGCGGCGGTCAGCCCGAGCGGGTACGCGATCGTGTTCTGGAACAGCTCGCCTGGGTGCCGCAGCGCCGCCGGGGCGAGTACCGCGGTGAGTGCCGCCGCGATCGCCACGGCCAGGGTCGCGAACCGTACTGCCTCCCGGCGCCCGTACCGTGCCGCGACCAGGACGGCGAGCACCGCGGCGGCCGGCCAGGCGGTTTCCTTCATGGCACAGGCGATGGCGATCACGATGGCGGCGGCAGTGACCCGACGCCGGGCGGCCAGCGCGACACCCAGGCAAGCCAGGGCGATCAGCGGCGGGTCGGTGATCCCCATCGAGAGCGGGAAGGCCAGCACCGGGGAGGCAAGGAGGAACGCGGCCCGGCCCAGGACCGCCCCCCGGCCAGCCTCGCGTCCCATCGCCACCCGGAACGCGGCGACCAGCAGGCCGAGCGTCACGATGGCGATCCACGGCCGCGTGTCACCAAGCAGCCCGGGCAGTCCCAGCGCCTTCGGCAGCCCGAAGACCGCCATCACCGGCAGGTAGGGGTTATACGCCAGCCAGCCGCCATGCGCGAGCTGGGCGGGGCCGAGGTACGGGCTGCCGTGGTGCAGCAGCAGGCTGCCGGATCGCAGCACGACAGTCACGTCCGGCAGGTCCGGCTGGTGCGCCGCGAGCCAGATCACCGGGCCGGCGACCGTTCCCGCTAGCGCGGCGACCAGCGCCGCCATCCGGCCGGCCCGGACGAGCCCGCCCCGCGTGCACAGGGCCAGCACCGCCGCCACCGCGTACCCGGCACACGCGCCCCTGCCCCAGTACTGATCCTGGCCCGGCCCGCTGAAGAGCGCGACGCCTGCCGCGTACACCGTGAACAGCACGTACCACATGCCGGGTTCGCGGCCGGCTCTGGAGTACCAGGGACCTTCCGGCATCAGCACATCGCTCTTCTCGCATGTCATCACGGCCATGTCGTAAGCCTGCCGTGTATGGCACCGCCGCCGCGACTGTGTCTGCACCCGTACCTGAGGTGGGGCTATCCACACCTCCTCGAGTGGACCTGCCACCCCTCACATCGAGTGGACGACGACACCGATGACGCCTAGCGTGGGCGATGTGGGCGATGTGGGCGAGACGTCAGTGCCAGCGGAGTCCGAGGGTGCTGTGCTGCTGTTCTTCCTCAGCCGGCTGCGGAACTCGGTCGTGCGGGCCGCCGAAGGGCTGACCGACGAGCAGCAGCGCGAGCCTGGCGTGCAGTCAGGGACGAGCCTGCTCGGCCTGATCCAGCACCTCGCCGGTGTCGAGGAGCACTGGTTCCAGCGGGTGTTCCTCGGCGAGGACCATGTCATCGACCAGTCCATGGACGTCCCCGCCACGACGGCCCCGGACGAGGTTGTGGCGGCATACCGGCAGGCGTGGGCTCGCAGCGACGAGATCGTCCGCGCCTGCCCGGACCTGTCCACCCTGGCCGCGATCGCCAACCCAGGCGAGGCCCGCCGCGCCTCCCTGCGCAGGATCGTGGCTCACATGATCGAGGAAACCGGGCGGCACGCCGGTCACGCCGACATCCTCCGGGAGCAGATCGACGGCACCACCGATCTGTGATCGGGCAGGTAGGGCGTTCCGGTGGCCGCGGTGCTCGTGGTCGCGGGATGGTCCTTGGCTACCAGTACCTCACCACCAGGAAGCGGGCCGACCTGCCTCAGGGGCTTACTGGATGTCTGCGGTGAAGTCCATGAGCTGGCGGGCAGTCTCGGTGACGCTGCCGGACAGCGATGGGTAGACGGTGAAGGTGTGCGCGAGCTGGCCCGCCGTCAGCTGCAGTTCGACGGCGAGCGAGACCGGCAGGATCAGCTCGCTGGCCCGCGGCGCCACCACGACACCGCCCAGCACGACGCCGGTGCCCGGGCTGGTGAACAGCTTCACGAAGCCGTCCTCGACGCCGGCCATCTTTGCGCGCGGGTTGGTGGCAAGCGGCAGCTTGAGCTGGCGGGCCAGCACGTCACCATCTGTGACCGCTCGCTGAGACACGCCGACGGTGGCGATCTCCGGGTCGGTGAAGATCGTCGCGGCGACGTGACCGAGCCGGATCGGATGCACCGCCTCGCCCAGCGTGTGCCACATCGCGATCCTGCCTTGCATCGCCGCGACGCTGGCCAGCATCAGCACGCCGGTGCAGTCCCCCGCCGCGTACACCCCATGGGCACTGGTCCTGGATACCCGGTCCACCTCGATGAAGCCAGCTTCGTTCCGCTTGATGCCCGCCTCTTCCAGGCCGATGCCCTCGGTGTTCGGGATCATGCCGACGGTCATGAGGCAGTGCGAGCCGGTGATCACCTTGCCGGTGTTCAGCGTGACCTTGACCGTGTCTCCATCACGGCGGACTGCCTGGCCGCGGGACTGGCTGAGCACGGTCATGCCGCGGCGGCGCCACACGTTCTCCAGCAGCTGGGCGGCGTCCTCGTCCTCGTGCGGCAGCACGCGCTGCCGTGACGAGACCAGCGTGACGCGCGAGCCGAGTGCCTGATAGGCACCGGCGAACTCGGCACCGGTGACGCCGGAGCCGATCACGATCAGCTCCTCAGGGAGCTCCGTGAGATCGTAGAGCTGGCGCCAGGTCAGGATCCGCTCACCGTCCGGCTCCGCACCAGGCAGGATCCGGGGATGCGCGCCGGTGGCAACCAGCACGGCGTCGGCCTCGACGTCGCCCTCGGAGGTGCTGATCGTGCGGGCATCCTTGAGGCTGCCCTTGCCCTTGATCAGCCTGACGCCCTCACCGGTGAGGCGCTTGGTGATGTCGGCGGACTGGGCGGACGCCAGGTCCTTGATCCGCTGGTAGACCTTGGTGGCGTTGACCGTGGGGTTGAGCGCGTTCGTGCAGATGCCGAGATTCGGGGCCCGGTTCATCAGCGTCATCGTGCTCGAGGTCTCGATGAGCGACTTGGATGGCACACAGTCGGTCAGCACGCAGGCGCCGCCGGGGCCGTCCTCGTCGACGACGGTGACTTCGGCGCCCAGCTGCGCGCCGACCAGCGCCGCCTCATATCCTCCTGGGCCGCCGCCGAGAATGGCGATTCTCTGTCGTGGCATAGTCACGATTAGTAATCCTGGTTGCAGTGATGTACCAGCCGCCGCATCGGGCGGCGGGACGCCGTACGCTGTCCCCCGTGGCACTGTACGCGGCCTACGGCAGCAACATGGACCCGGCCCAGATGCTGGAACGCTGCCCGCACTCACCGCAGCGAGGTTCTGGCTGGCTAGAGGGCTGGCGCCTCACGTTCGGCGGGGCGGACATCGGCTGGGACGGCGCATTGACGACCGTCGTCGAGGATTCGGCGTCTCGGGTATTCGTCGTGCTCTACGACATGTTCGAGACCGATGAGAAGGCACTCGACAGCTGGGACGGGGTAACACTCGGTTACTACCGGAAGGTCAAGGTCCGGGTGGAGACCCTGGACGGCGACGTTCTGGCGTGGCTGTACGTCCTCAACTTCTATGAAGGCGGGCTGCCTTCGGCCCGGCACATCGGCATCCTCGCCGACGCCGCGGAGAAGGCAGGTGCGCCGGACGACTATGTGACCGGGCTCCGCACCAGGCCGTGCGGCAAGCTAGGCGACTCGGGTTAACCGGGCTTATCGGGGTTGATCGGGGTTGTCAGTGTCAGGCTAGGCAGCAGATGACCAGGATCAGCGCGGAGATCAGCAGGACACCGATGGCCGGCCGGCTCCAGTTGCTCCTCACGGGCGGAATCCCGGCCGGTGCCGCCGACCCTGTTGCCACGGGTGACACGGCCGTCTCGGGTGTCCCTGTCGCCTGTGTTCCTGTCACCTCGGGTGTCGCGGTCGCCTCGGAGTCCCAGTCCGCCTCGACGGTCGCGATGATCTCGTCGGCCCTGATCGCGTCGGCCCGGTCGTTGAGCAGGTGCACGATCCGCTCGGCCTCAGCCTCCGCCGAGGTAGCGGGAACGGAAAGATCAGCCGAGCTCCGGCCCATGGTCGGCTGCGGGATGCCGAAGGTCGTGACGCCGCCGCCCCACCGGGGGCCCTGCGGCCCTCGCGCCGCGGCGCGGCGGGACCTCGCGTCGGCCGCGAACTGCTTACGGCGGGAGTAGTGCACCGCCCAGGCATTGATGACCTTGCCCGACTCGGCTCCCGGAACCCGGCAGTGCACCCGCACCAGGTCGGCCAGGTCTGCCTTCTCGACGTTTCGCCAGGGGATGCGGTGGTCGCGCAGCGGGTTCCGGATGGTGACGCCGTCGGCGGCGGCGATGATCCGCGGCCGCCACGCGGCGACGTAAGCCACGCCGGTAATCATGATCAGGATCCCCGCCGCGACGAGCGACAGGTGATCGTGGCCCTGTACCGCGAGGTCAACCAGGTTGCCGACCGCGAACAGGACCCATACCCACCAGACGATGAGAGCGGTCACGGACCGGAAGGTCTGCGTCTCGCTGACTGCCGTCCCGCTGGTCGCCTGATCTGCTGCCAAGGCTGCACTCCATGCAATCGTCGTTCCCTAACGGTACCGCGCCCGCCCGGTCCCGCCGTCCGGGGCAAGATCACCCTGCTCCACCCACGATATTCATGATCACCAAGACTTTCGGTCCCATTCCGGTACCAAAACCCTTCACGACCCCCGGGAGAACGTCCGATTTTCTGATGTTGGTGGGAGCGATGATACGGGTGGGACCGGAGACGGGTCCGCAGGTGGAACCGGCAGCATTCCGCGGCCGCTTTCGCGGATTGCGACGGAAATTCGATGCTTGGCGGAAGAAAAAGAGTCATTTCTGACTCTTTTTCTTCCGCCAAGCACGGATGTTCCGCTTAAAGCGCCGGGTTCGGGACCCGGGCTGGGTCCGGGACCCGGCGCGGGCGGGGGCTTAGGCGCCGGCGGCATGGGTGGGGTGGGGGTGACGGTACTGGGGGTGGGACTGGGAGGTCTGGGACTGGGGGTACTGGATGGATGCGGGCTGGGGGGGCTGGGGGGTGGCCTCATCCCAGAGGGCGGTGAGGGCGGTGGCGGCCATGACGCGAACGCCTACGCCGATGGCTCGCTCGTCCACGTCGAAGGTCGGCTGGTGCAGGTCGAACGAGTCGCCGGAACCGGGGACGCGGGTGCCGAGACGGGCCAGCGCGCCGGGGATCGACTCGAGGTACCAGGCGAAGTCCTCACCGCCCAGGCTCTGCGGGGTGTGCACGACCCCACCCGGGCCGAGCACCGCCTCGCCAGCAGCACTGAGCATCGCGACGCTGGTCGCCTCGTTGACGGTCGGCGGCACGTTCCGGGAGTACACCAGCTCCGCCTGCACGCCATATGCGGAGGCGACCGAATCGATCAGCACCTTGAGCAGGTCCGGCGCCGAATGCCATGCCTCCTCGTCCAGGGTGCGGATGGTGCCACTGGCTATGCCTATATCCGGGATCGCGTTCGGCGCGTTGCCGGCGCTGACCTGCCCCCACACCAGGGAGAGCGAGGACCGCGGGTCGACCCGGCGGGACAGCATGGCCGGCAGCTCGGTGACGATCTTGCCGAGCGCGTACACCAGGTCGGCGGTCAGGTGCGGCCGGGCGGTGTGACCGCCAGGACCGGTCACCCGGACCTCGATCTTGTCGCACGCGGCGGTGATCGCGCCGGTCCGCACGCCGAGCTGGCCGGCGTCGAGCCGCGGGTCGCAGTGCAGCGCGAAGATCCGCCCCACCGGCGCGATGCCGCCTGCCGACAGCACATCGAGCGCGCCGGTACCGATCTCCTCGGCCGGCTGGAAGATCAGCCGCACCCGGCCGGGCAGCAGGCCGGCCGCGGCCTGCCCGGCCAGGAACAGCCCGGTGCCGAGCAGGATCGTGGTGTGCACATCGTGACCGCAGGCATGGCACACGCCAGGCACGGTCGACGCATAAGGCACCTGCTTCTCGTCCGACATCGGCAGGGCGTCAATGTCCGCGCGGAGAGCAACCACAGATCGTTCTGCGTATGTGTCTGTGCCTATGTCGACGACCAGCCCCGTGCCCTTGGGCAGGATCACCGGGCGCAGGCCAGCGGCGGCCAGCCGCAGCGCGACCCGGCGCGTCGTGCGGTGCTCGGAGTAGCCGGTCTCCGGGTTCGCGTGCAGGTCGCGGCGGAACTCGACGAGCTCCGCCTCGTGCTCAGCAAGGAACCCGTCCAGATCCGCGAGCAGATCATTGCCTTCCATGTGTACCCCCGTCAAAGCTGTTCGTGGCGAACTCAGCCACCAGCGCCGCCACAACCTGAGTCAGGTCCCCCGTGCGGCGGTAAATGACCCGCTGCCGCTCGTAGGAAGCACCACGCTCAAGCACCTCATCGACAACATGCAGCTCGTCCGCGCACCCGAGCCTATCGGCCACCGGTTCCAGCGTGCGCACCAGCTCATACAGTTCGTCACGCAGCGGAGCGGTGGCACCGTTCTCGTCGGTGATGATGGTCGCGTCCAGCCCGTACCGGGTCGCGCGCCACTTGTTGTCCCTGACTACCCAGGTCGGCGGGGACGGCAGCATATAGCCGCGATCCAGCTGGAAGTCGAACTGCTGGACCAGGGACTGGCAGAGGGCGGCGATCATGCCCGCCTCGCGGAGCGTCGGCGTGCCGTCAGCCATGCGGATCTCCACGGTGCCGAAGTCCGGGTGCGGCCGGATGTCCCACCAGACCTCCTTAATGCTCCGGATCGTCCCCGCACGCTGCAGGACGTCCATGTAGTCCTCGAACTGCTTCCAGTCCTCAAGCCGTTGCGGCGGGCCCGACGTCGGCAGCCCGCCGAAAGTCACGGACCTGATGGAGGCAAGGCCCGTATCCTCGCCGCACCAGAACGGACTCGACGCGGTGAGCGCGAGAAAGTGCGGCAAATATGCGGCGAGAGCGTTGACGATTGGTATCGCCTTGCTCCCGTCACGTATGCCTACATGGACATGCACGCCGAAGGTCTGAATCCGGCGGGCAAGCCATTGCATTTGCTCAACAAGTTCGGCATAGCGCTGGATAGGCGCCATTGTCGCATCGCGCCAGTCACTCACCGGGTGAGTTCCAGCGCATGCGAGCACAATACCGTGCGCCGATGCCGCCCGCTGGAGTTCGGTGATCATTCCCGCTAGGTCCGCCGTTGCCTCGGACACGGTGCTGCAGATGCCCGTGATAACTTCCACCGTCGACTGCATCAGCTCGTGCTTAAGCCGCGGATGTTCACCCGTCTCACCGATCACCGGCAGCTCGTCGAGAACTTTCCCGGCCTCCTGCCGCAGGAGCATGGTCTCCCCGTCAATCAGCTGCAGCTCCCACTCGATGCCGAGAGTGGGGCCGTTGGAGGGGTTCCAGGGGATGGGCATGCGACTCTCCTAATTCCCAGCTAACTCGGAGCTTTCTCAGAACGGGATGTGTGTTACCCACTGCTTTACTGTCTCGTCTTACGAGGTGCCTGGCTAGCTGGGGAGCTTGCCTCTCGCGTGGCCGGGAGTCCGTAAGCTTGCTGTCGTCGACGGACAGCATTCGTTCCATAGGCCAAGAGTACTTCGGAGGTAAGCGCTGAACACTCTCGCTGTTTTGCTGACGGGGCTCGTCATCGGCGGCGCACAGCTAGGGGGCAGCGGCGTCATCGTGAACGACCCGCCGGCTGCGCACGTGCAGCACCTGCCCGACGTGCAGGCATCGTCCTGGGTGATCGCGGACGCGGGCACCGGCCAGGTGCTGGCCGCGAAGGACCCGCACGGCGAGTTCCGGCCGGCCTCGACGCTGAAGGTGCTGACCGCGATCACGCTGATCCCGGTGCTTTCGCCCTCTGCCGTGCTGCCGGCCACGTCGCTGGCGACCTCCCAGGTGCCAAACGACATCGGGCTGCTCACTGGGCATTCGTATACAGTGTCCTCGCTGTTCACCGCGCTGCTTACTATCTCCGCCAACGACGCCGCGGTGGCCCTGACCCAGGGGGCCGGCGGGGGTTCACTGGCGCGCGGGATGGCGATGATCAACGCCGAGGCGCATCACCTGCAGGCCGATGACACGGTGGCGGTGACACCGAACGGGCTGGACGCACCCGGTCAGCACACGTCGGCCTATGACCTGGCGCTGTTCGCCCGGCAGGCGTTGTCGCTGCCGTCGTTCATGAAGTACGACGAGGTGGAGGGGGGCGAGTTCAAGCTCTCGGCACACAAGTCGGTCGGGCTGTTCAATCAGAACGGGCTGCTCACCGACTATCCGGGCGGCATCGGCGGCAAGATCGGCTGGACCTCCGCGGCCGGGGCCACGTATGTGGGAATGGCACGGCGGAACGGGGTGACCCTGATCGTCAGTCTGCTGCACTGCCCGGCGCTGACCGAGGTCGCGTCCGCGGAGAAACTGCTCGACTGGGGGTTCGCCGAGGACGGCAAGGTCGCGCCGGTGGGCACGCTGGTCGGGCCGCTCGTGCCGGCTGCCCCGCACCCCGTGCCTTCCGTCACGTTGCGGGTGCGGGCCGTGGCCGCGACGTCGCGCTCGCGGATGACCACCCCCTCGGCATTGATCGCGATCGGGTTCACCGGCTTCGCGGTGCTGGCCGCCGCCTTCGCCATCATCTACGGCCGCCGCCAGCGCACGTTAGGTGTTTGCGCACGTTAGGTGTTTGCGCACGTTAGGTGCTTGCTTACCGTCGGGTGCTTGCGGACGTTAGGTGCTTGCGCGGACGAGGTGTCTGCCCGCGTGCCCCTTGCTCTGCTTCCTCCCAGGAAGCGCTTCCTGGGAGGAAGCAGAGCAAGGGGTGGCCGACCTAGGGTTGCAGGGCGCTCCGCAGTCCGGTGTGCCCGACCCACTAGCTGCGCCAGTCACATAGGCGACGGGAGCACCACGTGCCACGCCGACCGATGTCACAACGCGGAAGATTGCCTTAGCGCGGTGTTCCATCCTGCGGGGAAGGTGCCTAGACGGGGAGAAGGCCTAGGCGGGCGCGGACCTCGGTCATGGTGGCGGCCGCTACCTCGCGGGCTCGAGTGGCGCCCTGGGCTAGCACGCGGTGCAGCTCTGGCTCGTCGGCGAGGATGGCTTGGGTCTGCTCGCGGATCGGGGTGAAGGTGGCCACAACCAGCTCGGCGACATCCTTCTTGAAGGTGCCGTAGCCCGCGCCCTCGTACTTGGCCTCCAGCGCCTCGATGGTCTCGCCGGACAGGGCGGCGTAGATGCGCAGGAGGTTGGTGATGCCTGGCTTGGTTTCCTCGTCGGCGCGGACCTCGCCGCCCAGGTCGGTGACGGCGCGGGCGATCTTCTTGCGGATGACCGCCGGATCGTCTAGGACGTCGATGATGCCCTGCGGGGACGAAGAGGACTTGCTCATCTTGGCGGTCGGATCCTGCAGGTCGTAGATCTTCGCGACCTCTTTGAGGATGTACGGCTGCGGCGAGGTGAACGTCTGGCCGTACCGGTGATTGAACCGCTGCGCGAGCGTACGGCTCAGCTCCAGGTGCTGGCGCTGGTCTTCTCCGACCGGCACCTGGTCCGCGTTGTACAGCAGGATGTCGGCGGCCTGCAGGATCGGGTACGTGAACAGGCCGACGCTGGCGGTGTCGGCGCCCTCCTTGCCCGCCTTGTCCTTGAACTGGGTCATCCGGCTTGCCTCGCCGAACCCGGTCTGGCAGCCGAGCACCCAGGCCAGCTCGGTATGCTCTGGCACATGCGACTGGACGAACAGGGTGCACCTGGACGGGTCGAGGCCAGCGGCGAGCAGCTGCGCGGCGGCGACCTTGGTGCGCTGGGTCAGCAGCTTGGGGTCCTGCGGGACGGTGATCGCGTGCAGGTCAACCACGCAGTAGAACGCGTCATAGCTGTCCTGAAGGTCCACCCACTGCCGGACCGCACCCAGATAGTTCCCTAGGTGGAAGGAGTCGGCGGTGGGCTGGATGCCGGATAGGACGCGGGGCTTTTCTGGCGAGCGCAGCATGGTTGGCGAGTTTAGCCTGACGGGAGCCTAGCGGGGGCGAGGGGCGTCGGAGACGACCACCTCGACGCGCTGGAATTCCTTGAGATCCGAGTAGCCCGAGGTGGCCATGGTGCGGCGCAGCGCGCCCATCAGGTTCATCGAGCCGTCTGGCACGGTCGACGGGCCGTGCAGGATCTCCTCCAGCGAGCCGATCGTGCCCACCTTGACCCGTGCGCCGCGCGGCAGCGCGGTGTGGTTGGCCTCGCTGCCCCAGTGGTAGCCGTGGCCCGGCGCCTGCTCCGCCCTGGCCAGCGGCGAGCCGACCATCACGGCGTCCGCGCCGATGGCCAGCGCCTTGGCGATGTCACCACTGCTGGTCATGGAGCCGTCGGCGATCACGTGCACGTAGCGTCCGCCGGACTCGTCGAGGTAGTCGCGGCGGGCCGCCGCGACGTCGGCGACGGCGGTAGCCATCGGGACGGCCACGCCGAGGACTTTCGCGGTGGTGTGGCCCGAGCCGCCGCCGAAGCCGACCAGGACACCCGCCGCGCCGGTGCGCATCAGGTGCAGCGCCGCCGTGTAGGTGGCGCAGCCACCGACGACGACCGGGATGTCGAGCTCGTAGATGAACTGCTTGAGGTTCAGCGGCTCGGCCCGGCCGGAAACATGCTCAGCGGAGACCGTGGTGCCACGGATCACGAAGATGTCCGCGCCCGCATCGACGACGGCCTTGTAGTACTTGGCGGTCTTCTGCGGGGAGAGCCGGGCCGCCGTGGTGACCTTGTGCCCCTTGATCTCCTCGATGCGCCGGCCGATCAGCTCCTCCTTGATCGGCTCGGCGTACATCCCCTGAAGGCGCCTCGTCGCCGCCAGCTCGTCAAGCTCGGTGATCTCGGCAAGCAACGGCTCGGGGTCCTCATAGCGGGTCCAGAGGCCCTCGAGATCCAGCACGGCGAGGCCGCCGAGCTTGCCGATGGCGATGGCTGTCTTCGGCGACACCACGCTGTCCATCGGGCAGGCAATCAGCGGCAGCTCGAACCGGTAGGCGTCGATCTGCCAGGCAATGCTGACCTCTTCGGGATCCCTGGTACGGCGGGCCGGCACGATGCCGATCTCGTCAAGTGAGTAGGCGCGGCGGCCCTGCTTGCCGCGGCCGATCTCCACGTTGGTCACTGCTGAGTCCCCCGGCCACTGTAGTTCGGCGCTTCGACGGTCATGTGCACGTCGTGCGGATGGCTTTCGGTCAGGCCTGCCGCGGTGATCTGGACGAAGCGTGCGTCCTGGAGGTCTCTTATGGTGCGAGCGCCGCAGTAGCCCATCGCGGCCCGCAACCCGCCGGTGAGCTGGCTGGCCACGGCAGCGAGCGGGCCGCGGTACGGGACCTGACCCTCGATGCCCTCGGGGACGAGCTTGTCCTCCCGCAGCACGTCGTCCTGGAAGTAGCGGTCCTTGGAGTAGGACTTGCCGCGCTCCCGGTTGCGCATGGCGCCGAGGCTGCCCATCCCCCGGTACAGCTTGTACTGCTTGCCATTGATGAACACCATCTCTCCCGGGCTCTCCTGGCAGCCGGCCAGCAGGCTGCCGAGCATCACGGTGTCCGCGCCGGCCGCGATCGCCTTAGCGATGTCGCCGGAGTACTGCAGGCCTCCGTCGCCGATCACGGGGATCTGGGCTGCTCGCGCGGCCTGGGCCGCCTCGTAGATGGCGGTGATCTGCGGTACGCCGACGCCGGCTACCACCCGGGTGGTGCAGATCGAGCCTGGACCGACGCCGACCTTGACGCCGTCGGCGCCCGCGTCGATGAGGGCCTGCGCCCCTTGGCGCGTCGCGATGTTGCCGCCGATGACCTCCATGTCGGCGTTGGCCTTGATCTGGGCGATCATGTCCAGCACGCCCTGGGCGTGGCCGTGCGCGGTGTCCACCACGAGGAAGTCTGCCCCTGCGTCGGTCAGCGCCTGCGCGCGGCGCTTGGCGTCCTCGCCGACACCCACCGCGGCGCCGACGATCAGCCGGCCCGCCCGGTCCTTGGTGGCGAGCGGGAACTTCTCCGTCTTTGTGAAGTCCTTGACGGTGATCAGGCCCCTGAGCTTGCCGTCCGCGTCGACCAGGGGCAGCTTCTCGATCTTGTGCTGGCGCAGCAGGGCGAGTGCGTCGTCGGGGCTGACGCCGACCGGCGCGGTGACCAGCGGCATCCTGGTCATGATCTGGTGCACGGGGCGGCTCTGATCGGTCTCGAACCGCATATCGCGGTTGGTGACGATGCCCTTGAGGGTGCCGTCCTCGGTGGTGACAGGGACACCGGAGATGCGGTACTGCGCGCACAGCGCATCCACGTCCGCGATCGTCGCGTCCGGGCCGCAGGTCACCGGGTTGGTGATCATCCCCGCCTCGGACCGCTTGACCATGTCGACCTGCTGGGCCTGCTCCTCCACCGACATGTTGCGATGCAGCACACCGGCCCCGCCCTGGCGGGCCATGGCGATGGCCATCCTCGCCTCGGTGACGGTGTCCATGCTTGCCGACACCAGCGGGATCCGCAGCGTGATGTTCCTGGTGATCCGGGCGGTCGTGTCGGCCTCGCTCGGCAGCACGGTCGAATGTGCCGGGAGCAGCAGCACGTCGTCGAAGGTCAGCCCCACGGGCGCGAACTTTATGTCGGAATCAGTCATTAGGGCCTCACGACGAACGGCAGCGGAATGAACCCATCTTAGTGAGGTAACAGCAGGTTACGCAGGTCGACTCGACAGTAACCGCCACCGGCCGCAGCCTGGCCTCGGCGCGGAGCGCGTGGTGCGGACAGGGTGCGTGGGGCGCGTGTTGTGGCCCACCAGCCCGCGCGGCGAGATTTGAACGGAAATTCGTAGCTCGGCGGAAGATAAGTGGTCGTTTCTGACTCTTTTTCTTCCGTGGAGCACGGATTTTCCGTTTAACCGACATTCGCATATCAGACATAGCGGGATCTATAGGCCAAAATGCTACCCCTTTGGGCGGGCGGGCGGCGGGGTCGAGCGGTC
>Ga0209530_1000332_pt1 | contig 37290 bp, 35 predicted proteins | sample BlaSpr_A8_Ref_O1_FD_187987 | JGI IMG/M metagenome (GOLD analysis project Ga0209530, IMG submission 187987) | Forest soil microbial communities from Thunder Bay, Ontario, Canada - Black Spruce, Ontario site 2_A8_Ref_O1 (SPAdes) (version 2) | ecosystem: Environmental > Terrestrial > Soil > Boreal...
GCGGCGAGGCCCTGCCTGAGCACTGGAATGGCAAGAACTGGACATTCGAGCAAGACCTGAACGCAGCACCATCCGGCGACTTCTACAGCGTGGCCGCCACCTCCGCCGGCAACGCCTGGGCCGTCGGCTACCTGCCCGGTGATTCGGGCACAGCATCCCTGATCGCGCGCTGGAACGGCAGCGCCTGGAAGCGGGTGACCAGCCCGAGCCCGGGCCTCTACGACCAGCTATTCGGCGTCACCGCTACCTCCGCCAGCAACGCCTGGACAGTCGGCGAACCCCAGGACACCACAGGCATTCACACTCTGATCCTGCACTGGAACGGCACCAAATGGGCCAACTTCACCTCAGCCAACCTATTGGACTACCCATAGGCCAGGACGAGCTACCAGCCGTGGACGCGGAACCGTCTGTCGGCCGGGTTACTGACCTAGGAGAGCCGGAAGGCTAGTCCCTGGGCGAGGCAACCAGGCACCATATCGAAAGGGATTTCATGGCAATGCAGCTTAACCCGCCGCCAGGATGGCCCCCCGCACCGGCAGGGTGGACGCCGCCGCCCGGATGGCAGCCCGACCCTACCTGGCCGCCACCGCCGCCAGGCTGGCAATTGTGGATGGACACCCACGCCCCCACCGGTGGTAACGATGGCGAGGATGGCGAACAGGCCAGCAGAGAGGAAGGGCATCCGCGCCCTCCCCTACACCCGAGGAAAAGGATCGTCACCGTTATTGCAGGATCAGTTCTTGCCGTCATCGCCGTTCTCGCCATCATTGGCGCAATTACAGGGGCCGACGGGTCAGGAAGCGGCTCAGGCGACGGGTCACCCAGTGCTACGTCCATCCTCGAGTCAGACGGCTACACGCCGAATCCAGGGCTTCTGTCAGCGAATGTGAGTGTGGGTCTGGTGGTAGGGCTAGCCAGTCAGCCAGGGATTGGTCCGCCCCTGTCAACAGCCGCCGGGCTGAACGCCGATCAGAACGTTGAAGTCGTGCTCGTGTTCCAGTCATCATCTGAGGCCAGTGCCTATGACCAGGCCAACCAGATTGCGGGCGTGGGCACGGACACGGTTAGAGGCAGCGTCGTTACCGTTACGGGCAGCTCAGATGACTTCGATTTCGATTGCGGTGCCACCGGCGTACCCCCGTGCACGCCGATTTAGCAGGCCATGACCTGCGGTAGCCCGGATGTACCAGCTTCTCGGAGGCTACGAGATCTCCAGGACGATCGCCGATCTCGATGAGGTCGTCATGTGGCAGTGCGCGCCGAGAATCCCGTCCACAGTCCTGACCCGCAGGCTTGCCATTCAACCTGTGCTCGGGTGGCCTAGGGGAATTCACCGTCGTCACGCCGCGACTGGCCGGGAGGCCAGGGTGTGCATGGGGCGGCCGAACATCCGAAGACGGGGTGCGAGTGCGTCAAGCGTCAGCCCCGTCATCGTCATCTGAGCACACATCACCGGCGCGTGCGAGTGTGAGGCTGCTGCTCGCCGTGGCGGCCTGGACGGCGAGATCATCCAGCGCGGTCCTCGCCTCGCGGCTGGCCAGCCGCGGTAGGCGTTGACGGTTGAGATGAGCACGTACCTGCCAGCCTGACCGCGCAGTACTTGCGCCGCAGCCGCCACCGCCTCCGCGTCGTACCCGGACGTATCCACCACTGCATCCCATGGGCCCGCGGCGGCCAGCCGCGCTAGGTCGCCTGGATCCTCCCGGCGGCCCCGCACCGGCACCGCGCCGAGTACATCACGGCCGTGCAGGCCACGGGAGAACGTCGTAACCTCCCACCCGCACCCGAGCGCAACCTCAGCAAGCGTACGGCCGAGAAACCAGGTCCCACCGAGAATCAGCAGCCGCATGACGCTATCTTGCACCGGCCGCCCGCGGACATCGCAAAGGCCGGGTAATAATCCTCAGCCGACCCGCATCCGTCGAGATCTGGTCCGCCACGTACTTGAATCGCGCGCCGGCCTGTGCGGACCTATGCGCACCCTGTCTGGCCGCCTTATCGTTGGCGGTGAAACGGGTGACCGCCCGGTTGCTCTAGGGGATCTCGTTCGAGAATGGAGGCAGCGCGCATGCGAGCTGTGGCAGGCGGGAGATGGATAGCGGCGGCCATGACATGCGTCGCTGTCGCCGTCGCCAGCGCTGTCTATCAGGACCGCGCCGAACGCCGGGATCGCCGCGAGTACCCTCCGCCTGGCCGACTCGTACCTGCTGGCGGAACGTTAATCCACGTCCTCGAAGCTGGACCGTACACAGCCCCTGCTGTCGTAGTGATACCCGAGCTGAGCGGCAATGTGCTCGCTTGGATTACGGTGCAGGAGAAGCTGGCCACGGACACGCACGTCGTCGTTTACGACAGGGCGGGCTGCGGATTCAGCGGGCCGCTCCCCTCCGGCCGCCGCACGTTCAGCACCATGGCGGCCGAACTCCACGAAGCACTCGCGGCCGCCGGCGTCGCACCACCATACGTGCTGGTCGGCCATTCGTTCGGCGGGATTATCGCCCGCCGGTACGCGATCATGTACCCAGAGGACATAGCCGGGATGGTCTTGGTCGAGTCCAGCCACGAGCACCAGGCCACGCGAATGATCCGAGAGGGGCCACTGACCTGGGGTGTAGTGAGCACGGCGCGAGCCGCGGTAAGGCTCCGCCTGCGGGTCCTCGGTGCGCGCCGCCTCGCTACGGCGGTTGGACTCGGCACGGTGGATGCAGGGCTGGCCAGCTCCTACGAGCCGCGATTCGCCGACGCGGCACGAATGATCGCTTCGTCTTCCAGGACTCGCCGGGCGACCGTTCGCGAGCTGATGCTCTTGACCCGTAACCAGAAGCTGCCGCCACCGGACCTGGGCGATATGCCGCTGACAGTACTGACTGCGGCCGACCGCAACTCCACGTGGCTCCAGCTGCAGGGTGAACTCGCGCAGCTGTCGAGCACCGGACGGCACGTGGTCGCCGAAACAGGCGGGCACCGGCTCCAGCACGATAATCCCGACACAGTAGTAACGGAGATCAGGGCTCTCCAAAATCGCCTCCGGGTCCGGCAGGAAGTGCCGAGGCGGAAGGGCGAGTAGCTCTCGGAGCCAGGTTGGCTGGAGCGATCCGGCCCGCCGCGGACGCATATCAGGGATCGGCCGGGACTTCGCTATCAGTCGCATGAGCCCGCCTGGGCCAGCCGTTTCCCTGTTTCCCTCTCGCACGAAGGAATACAGGAAACACTTCCCCGCTGTCAGGTGCTCGCTTAGCGTGATTCAACGCGCGCGCAGACGGTGGCACGTTGATGCGGATGCCTGGTCGGCGTGTCACGGATGGCACCAAGCGCCGCCGCGATCGGTGCGTAGAATCGCGCGGTCGAGGCACGGCTGACTGGCACTGCTGGGAGCCAGGATTTGGGGAGGATCTCCGGGTGGAAGATGACGCGAACGCCGCTGTGCTGCGGAACGGGCTGACGGACTGGCTACTGCGCAACGGCGTCGTCCAGACGCCGCAGGTGGAAGCGGCGATGCGTGCAGTGCCCAGGCATCTGCTCGTACCGCAGGCGTCGGTGGAAGCGGCGTACGAGCACCGCTCGGTCATCACCCGCCGCGACAAGGCAGGAATCGCGGTCAGCTCTGCATCCGAACCGGGCATCGTGGCGCGCATGCTGGGGGCAGCTGGATGTGCACCGGGGGCATCATGTCCTGGAGATCGGCGCGGGCACAGGCTACAACGCCGCCCTGCTGGCGCACCTGGCCGGCCCGGACGGGCGATCTGCCGGCGACCTGGCGTGAGCAGCTAGCAGCGGCCGGCCGGCTGGTGGTTCCCCTGCGGATGCGCGGATTCACGCGTCCATTGCGTTCGAGCGCGACGGCGACATCTTGCGCGGCCAGGCCATGTCGGAGTGCGGGTTCATGCCGATGCGCGGCCCGGCCGCGATCGCCGAGCGGAACCTCACCATCAGCGCCGGACAGGACCCGGTTGTCGTGTTGCGGATCGACGACGAGAAGCCCGCCGACGAGACCGCACTCAGCGGTGCCCTGACGGAGAGACCGGTGGTGACCTGGACCGGGATCGTCGTTCCGTCAGGAGCCTTGCAGCACATGGATTTCTGGCTCGCCGACCTGGACGGGTACTGCCGGGTGCTGCTGCTTGGCCCGCGCGTGCACACGGGCTCCCGGAACCGGCCTACGACTACGGAAGCATGGGTGCCTACGCCGGCGGCACGTTCGCCTACCTCACCCGCCGCGGCACCGCGCAGGCCGGCGCGGACGGCGGCCGGATGCAGGAACTCGGCGTGTGCACCTGCGGTCCTTCGGGCGCGGCACTGGCCGCACAGGTAACCGCACGGCTTCAGGCGTGGAATCATGCCATGCCGTCGATCGGCAGCCTGCGGGTCGATGCCTACCCCGCGGGGATGACAGCAGCCCCCGGCGCCTTCCTGGCCATCCGCAAGCACCACACCGAACTGCACGCCTACACCAGCGCGGCATGACCACATGACCAGCAACCGAAAGAACGCAATGGAAAGGAGCACGATATGGAACTCAGCCGACTCATCTCCGACCTGTTCGACCTCGACCCGCAGGCAGAGTCCTCAGCAGGGACGCGGATGCCGTCAGGGCGTTCCGGCGAGGACTGCACCACCGACGGCTGCACGGCGACCTGCTCGGGCTGCCGCCGTTAGGGCCAGGCAAGCCACTGCCTGGCCCCGAGACATGCATGAACCAGGAAGGGCGTCGCCATGACACTCGATAACCTCATCACCGACCTGTTCGACCTTGAAACCAGGGTCACACCTGTATCGCAGCAGCCAGCGACGCGTTCCAGCGAGGATTGCTCCGCCGGCGACTGCACGACGAGCTGCGCAGGCTGCAAGCCTTAGCCAGCATCGTGGCACGCGTCTTCGAGGCCGCGACGAGCGCAGTCCTGGCGCGTCTCCCGCTGCTCCCAGCCGACCCGGCAAAGGGCGGCGGGCAGGCCGCCGAGTCGCTGCTCGCCGAAGCGGTTGCCGTTGCATCGCATCAGGCTGCTCTCCACGCAGCACAGGCTGGCAGCGGGCCAGCGTCCCGGCGGTGGCCGGAGGTACTGCGGGCCTACGAACTCCGGGCACGGTTCCGCCCGACCCCGCACGGCACCTTCGCCGCGAGGCGGCCGTTTCGAGACGCAGCAGCCGGCCAAGGCCAGCGCGCGGCAGGTGAGCGTGCGCGCCAGCGAGGCCGTTGTCATCCTTCTCGCCCGCGCGGCAGGCGGGGCAACTGCCGGGCAGCTCATCGGCGGGATTCACCAGCGCTGGCCGCAGATCCCCGCAGCAGTGGTACATGACTGCCTGCGAGACCTGGCACGCGACGGGTTCCTGCTGACCAGCCTCCTGCCCGAGGACGTCACCGGCGATCCTCTTGCCCACCTGCTGCGCGAGGTACCGGCCGCAGCCTTCCCGTCGCTGACGCGCCTGCGGCGCCTGAGCCTGCAGCCCGCCCAGGTGGCGGACCGCCTGCTGCGCCGGCATCTCGTGCCGGCGCAGCAACAGCTGGCGTCCCAGCATGGCGCGGTTGAGAGCGCGCAGGCTCAGCGTCGGGCGGTCAGCCACGGTGCGGCAGCTGCTGAAGCGCCCACTTGTTGCCGTCCGGGTCGGCGAAGAAGACGAACCGGCCCCAGTCGAGGTCCTGCACGTCGCTGACCTCGGCGCCGCGGGCAAGGAGGTCAGCGTGTGCGGCCTCGATGTCCGCGACGACCATCTGGAGGCCGCACACGCTCCCCGGCTCGCCTTCGACAATCCCCTTGCCGATCGCGATCGAGCAGGCCGATCCGGGCGGTGTCAGCTGCACGAAGCGGATCTCTTCGCTGACCGTGTGATCGTGGTCGGCGTTGAAGCCGACCTTGTCGGTGTAGAACGCCTTGGCGCGGTCCACGTCGGAAACGGGGACGGCTACCAGCTCCAGCTTCATGTCCACCATGGGTGGGCCTCCTTGTCCCTTGCTGTGTACCTCAACGCTAGGCGTCTATTAGGAAGATTACGTTCCTAAATAGTGCGGCAGACTGGAAGTCATGCTGGAAACGTCAGCGCGGTTGCTGCGGCTGCTCTCGCTGCTGCAGACCCCGCGCGAATGGACCGGTCCCGAGCTTGCCGAGCGGCTCGGGGTGTCGCCACGGACCGTTCGGAATGACGTGGACAAGCTCCGTGAGCTTGGCTATCCCGTGCTCGCCACGCGCGGGCCCGCCGGCGGATACCGGCTCGGCGCGGGCGCGGCGATGCCGCCGCTGCTGCTTGATGACGAGGAGGCCGTGGCCGTCGCGGTCGGGCTCAGGACCGTGGCGGTGGGAGCGATTGCCGGGATCGAGGAAGCCTCCCTCCGGACGCTGGCCAAGCTAGAGCAGGTGCTGCCGTCGAGGCTGCGAACCCGCGTTGGCGGGCTGCGGTCGATCATCACGCCGGTGCCGTTCGCGTCGGCCGGGCCGGTCGTGGACCCGGACGTGCTCACCGCGGTGGCGGCCGCGTGCCGGGCCAGGGAGCGGCTGCGGTTCAGCTACCTGTCACACGACGGGTCGGTCACCGATCGGGAGGCCGAACCGTACCAGCTGGTGAACTGGGGGCGACGGTGGTACCTCGTGGCGTTCGACGTCGGCCGGAGCGACTGGCGGACCTTCCGCGTCGACCGGATCACGCCGCGGACGCCCGGTGGCGGCCGGTTCACGCCGCGGCCGCTGCCCGCCGCCGACGTCGCGGACTGGGTGGCGCGGCGGGTCGCGACCGGCGCGTGGCAGTACCGGGCGCGGGTGACCGTGTTCGCCCCGGCCGAGGCGGTTAGCGAGCGGATCGGGCCGTACGTGGGGACCGTGACGCCGGTGTCCAGCGAGTCATGCACGCTGGACACCGGGTCTGACAGCCTGGCGACGATGGCGGTCTACCTGGGGTTCCTCGGGTGGGACTTCCGGGTGGACTCACCGCCAGAACTGGCCGACGAGGTACGCGCGCTCGCTGAGCGGTACCAGCGGGCGCTGCCCGGTTAGTCCGGCTCGCGGCCGGCGCGCCCCCACGCAGGTGAAATCCTGCAGGTTGTCGCGGAAGTGCTCACTGCCCGCGACGACGATCGGTCCTCCGGCCTCCAGGACGCTCCCGATGACGTTCGTGCCGGCGTGCTCCTCGGCGTAGGAGAACCCCGGCGCAACGAGCACTCGGTCGAGCGCCTTATTGAGATCCTGGCTCTCGGCACGCCGGTCGATGACCCGGGCGTCCGCGTCAGCGGGCACTACCGTGGCCGCCACCCCGCCCGGCTGCTCGGCAAGCCAGTCCAGGACCGGCCGCGCCGCTCGCAGGAGCCGGTCAGCCCGGGTGACATCGGGACGGAAGGGAAGCTCGCTGTCCGTCGGCGCCACGCCGCAGAGCTTGCTGCGCCGCCACGACGAGATGATCTCGGTCCGGACGACCTGGGACGCACTCAGACTCGCGATCGCCAACGAGGAACGAGTTACCGGCTGCGCAGGATTGCTGCAGGCTTGCAATCATGTGACCGCCTCAGCTCTACCGCAGCGGATAGTAAATGCCGGGTATCCGTTGCGGGACTGTTTGTTAACGATGGGGTACGCGACCCGCTATATGTGTGGTGATTTCCCAGTAAAGTCCGGCGTGGTATAGCCCTCGCTTTGGGGACAAAGGGAAAGTTGAGGCTGTTGTGAGAATCGAGCCTGCTAAGCATGCTCCGCGGTCCGTGTCTCGTATTCGGCGGCGGTGGCGGTGCGGGCAGTGGAGCGGAGCAGGTCCGGTCCCTGCGCGACGACGGACCGGGCGTCGGGTAGTTCCACCCCGGCCCTGCTCACCGTGATCCTGCGGGTCTCGATGCTGACATCCTTCGGCAGCAGCTCCGGCACCGAAGTAGCGGAGTTCGCGCTTGGGTGCTTCTGGGTGCGAGAAGACGTTCTGGAACACCGCGGGCGTGATATCCACCGCGGTCGGCTACGAGGGCGGCTTCACGCCGAACCCCACCTACGAGGAGGTGTGCAGCGGGCAGACCTGGCACGCCGAGGCGGTCCGGGTGGTCTTCGACCCCGACCGGGTGAGCTACGACAACCTGACCGCGGAGGACTCGGCGGCGGCTTACGGGAAGAAGCTGGCCGAGGCCGGGTTCGGTGCGATCACCACCGAGATCGTGGCGGCGAGCGAGTTCTACTTCGCGGAGGAATACCACCAGCAGTACCTGTCGGAGGGCAAGAACCCGTACGGCTACTGCCCTGACCTCGGTACCGGCGTAGCCTGCCCTGTCGGCCTGACCAGCACGGGATAACCGCGGGCCATCATTCGGCAGGGTATGCCCAGCCCGGGCCGCATCGAGATTGTCGCCGAAGTTGACTACCAGCTCGAAGCATATTGCCATCGCCGTCTCCCTTATCGGTCCAGTTATACACAACCTGGCAGTCGATTCCGGTGAACGGTTTCCCCCGGATAATCGTTCTTCCTTAGCACGGGGCAGACCGGCTGGGCCTGCCCTGACCAGATGGAACGAGGGAGTCTCCGATGGAATCAGCAATCGGATCGGCCATGGCGGGTCCCGCGCCAGGCAGCTCGGATGCTGGATCGGCTGGCTCCGGACTGGGACGCTGTGGCCGATTGCCGGCTGTTCGCGGGAACGACCCCCGGCTCGCTGGACGAGACGGTGTGGAGGCGGGTGATCTGCGAGTTCTTCTGCGTAGTCGAGGCATTTCCCAAGTACATGGGGATCACGCTGGCCAAGACCACCTATGGGCGCGAGCCAAAGGACGAATTGGCCAGAGCCTGGCTGATCGGCAACATCAAGGTCGAGGCCCGGCATGTCGAGTGGTATGTCGACTGGGCACGCGGCCACGGCCTCTCACGCAAGGAACTGGTCGAGTACCGGCCGCGCGCGGCTGCCGGCCTGGACGCCTGGCTGTGGTCAGTCGCCTATCGGGGAAACCTGGCGGAGGCGGTCGGCGCGATCAACTACGCAATCGAGGGCACCACGGGGGAATGGACGCGGCAGGTGCTGCCGGCCTTCGCCGAGTTCTTCGACGGCGAGAAGACCTCCCTGGCCTGGCTGCGCAACCACGCAGTATACGATGACGAGCACCCGATCCAGGCCCTGGAGATCGTGAAGAACTCACTGACCGGGGGCGGCGAGCCCGCGCCAGCCCAGGTAGGCCGAGTTGAGGACGCGATCCGTTGCTCGCTGAAACTCTTCCGCGCCGGATTCGACGGCGGCCTGGACTAAGACCCTCCTAAAGGCCAGACGCTGGCGAGCGGCCAGCCGCCCGCGGCGAGGTGAGCCTTGACCCGGGCGATGTCCACGTCGAGTGGCCTGTCGTGGGTGACCGTGTTGATGGCGGCGCGAATCGCCTGCGCGGATTGCGGGTCGCCGTTGGCTACCAGCTCGTCGGCGATGGCCGGCACCTCGTCGTCGGTGAGCTGGCTGCCCAGCAGCGCGAACAACGGGAGGTAGCCGACCTCCGGTACGCCTTCGGGGTAGCCAGCCCGGAGCCAGCTCATGATGTGCACGACGACCTGGCCACCGTCCCCGCCATCATCACCTTGCCCCGCCGCGCCGTGTGGTAACCGCGAACGTGATCATCGCCGCCGCACGAGGCAAGGACAAGGTCAGGCGCATCTCCCGGCGAGCGAAGTACGGAGCGATACGCGCCATCAGGTCATCGAGCAGGCCCGCGTGCCCGTCATGGTCTACCGTGGCAGCAGCTGCCGAGTGATCGTCATGTTCCACAAACTGGCATGATCACGGCGGCCGCACTCACTTTCCCGCGGCTCCAGGCCGACGTCACCAGCTTGTCAGGCCAGTGAGATGCTCCCGTGCGCCGGACAATCGTGACCTGCAGGAACGCAATCCAGGTCACGATCTACAACTGCCGTAAGCGTCATACCCGAACGCTAAAACCGGGCCCATCAGCGCCGAGCCGGGAATGGCCAGCGCGAGCCACTTACCCCATGAATGATCGAGGCTAGAGGTAGCCTGATGCTTAATCCGGCGGATAGCACTCGGCAGTCTCTTCCGTCATGTAGCCAGTTAGTTTGCCCGATGTGACGGTCCCGGAGCAGCCAAACTCGTAATATCCATTGAGCGTGGTGTGCTCCGGGGTGCTCCAGTAGAGGAACATGTACTCCGTATTGGCATTAATGGCGGGCTTCGCATTGGCTGGCAGAGCGCTACCCGCGATTGCAATGCTGGCCAGCACGATCGCGGCGATTCCGGTTCGGGCGAGCTTTCTCGTCATGCGGTCCTCCAGGCTTGGTCAGCCAACCGGCTCCTAGATGACTGTAAACGATCAAGGTCAGGAAGTGAAGTGGCTGGCTAGTTAGGTTTAGTCGCCTTTTGTGCATCTCGCATTAGGTCCCCTGCAGTCCGAGCATGATGCTGCAGTCGCCGCCGAGCAGCACCGGAAGCGGCCGCTGTCCAGAGCGCTTTCCAAGGCATCGGCGGTGTCCCGCGCCACGGCCGCGATGCCGTGCGGATTGAGGACGCCAGTCTTCCGGTTAAGTTGATCTTGGACTTGCGTCATTTGCATTCCGGCCGTGGCGAGGTTTCGGGCACCTTCCATTGCTCGCGTTCTGCGATAACACTTCCGTACAAATCGCTTCTGGCGGCTTTCGGCCTCAGGCCGCACATCATCCAGACGTGGAAGCTGCCGGCGGACCCGCTGTTCACCGGCAAGGTCCGCGACGTCGTGGGCCTCTACATGAGCCCGCCGGAGAACGCGCTGGTGCTGTGCGTGGACGAGAAGACGCAGATCCAGGCGCTGGACCGGACCGCGCCGTGCCTGCCGATGCTGCCCGCGACCCGGCCCGGATGACCCATGACTACGTCCGCAACGGCACGACCAGCCTGTTCGCAACTACGCCACCCGCAAGACCCCCGCGATCCACCAGTGGCTCCTCAAGCACCCCCGCTTCCACCTGCACTTCACCCCCGCCAGCTCAAGCTGGATGAACCTGGTCGAGCGCTGGTTCGCCGAGCTCACCCGCCGCAAGCTCCGCAGATCAGCCCACCGCAGCGTCACCGAACTCGAAGCCGGCATCCGCAAATGGATCAGCGAGTGGAACAAGGACCCCAGGCCGTTCATCTGGACCAAGACCGCCGACGAGATCCTCGAAACCCTCGCCGCATACTGCGAACAATTACTGACTCACGACACCAGGTGACTTGTTCCAGGTTGCGGAACATTGCCGCTGGGTCTTGGGGGCTGGAACGCCGGATGTTACGTTGCGCGTGAGAGCCGGGGGCTGACTTCTGGGTTACCCGGCACTCACGACGGAAGGGACCCCGCACATGCGCACTCGCCTCCTCCTGACCGGGCTGGCTGCAGCCAGCCTGGTGGCCACCGGACTCACCGCGGCCTCGCCCGCCTACGCCACCAGCAACACTGCAGGCATCTCCAGCGGCTCGACGAACCAGTACCTCCAGTTCTGCAGCTCGGCCAGCACCTGCAACGAGCAGCAGCCGCAGGACATGTACATCCAGTTCACCCGCACCGGGTCCACCTCGGGCCCCCTGGACATCTTCTACAAGATCGTCAACGGCACCGCCGTCGACGGAACCGACTTCAACACCCCGGCCACCGGCGAGGCGATCATCGCCGCAGGGCAAATCGTCTCCCCCGACTTTGAAATCCCGCTGGTCAATGAGCACCAGTACGGCACCAGCAAGTCCTTCAGCATCGTGATCACCAGCACCACACCGTCGGTCACCCTCTCACCCGGCACTGGGACCGAGACCATCCTGGGCGGCAACGTCCCGCTCGACTGCGCGTTCAACTGGATCAGCGGCACCGCCCAGTCGATGACCTGCACCGCACGGCCCGCATCCCAGGTCTGGCAAATCCAGGGCGAATGCAAGGCTGACATGGGCCCGCCCTTCATCCCTGAGCCCGGCAGCGACGTCACCGGCGACGGGACCTCATCGGTCAGCGCCCCCTGCACCCTCTTCGCCACCTTCTTCAACCTCGTCACCTCCTGACACCCCGGCCGCACAGCCCCGTTACAACACCCGGTACAGCGGCCACACGGTGTGTGGCCGCTGTACGGGGGCGACGTTTCATGCCCAGTCCCCTAATGACCGGTCAAGAGGTGATGGTCAGGGTTAGCGGACCGCCGGGCACCGGAGACGCTCCCGGCGTGCCGTAGGACGCGGCCAGCCCGCCCGTGTCGACCAGCTGGAAGCCCACCGTGTAAGAGCCGGCCGGCTCGCCCGCCGGGATCGAGACGCTGACCGTCACCGGGCCGCTCAGCGTCGTGGTCACACCGCCGAAGGAAACTTCGCTGCCCTGTCCCGCCGAGTTGTACAAGAACACCGCGACCTGGTTGACCGGCGCCACGGCGTCATCGACGGTGATGGTGAGGGTAACGAACTGCGAGTCCGCAGAGTAGGCGATGCTGGTCGGGCTGAGCGACGCGGCGGTGGCGACCGGCGGGGTGGTGTCCGGCACCTGGGTGATCGTCACCCCCGGATCCGGCGCGCCGTATTCGGACCCGTACAGGGCGACATCGCCCGCACCGTCCACCACGGCGATCCCGGTGATCTTGCAGCTGGAGGCGAACTCGCCCATGTTCATCGGAACCGAGATCGTGCCGCCTGATCCGGCGACCGGCACGGTGCTCGTCTGCGAGCACCCGCCCGAGCTGTCAACGTAGACCGCGGCGACGCCCTGCCGGGCGCCGGCCACCGTCATGGACAGCGCCACCGGCGCGGTGCCGGCCCAGTTGTTGACCGGGTTGGGGCTCGCCGCGAAGCCGCTGGCGCTGACGACCGCGTTCGAGGTGACCGTAACCGGCAGCGCGTTCAGGTCGTCCGTCCTCGTGGTGTTGCCGGCGTTGTCGGTGACGGAGATCGAGTCGATCGCCCAGGTCCCGGCCGCCGCGTCAGCCGGAAGGTTGACCGTGACGGTGCACAGCATGGCCGTGGTGCCGAACGAGAAGTCCGTCCCGCACTGGTCCAGGCCCTGCGACACCGAGTAGACGGCGTCGAAACGTCCGCTCGCGGTCTGGCCGTGCGGTCCGCCCAGCCTGACCTCGCCCTGCCAGAACCCGGACTGCGAGTCGGTGACATACAGGGAGTAGGAGAGCGAAGTACCGGTGCTGCTGTTATAGCGGTAGGGCCGCTCACTCGGGCTGGCGAAGGCCAGCTGGCTGTATTGCGGCGGGGTCGAGTCCACCAGCTCGGTCGCGGTGAGGTTGGCGTGATACCGGTTCAGCTCCTGGCCGCTGAGGGTAAGTGCCGTGCCCAGGTTGTCTTTCGCGGTTACCTGGGACACCGCCCAGTGCGCCGTTGCCGCGCTTGCGTACTGCGGCACGGTAAACGTGTAGGAGAACGTCGCGAGCTGCGCGGTTCCGGAGCCGTTGCCGGCCTCGAATCCGGACAGCGCGCCGGTGAGGTCGTATGGCGCCTCATGTGCGATGCCGATATAGCTGCCCGAATGGCCACCGGACATCTGAATGAACACGTCGCCGGCCACGTCGGTGGCTGTCGTGTTGGAGTCCGCGATGGTCCAGGACAGTGTGACGGTGGCGGACCCGCCGGTGGCGTCGACCGTGGACTGGCTGAACGCCAGTGTGCGCAGCGACAACGCGCTGGTATCGGCGGCGGCGGAGATCGCGGGCAACCCCAGCGCGGTGAACAGCGCGATAACTGAAACGGAGACGATGGCCCCCGGGCGAAACCTCATCCACATGCTCCTTCGCGGTTGGCAATCCAGGATTCGCGACACGCTCCCCGTGCGCCGCGGCTCATCATTCTCATGAAGGCCTGTGGCATTTACGTCACATTGGCGTGGCATCGCTACCTGTAGTGGTCCAATACTTGCGGGTGCCAGAAGCCTTCCCGACCTGTGAGCTGCGGCAATGTCCAGTCCTAGTACTCGCCAGAAGGGCGTCATGATGATCGTGTCGGTGCGCCTGCTCCATCTCATCTTCGTCCGGGTCTGAGGCTGCTGATCCTGCTCGGCCGGTCATCGGCATCCAAGCACGCCGGGCTGCTCGTGCTCCGGCGCGAGGTGCCGCGCTGCGCCGGACGACCTTGGGACACCAGAGAATCCGGGGTGAGCTGCTCAAACTCGGCTACTGGGTCAGCGCGGTTCCTTGTGGCCGGAGGGATGCGGAGGCGGCGCACGCGACGAGGAATCAACGCCCCGCCCCGCTGCCAGCCCAGAGGAGGCGATCGGGTACCTGCGCGAACGAGATCGTCCTTACCTAAGACCAGAGGCGGGGAGCGGCACCAGTACCCGCAGTCCTCGAAGCCCCCGGTCACCTCCACGTACGGCAGGCGTGAGAAGTCACGCAGCCCCGCCCGCGCGCCTGGCCGCCCGAACAGTCCGGTCACCGCCGACCCCTAGCCGTCCTCGTCCCGGCACCTGTCGTACCCACGCTCCTTATGCCCCCGGGGCGATACAATGCTCCAAAAATTGGATCATCAGCCCGCACGGGGTTACCCAGGCGATCAGGGGGTCTGTCATGACAGAAATGGAATTCTGTCTGCTCGGGCCGATGATGCTTCGCAGCAGCGGAACGATTATTGCAGTGCCGGGTGGAAAACTACGGGCAGCACTCGCGGCGTTGCTGCTGAGCCAGGGCGGTGCGGTGTCATTTGGAGACCTCGCCGAGACGCTGTGGGGCTCCGAGCCGCCGCCGGCGGCCCGGGTGACTACCCGGAACTACGTAATGCGGCTGCGTAAGGCGCTGGGGGCCGAGGGGGCCCGGATCGCCACCCAGCCGCACGGCTACCGGATCCGGGTGAATGCCAGCGAGGTGGACGTGAGCCGGTTCGAGAGCGTGCTGCGCGACGCCCGGACCGCAACACGCAATGAGTCATGGGAAAGCGCCGCCCGTCGGGCGCGGGAGGCGCTGGCCCTGTGGCGGGGTGAGCCCCTGGCCGATGTGGACTCGGAGCTGCTGACCATGCGGGAAGTGCCGCGGCTGGCGGAGCTGCGGCTGCAGGCACTGGAGATGCGCATCAACGCTGATCTTTACCTGGGCCGGCACGCCGACGTGATAACCGAACTCCAGCAACTCGCGGGCGTCCACCCGCTCCGCGAGCAACTGCACGTTGACCTCATGCTCGCGCTCTACCGGGCCGGCCGGCAGGCCGAGGCCCTTGCCGCCTACCAGCGCGCCCGTAACTTCTTGCTGGAAGAGATCGGCTCCGAGCCGGGAACCGGGCTGCGGGAAATGCATCAGAGGATACTGGTCGCTGATCCTGCCCTGATCGTCACCGAGTCAGCCAGGCTTGCGGAAAGCGACGCGCTGATGAGGCTGGCCGGGCAGGTCGGCTGCAGTGACCCGGTACCAGCAGCGGCGGAGGTACGGTATTCGCTGCCGCCAGATACCGCCGCGTTCACCGGCCGCAGTGAGGAACTGGACCAGATCACTGCCACTGTGGCGGGCGCCGCCGGGCCCGGCGGCGTGGTGACGGTCAGCGCGATTGACGGGATGCCGGGGGTGGGCAAGACCGCCCTGGCAGTCCATGTCGCGCATGTGCTGTCGGGCAGTTTCCCGGACCGGCAGCTGTTCATCGACTTGCATGCACATACCCCGGGACGGGAACCGCTGGCGGCGGAAGACGCGCTGGCCGGGCTGCTGGCTGCTGCCGGAGTAGACCCCAGATCCGTGCCGGGGGATCTGGACGGGCGGGCCGCGGTGTGGCGGGACCGGATGGCCGGGCAGCGGGCGCTGCTGGTCCTGGACAATGCCGGCAGCAGCGCCCAGGTCGGCCCGCTGCTGCCCGGCGGCGGGGAGTGCGTGGTGCTAGTCACCAGCCGCCGGCACCTGGGTGACCTGCCCGGCGCGGTCGTGCCGGTGCTGCTGGATGTCTTGCCGGCCGAGCGAGCGGAGGAGATGTTCACCCGGCTGGCGCCCCGTGCCGCTACTGATCCTGCCGGGGTCGCGGAAGTGGCGCGGCTGGCCGGGTTCTTGCCGCTGGCGGTTTCGCTGCTGGCCCGCGTGTTCGCTCGGCACCGGTCCTGGACGATGGCCGACCTGGCTACTGAGACCCGGGCAGGCCTGCTTACCCTGACAGCGGAGCACCATAGCATCGCCGCCGCGTTCGAGGTGTCCTACCGGCATCTGGACCTGGGTCGGCGGCAGGTCTTCGATCTGCTGGGCCTACACCCGGGCACCACCATCGACAGGTACGCCGCCGCGGCACTGGCCGGGGTCGGCCCGGACGAAGCCAGTCGGCTGCTGGATAGCCTGCACGGCGAAGGGCTGCTGACCGAGACCGGGCACCGTCGGTACGGCATGCATGACCTGCTGCGCCGCTACGCCCGCGACCACGCTGCCGCTGACCCCGGCGGGGAGCAGGCGCTGAGCCGACTGCTGGACTACTACCAGCACACGGCCGCCCTCGCCCAGGAACGCCTGGCCCGTCAGGCCCGCCCCGGCCCCCAGCCCGCTGCGCCGGGGGCGCTGGCCACGGGCCCTGCCCTGGAAAACGCCGGACATGCGCTGGCATGGGCGCGCACCGAACGCGATAGCCTGCTCGCTTGCCTGGATCATGTCACCCGCGTCGGCCAGCACGCCCGGGTGATCGCCCTGGCTGGTGCCCTCGCGGAGCTTCTGCGCCGCGACGGCCCTTGGACCGAGGCCGTCACCCGCCATACCGTCGCCGTCCAGTCCGCCGGACACCTCGGTGACCAGCTCGGCCAGGCCAGCGCCCTGAACGACCTCGGGAACGCCCGGCGGCTGACAGGCGACTACATAGGTGCCGCCGGGGACCTGGAGCAGGCCCTGGCCATCTACCGCGACATCGGCAACCCGCTCGGCCAGGCCAACGCCCTGAGCAGCCTCGGGGACGTACGGCGGATGACGGGCGACTATCCGGGCGCGACCGGGGACCTGGAGCAAGCCCTCGCCATCTACCGCGACATCGGCAACCCGCTCGGCCAGGCCAACGCCCTGAGCAGCCTCGGGGACGTACGGCGGCTGACCGGCGATTGCCCGGGCGCCACCGGGGACCTGGAGCAGGCCCTCGCCATCTACCGCGACATCGGCTATCGGCTCGGCCAGGCCGGCGCCCTCCGCAACCTTGGGAACGCGCGGAAGATGACGGGCGATTGCCCGGCCGTGGCCGAAGACCTGGAGCAGGCCCTCGCCATCTACCGCGACATCGGCGACCGGCTCGGCCAGGCCGATGCCCTCAACAGCCTCGGGGATGCGCGGCGGATGACGGGCGACTACCTGGGCGCGATCGGGGACCTGGAGCAGGCCCTAGCCATCTACCGCGACATCGGCTATCGGCTCGGCCAGGCCGGCGCCCTCAGTTATCTCGGCGACGTGCGGCGGATGACGGGCGACTACCTGGGCGCGACCGGGGACCTGGAGCAGGCCCTAGCCATCTGCCGCGACATCGGCAGCCGACTCGGCCAGGCCAACGCCCTTTTCTACCTCGGGATCGTGCGGCGGCTGACCGGCGACTACCTGGGCGCGGCCAGGGACCTGGAGCAGGCCCTAGCCATCTACCGCGACATCGGCGACCGGGATGGTCAGGCCGAGGTGCTCAATGAAACAGGAACACTGCACCGGGTCACCGGCAGCCTCGTCGAGGCCGAGGCGTGTCACCAGCAGGCCCTGGGACTAGCCCGCGCTATCGGCAGCGCCCTGCACGAGGCCCACGCACTGGCCGGCCTGGGCCGCTGCGCCGCCACCGCCGGTCACGCAACGCAAGCCGAGCCCCTGCTCCGGCATGCACACGAGATATTCGAGCGGATCGGCGCGGCCAACGTCCCCTCCGTACTCGCCGAACTTGACGCCCTCACCGGCCAGGACTTGAGTGGTAAGCCATAGAGGGTTGTCCGCAGAGTCAGGTTATTTCGCTAGGAAGTACGCAGAGTATCGGCGCGCCGTGCCGGCACGGCGAGCGCATTTGCATGGACGACGCCCGTCAGGCCATCTCCACATGTGGCGGCTCGTAACGGATGGCCTGGACGTGCTCGGCTGCACAGGCAGGGCAGGTGACCGAGCTGTACATGATGCGGCTGAAGTGTTCACGCTTTGACGCCCGAAACTACCCGCTGCTCGGCAAAGGGAGCGGTCTGCTGATGTCCTCCTCCTCGACCAGCAGATGGCCTTCTAGCTGCGCGGACCTCCCGCCCCCGGGAAGGCCCGTCCGTTATATGTCCGCACTTGCGGCCTTGGCGCTCCCCAGAACGCGCGGACGGACACGGACAGATGACGACTCCGGGGGCTTTCATCACACCATGCCGCCCGACCGGACCGGAATTCGACCCTCCTACTGGCAAGCCGACCGCATGGAACCAGCCGGAGCCGGTAACCGTCATCTGGTATGAGCATGCAGCACGCCGCCTGACCAGCACGGACGAATAACCGGCACCCATACGGCCACCAGCTGGCCGAGGATATCGCCGGGCACGCGACCGCCAGGCAATGATCGCTAGACGGACCCGCAGGCACAGTGCCCCCCGGGGGGCCCGGACCACGGCCCGGGATTTCTACTGGCGCGACGCAGGACCCAGGGGCGCAACCATGGTGCCAGGTCGTCGAAGCCTTCCTGGCAGGCCGTCAGCCTCCAGCCCCACCGACGCGGAGGAAACGCCATCATGAGCCTTTCACCTCCGGCTCCGGCACCGCCCGCTATGGACCTGTGCCGTCCGGAGGAACCGGCTGGACGGACCCTGAACCCGCTTGTGGCCCGGTGGCACGTGACCGGTGCCGCCGGCAGTCCCGGAACGGCGCATCACCCGGCAACGTCGCTGGAGCTCTTCCACACCTTCGCCCTCATCCGCGACGAGGTGATGGATCGCTCCGCGACCCGCCGCAGCAGGCCCACAGCGCACCGGGTCCAAGCGAGCCGCTACCACGGCCAGCGCCCGCCAGGAACCCCGGCCGGATATCCCGCGACACAGGCCGCGACCTCGCCCGCACCCAGCCATGCCAGCCCCGACGCCGGACACCGCACTGACCGTGATCGGCTGCCAGACCGCGAAATACACCGCCGGACGCCCCCGTCACCTCGGGGCCGCCCTCGCCGGTGCCGACCAGCGGCTGCTGGATGCGCTTCCGGCGTATGCGCTTTCGCCCGGGAGGCATTCGAGCTCCGCAACGACCTCTCCGGCGTCTTCGGTGACCCCCGCATCACCGTGCCACCGGTTCCCGGAGGAGCAGCAAAATGACCGTCGCAGAACAAGCACCATCCACCCGCCCCTATGCACCTCCGCGACTCCCCGGCTCGCAGGCCGATCCCGGGGAGGAAGAACTCGTCAGCCGGGCGGCCGGCCTCGTCCCGCTGCTCGCCAGGCACGCGGCAGAAACCGAGCGGCTGCGGCGCCTGCCGGACACGGTCATCGATGCCTTGCAGGCGGCGGGGCTGCTACGGATAACCATCCCGCGGCGCTTCGGCGGGTACCAGGTCAGCCTGGAGACGAAGGTCCGGGTCGCCGCCGAGCTTGCCCGCGGTTGCGGTTCGACCAGCTGGACGGTCAGCCTCATCAACGTGTGCAACTGGTTCACCGCGCTGTACCCCGAGCGCGCCCAGCAGGATGTCTGGGCTGGCAACCCCGACGCGAAAGTGGCCGGCGTGTTCGCCCCGAGCGGGAACGTACAGCGCGCCGACGGCGGTCAGGTCGTGTCCGGCGAGTGGGCATGGGCGTCCGGTTCGCTGCACGCCGACTGGGCCGTAATCGGAATCCCGATGCCCGGCGATGGCGGGACACCAGCCGACGCCGGGCTGGCCCTGGTCCCGATGGCGGACCTGTCCATCAAGGACACCTGGTTCACAACCGGCATGCGGGGCACCGGCAGCAACACGCTGGTCGCCCAGCACGTCTTCATCCCCGACTACCGGGTCGTGTCCTTCACCAAGGCATTCGAGGGCTCATATCCGCGCGAAGACAAGGACGAGGCGCTCTACCGGTCGGCGTTCATGCCCTACGCGACCGCGATCCTGGCCGGCCCGCAGCTCGGCCTGGCCCGCGCCGCCTTCGACCTCATCCTGGCCAAGTCCGCCCGCCGGGGCATCGCCTACACCGTCTACCAGCGGCAGACCGACTCACCCGGCTTCCGCCTCGCCATGGCGGAAGCGGCGCTACGCATCGACGGCGCGTACCTGCACGCCCTGCGCGTAATCAGGGAAATCGACGCGAGCGCGGCGCACGGCCCCTACCCGGACTACCTGGCCAGGGCACATGCCCGGGCCGGGATCTCGCACGCTGTCAAGGAGGCGCGCGAGGCGATCAGGATCCTGGTATCGGCGCACGGAGCCTCCTCCTTCGCCGAGACCAACGACCTCCAGCGGATCTGGCGAGATGCCGAAGTCGCCTCCCGGCACGCCATCGTGAGTCCCGAGACCAACGCCGACCTCTTCGGCAGTGCCCTGGTCGGCCTTCCCCCAGTACAACGTCACCGCCCTCGTCTGAGGCTGCGGGTGACCCGGGCGATGGGCGGGCAGGCCGAGGACGCGATCCCGGCGGCGGTCTCCGTCGAGCTGGTGCGCAACTTCTCGCTGCTGTACGACGACGTGGGGCCTGCATCCGGTTGTGCGCGGGGCAGCTGGCCGATGTCGCATCCGAGGACTGCCGGGAGGCGCCCGTCGCCCAGGCCCTGGCCGGCGGCAAGACCGGGGCGCTCGTCTCCAGAGACCACTGACAAGCGGAGGGACCAGCCCATGACAGCTCCGACGGACCTCGGCCACCGAGCCACGGTGCCGCTGGCTCCGGGCGCGTGGCCGGTGATCGGGCACGCGTGGCCGCTACTGCGCGACCCGCTGGCCTTCCTTGCGTCCCTGCCCGCTCACGGCGGCCTGGTACAAGTCCGCCTCGGCGGCCTGGCGGCGGTCGTGGTCTGCGACCCCGGGCTCACCCGCGAGGTCCTGCTCGATGACCGCACCTACGACAAGGGCGGCCCGATCTACGACGGGCTCCGGGAATGGGTGGGCGACGGCATCGCCTCCAGCCCGCACCGTACGCACCGGCGGCAGCGGCGCCTGATCCAGCCGGCCTTCCACCCCGGCCGGATTCCCGGCTACGCCGAGACGATGGCCGCCCGGATCGCCGCGGCCACCGGCCGGTGGCACGAGGGCCAGGTGATCGACGTCGTTCCCGAACTGCTGGCGATCACCATGCAGACCACAGTCGAGACGATGTTCTCCGGTGTCCTGACGCCCCAGGCACTGCGGGAGGCCGTCGAGGACTTCACCACCGTCGTGGTCGGGATCTTCTGGCGGATGCTCTTGCCGCCGCTGCTCAAGAGGCTCCCGACACCGGGCAACCATCGCTACCACCAGGCCCGTTCCCGGCTGCGGCACACTGTCGACGCCGTCCTGTGCGACCGGCGGGCCGAACCGCGCGGCACCGACCACGGCGACCTGCTCTCGGCGCTGCTCGCCCAGGACCCCGCCGACGGCGGGTTGAGCGACACCGAGGTCAGCGACCAGATCTTGACGTTCTTGGCCGCGGGGGCGGAGACCACTGCGGCCACCGTGTCGTGGGCGCTGCACCTGCTCTCAGGGCATCCCGGCCTGCGGGACCAGGTCTACGCCGAGGTCGACACGGTCCTGGCCGGCGCCCCGGTCGGCCCGCAGCACCTGCCCCAGCTGGAGCTGACTGGCCGGGTCGTCACCGAAGCCGTACGTCTGTATCCGCCGGGGTGGCTGCTGACCCGCACCGTCACCGCCGACACCACCCTGGGCGGTCACACCCTTCCGGCCGGCACGACCGTCTTCTACAGCCCCTACCTGATCCACCACCGGGCCGACCTCTTCACCGCCCCCGACAGCTTCATTCCCGACCGGTGGGCGCCCGGCGTGCAGCGGCCCCAGCGCGACGCGTTCGTCGCGTTCGGCGGCGGCGCCCGCAGGTGCCCCGGCGAGCAGTTCGGCCTCACCGAGGCCACCTTGGCCCTGGCCTGCATCACCGCCGCCTGGCACCTGGAACCGGCCCGCGGCCGACCGGTACGCCCGGCCGTGGCGGCCGCCTTGAAACCCCGCGGACTGATGATGCGTGCCACGGCCCGGACCATCACCCCGGCCGGCGCTGAGCAAGGAGCACGATGACCACGTCTTCGCGGGCGCCGGCGCTGCCGCTGCCGCTGCCGATCTTCTGCCCGATCGAGCCGCGCATCCATCCCCAGGCCAAGGACATCGAGGAACGGTCGATCGAGTGGCTGGCCGGTTACGACTACTTCGTGGGCCCCGGTGGCCGCGAGCGACTGCTGGGGACCAACTCCGCCGAGTTCGCGGCCCGGGTGACCCCGGACGCCCTGACCGAACGGCTCCAGATGGCCTCGGACTGGGACTACCTGGGATTCGCCTTCGACGACGCGTTCTGCGACAGCGGCCCGATGTCCACGGACCCTGCGCGGTTCATGCGCCACGCCAACCGGATCATCCGGATGCTCGAGGCCCCGCGAGACACGCCGGCCACAGACCACGATCCGTATATGACGGCGCTGGCGGACATCAGCGCCCGCTTCGCCGCCTGCGTCACCCCGACCCAGCACCGCCGCTGGGTCCTGGCCCACCGCGCCTGGCTGTTCGGCGTCGCGGCCCAGATCAGCACGGCCGCAACACCGGGCCTGGACGACTACCTGACCATCCGGGTCAACAACGCGGCCGGCGAAGTGGTGACCGCCACCGGGGAACTGGCCGCCGGAGACGAGGTCCCCGCACACGAGATGGACCTGCCTGCCGTGCGCGCGCTGACGGAGATGTGCAGGGTCCTGGCGGCCCTGGACAACGACCTGCACTCCTACCGCAAGACCACCTCCCAGCATGAGTCCAACCAGCAGAACCTGGTCACCGTGCTGGCCACCGAACAAGGCCGCGGACTCGGGCCGGCCGCCAACGCGGCGGTCGGCATCCGGGACCGGATCATGTGCCGCTTCCTGATCCTGCGCGAGCAACTGACCGCAACCCCCGGAATGGGCGCGCCCGCACGCGCCTACGTGCAAAGCCTCGGGCACGTGATCCGCGGCAACATCGACTGGGCGCTGAACGTCCCGCGCTACACCGTGGACGGCACCACTGCTGGAGACACCGTCATCTGGACCGAATACCCGGCGGATTCGTGTCCCTCGGCCCCGCCCCTACCCTCCATCGCCTGGTGGTGGGACCGGGACCTGTAAACACGCGGCGGGCCTGCGCGGCGGTGATGGTGAGCTGATGGGCGGGGCGGGCGCCGGAGTGTGCCCATACGCCGGTTCCCGGGGCGGCCCTGTGCTTGCCGAAAATCTCATCCGCCCAGGTTGCTCTCGCGAGGTCCCCTCACTACGACGGAGGACAGGCTCGCGGCGAGCGACCGCCGCGGAAACGGCCCGCCGGGCTGCGTTCCGCAGCTAGCGGGCCGTTTCCGCAGTTGGTCCAGGTGTGCCTGCATAAACTCCGTGGTGCGCCTGGGACTGCATCCCGTAGCTGTTCCGCGCTGGTGGAGCGCGAGCGCTTGGTGCCGTCGTCGATCTCGACCTCTTCCCGGCGGACGGTGTCGGTGACCTCGCGGTTCTCCTCAATCGTCTGGATGTCCAGGCTGACCCGCTCTACCGCCACGATCTCCTTGACCACGACCGGCCGCTCCTCGTGCAGGATAACCTCGCGCTCTTCCTCGCCGATCTTGGCATCCGTACCTGCCTCACCGGGCTTGACCGGCTCGCGCGTAACGTGCACCTCCTCGCGCCGGATCGGCACAGTGATCTTCTGCTCAGAGGTCACTACGTACTTGCGCAGCCGAGCCCGGCCAGTCTCAACGCTCTCGGTGTTAGCGCTCAGTCGCTCCTCAGAACGCAGCACCGACTGGCGCTGGGCGTCCGCGTGATCGAACTGGGCCGCCGCCGCACGGCCAGCCGCGGCCTGCGCCGGGCGGGCCGCGGTCTCACGGTTCATCCCGGTGGACTCCGCTGCATCACGGCCCACCTCCGTGCGTGGAGCGGGCAGCACCCCGTGGTCCTCGGCCTGGCTGCTGTTCAGGGCGGCGCCGCTGGGCGTGAGCCCATAATGCCGGTACAGTTCCGCCGTATCGGCCTCGGACAGGCGGCCGTCTTGGTCGATCCGCGGCGCGTCCTTGATGCTGTCCTTGTGCACCGTCACGCGCAGACCTTTGTCATCCGCCTCGGCGCCGTTCAGCGGCACGAAGGACTCCTTGGTCCCGAACAGGCCCGTCTTCACGGTGACCCAGGCAGGCTGCCCAGTCGTGTCGGAGTTGTAGATCCTGCCCGCGGTGCCGATCTTGTTACCCTCGGCGTCGAAGACGTTGTGACCAATAAGGCTGCTGAGATCCTGATACGTGGATGTGCTGTCGGATCTGGTATTCATCTCGCCCCCTGCTACTGGCGGTCTGAGGTCACCATCCAACGTCCCGTGATACAAGAGTTACCTTAGGCGACAGAGTTAAACCAGATTTACACATTGCGTTTCTGGTGATTACGCAAGGTAACGTGAGTTTTCTGCGCGCTGGCGGCCATGCAGAACGGCCGGTCAAGCGCCAAGCTTGAGGTGACAAGCTGCGAGCAGCTAGCTGAAGCCCCACCGCGCCTGATTCGCAGAGCCGGGACCCGGTCGGATGATCCTGGCACTGCCGACCCTGCTAGCGTACGCCGGTCACCGGCCCGACTACCGCCAGGCCCGCAGGCTTGCCGGTCAGGCGGGACCGAACGATCGAGTGCGAGCAGCGGGAGGCCGTCAAGCATGGAGAGAATCCTGGTCAGCGGTAGCACGGGTGCTGGCAAGAGCACGCTGGCCCGTGCCATCGCCAGGCGCCGGGCGATTCCCTTCCACGAGATGGACACGCTGGCCTTTGCTGGGCCCGGCTGGCAGGAAAACGAGAACCTAGCGGAGGACGTGTCGCGGATAAGCTCCGGCCCGTGCTGGATCTTTGACTCCCTTGGCTACCCGCCGGTCCGGGACATGCTGTGGTCCCGGGCCGACACCATCGTCTGGCTCGACTACTCCCGGGCGGTGGTCATGCGCCGCGTCCTGCGCCGGTCGGCGGCCCGCACGCTGTTGCGACGGCGGATTTTCGGGGGCAACGTCGAAACGCTGGCCTCCTGGTTCAGCTCCGACCATCCGGCCTGGTGGGCCTGGACTCAGTTCACCGCGCGCAGGGCCGAGATCGCCTCCCGGAGCGCCAACGCTCGATTCGCCCCCCTGGACATCATCCGCCTCGCTACCCCTCGGGAGACGAGGGCATGGCTTGCCGCCCTTCCCCGCAAAGACTAACCACCTGGGCAGGTCGTGCTGAGGATGATCCCCACCCGTGACGTTCGCGGCCGTGCCAGTAGATTCGAAAATCGAACTCACCTGGTCGGCTACGCTAGGGGTGTGAGTCTGAAAAGCAAATCCACCGGGATCAGTGGCGGTCGCGGCTGTCCGATCGCCGCCGCCCTGGACATCGTCGGCGACCGATGGTCGCTGCTCGTACTCCGTGATCTCTCGCGCGGCATCCATCGCTTCAACGACATCCAGGCCAGAACCGGCGCGCCCCGGGACCGGCTCGCGGCCCGGCTGCGCGCGCTGGAGGACGCCGGGGTGGTCGAGCGCCATCAGTACAGCGAGCGCCCGCCACGCGACGAGTACGTCCTGACCGACGCCGGAAGGGCCATCGCGCCGGTGCTGCGCGAGCTGGAGATCTGGGGCGAGAACCACGCCTTCTGAGCCGAGGCGAGAACGGTAATGTCCGCACCCCGGCCCGGTCTACCTAGTCGCGGCACTCGTCATCGCGGCGCTGGTCGCGCCGAACTCCCAGCACAGCACGGAGACCGGTATCCCGGACCTTCTCGGCGGAGCTATGGTCGTGGCCGGCGTAGGCGCTCTCACACTTGCCCTGGTCGAGGGGCCGACGTGGGGGTGGGGCAGCGGCCGGACCGTCGGAACCTTCGCCGTCGCACTCGCAGCCGCCGCCCTGTTCCTGGTGCGCTCCGCGCGCGTGAACGCGCCGGTCGTCGACCTCGCCCTGTTCCATAACCGCGCCTTCACCTGGGCCAACCTTGCCAGCCTGGCCCTCGGCATCTGCTTCGCCATCCAGTTGCTCGGTCTGGTCCTGTGGCTTCAGGAAGGCTGGGGCTGGTCGGCGCTCCGCACAGGGCTCGCGCTCGCCCCCGGGCCGATCATGGTCTCGGTCACGGCGATCGGGCTGCGCCGCTACCACGCCGGGCTCCCCGACGGGATCAAGACGATGCTGGGTGCGATCCTCATGGGCGGCGGCGGGGTGCTGATCGGCACCTCCCTGACCGTCCACCCGCATTACGCCACGGAGATCCTGCCCGGCTGGTTCCTGGAGGGCATCTGCGTCGGCCTCGCCATCCCCACCATCATCCGCGCCGCCAGCGCCGGACTCGCGCCGCACCAGACCTCGACGGGCAGCGCCGTCGTGCAGATGGGCCGTCAGCTCGGCAGCGTCATCGGGGTCGCGATCCTCGTCATCGTGGTGGGGTCCTCGAACATCACCGCCAGCACCCTTGACCGCTTCACCAGCAGCTGGTGGTTGGCTGGAGCCTTCGCTCTTCTCGCGGTCCTCGCCTGCCTGCCCCTGCTGGCACGAGGCCACGAGTCCACCCTGCCCGCAGCCGAATCCACTGGCGAGCCTCAACACGCAGACGCCGCATCAGCCCCGGCTACTGGCGGGTGACCTTCGACAACGCCCCTTCAACCTCTACGACCCCGAGGTGGAGGCCGCGCTCGCGGAAATCGTCGGCCGGCTCGAAGCGGACCCCGACGTCAAGGTCGTCGTCTTCGACAGCGCCCTTCCCGGCTTCTTCATGGCACACCTCAACCTCGGCAGATTCGGCGAGTTCGACGACGGAATGCCGGCCTGGTTCGACATCGTCAGCCGCCTGGGGCAGGCCCGTTTCATCTCCGTCGGCTCCATCCGCGGCCGCGCACGCGGTATCGGCAACGAGTTCCTGACGGCTCTCGACCTCCGGTTCGCGAGCCGGGAGAACGCCGTGCTCGGCCAGCTGGAGATCGGCTCGGGGATCATTCCCGGCTGCGGCGGGATCGAGCGGCTGTGGCGGCTGACCGGCCGGGCCCGCGCACTGGAGATCATCGCCTCAGGAGAGGACTACGACGCGGACACGGCCGAACGCTACGGCTGGATCAACCGCGCCGTCCCCGACATCGAGCTCGACGCGTTCGTAGAGCGCTTCGCGCTGCGCGTCGCCTCATTCGACATCGAAGCGCTACAGGCGATCAAGCAAGTCCTCAACGAGGAGATCCCCCCGCCCAGCCGGCAGAGCCTGGCGGCCACGCACACGCGCTTCGCCCGCCTGCTGGCCCGGCAGCCGGTCCAGGAGCGCTTTCAGCAGGCGGCGAAGCTGAGCCCGCAGGCGGCATTCGACCTCGAACTGAACATGGGCGAGCGCATCGGCCCCCGTGCCGTCTTACATGAGTTCAAGGGGTGTTCCGCCTCGTTATTTCCCTGAGTCGATCGTGGCGGTGTCGATGAGCGTTTCGGCGGCCGATCGCGCGTGTAGCAGGGGGGAGGTGTCGTTGAGCGATGTCGCCAGCGCTCTGGCGCCCTCGAAGAGGACGGCGAGCTGGTTGCCCAGCCGGTATGGATCTCGGGCGCCGGCTTCGGTTGCGGCGTGGATGAGACGGGCAGTGAAGTCCAGTTTGTGCTCGTGCACGATGTCTTCGACCCCGGGCATCGCGTCCGCCGCCTCGACTGCGGCGTTATGGAACGGGCAGCCGCGGAAACGACTGCCCGGCGCACTGTCGAAGACGGCCAGTATGCGGGCGCGGGGCGAGGCGTCGGTGGTGTCGATGGCCTGCTCGCTGGCTACCCCGCCGGCTTGGTGGATGCGGCGCAGGTACTCCTCCACGAGATCATTCTTGCTGGGAAAGTGCTGGTAGAACGTGCGTTTCGACACGTGGGCGTGTTCGGTCAGCCGCTCCACCCCGGTGGCGTGGATCCCCTCGCGGTGAAAGAGGGTTGTAGCGGCAGTTAGGATCCGCTCGCGCGCTCCGCGGCCACCGCGATCAGCCGGCGGGGCCGTGACCGTCCTTGTTCCGCTCATGACAGCAAGCATACCGAGTGGTTTACTTCGCACGCCGGCCCGGGCTGAGCAGTTCTGCGTGATCCGCAGCTTTCTGGCCACTGCTCGCAAGCAGTTGCCTGGTTGCGCGCCCCGCAGGCGGATACCTAACAGTTCCCATCCGGAGAAGTGCGAGTATGGCGTGCGTTTCGCCGCTCAGCACCAACCCCGACCTTGTGTGCGGCAAAAGCAAACCGATCGGTTTACAGTGAGCGGAAGGCATGTTAAATTGCAGCGCATAAACACAACGATCGGTTTACATGGCTCACCGGGAGGCAGCACATGGCAGTCGGCCCCTATCCATTGCCCACCACACAACCGCAGGAGGCCCGGCCATGACCGACATCGACCTGTCCGACCTAGCCGCTGACCGCAACGGCTCCCGGCCCCTTAGCGGCTACCTGGCCAGCCCAGCGGCTACCGGTCCGTGGCCCGCCGTGGTGATGATCCACGAGATCTTCGGCCTCGACGATGTCATGCGCGGCCACGCCGACCGGCTCGCCCGTCTTGGTTACCTCACCCTGGCCGTCGACCTGTTCAGCGCGGGCGGCGCCCGCCGCTGCCTGGTGTCGACCATGCGCACAATGATCCGCGGGCACGGCCGTGCATTCGCCGACATCGGCGCCGCGCGGGATTACCTGGCTGGTTCCGGTGACTGCACCGGCAAGATCGGGGTCATCGGGTTCTGCATGGGCGGTGGCTTCGCCCTGCTCACCGCCGGCGATGGTTACGACGCCGCCGCCGTCAACTACGGTCCGCTTCCCCGCCACCTCGACGAAGCACTGGCCGCCGCCTGTCCGATCGTGGCCAGCTACGGTGGCCGCGACCGGTCGCTTCGAGGTGCCGCCGGCCGGCTCGACGCGGCACTCGAAAAGGCGGGAGTAATCCGCGACGTCAAGGAATACCCCGCGGCCAGCCACGCCTTCCTGAACGACGCCGAAACCGGCCCCCGGGCACTGCGTCCCTTGCTGCGGGTCGCCGGCATCGGTCCAGAGCCCGAGTCGGCCCAGGACGCCTGGAACCGGATCGGGCAATTCTTCGCCACCCACCTCAACTAGCAATCTCCGCCCCAATCCGCTAAGGAGCCCACCAGATGGCAGGTCCCGGTCCCACCGCCAAGCTTGACGACGACTTCACGGTCAGCGCCATAGGATTCGGCGCGGGGGCGCTGGCGGTCTACGGTGACGTCGACGACGCCGAATCGCTTGCCACCCTCAATCGCTGCCTGGACCTCGGCGTGACCTTCATCGACACCGCCGACGTTTACGGCGGCGGCAGCAACGAGCGGCTCATCGCCAGGCTGCTCGCCGGCCGCCGGGACGAGGTCACGCTGGCGACGAAATTCGGCATCGCCGGCAACCCGGCAGACCGCGCCGCTGGCCAGCGGGCCATCCGCGGCGACGCAGCCTACGTCCGTCAGTGCATCGACGACAGCCTCGCCCGGCTGCAGACCGACGTCGTTGACCTGTACTACATGCACCGGCGTGACCTGACCGTGCCGATCGAGGAAACCGTCGGCGCCATGGCCGGACTGGTGCGCGCAGGCAAGGTCCGCCACCTCGGCCTCTGCGAGGTGACCGCCGGCGAGCTGCGCGCCGCCGTGGCGGTGCACCCGATCGCGGCCGTGCAAAGCGAGTGGTCGATCTGGAGCCGCGACGTCGAGCGCCAGGTGGTGCCAGCCGCCGCCGAGCTCGGAGTGGGCTTTGTGCCGTACTCCCCGCTGGGCCGCGGCTTCCTGACCGGCACCATCCGCTCGGCCGCGGACCTGTCCTCGCCTGGCGACTTCCGCCACACCATGCCCCGGTTCGCCGGCGGCGCGCTGGAAGCCAACCTCGCGGTGGTCGATGTGGTCAGGCTGGCTGCCGAGGAGCAGCATGCCACGCCGGCGCAGGTCGCGCTGGCATGGCTGCGGTACCGCGCCGAGGCCCTCGGCGTGGCCTCGGTACCGATTCCCGGGACCCGGCGGGCCTCACGCGTCGAGGAGAACCTCGGGTCGCTGTCGGTCACCCTGACCCACGCCCAGCTCACCGCCCTGGACGCGGCGGGCGCGGCGGTCACCGGGAACCGCACCAGTGACCTGACCTCGGTCTCGGCGGGACGCGAATAGCAGACGTCGCGAGAGCCGGGAACGGCCGCGTCGCCGTCGCGTCACAAGCGCCACCGCGCAACGAAAGTTCTTGACCCGGCAATCCAGAACCAGCGAAAGGCGTGATCATGGCACTTCTCAGGGGCAAGACCGCGGTAATCACCGGCGGCTCGACGGGCATCGGGCTGGCCACCGCCAAGCGGTTCGCCGAGGAGGGCGCGTACGTCTTCATCAACGGACGGAGTCAGGCCGAACTCGACGCGGCGGTCAGGGAAATCGGGGAGAACGTCACCGGTGTGCAGGGTGATGGCAGTAAGCAAGGGGATCGCGACCGGCTCTACACCGCGGTGGCCGACACTGGCCGGCGCCTGGACGTCGTGTTCGCCAACGCCGCGGCCATCAACGTCGCACGGATCGGCGAAGTCACGCAAGAGCACCTGCAAAAGGCGCTGCCGCTACTGAACGACGGCGGAACAATCATCCTGAACTCCTCGGACACGAATGCCAAGGACAACGACGGCATCGGCGTGTACGCGGCGATCATGGCGGCGCTGCGATCATTGGCCCCCACCTGGGCAGCTGAGCTGCGGGACCGCAATATTCGCGTCGGCGTGATCAGCCCTGACGCCACCGAGACGCCCGGCATCGATACACTCGCCGCCATGCTGAACCCTGGTCCCAACGCCGCCGGGGAGTTCGAGAACTACCAGCACAGCGTTGTTCCGCTGGCCCGCTACGCCACGGCCGAGGAGGTCGCGAACGCGGCGGTTCTCCTGGCCTCGGACCGGGCCTAGACCTCCGGAGGGGCAGCGTACCGGGCCAGCGGAGGGGCTGGCCCGGGCCGAAGGCTGATTATTCTGCGTTCCCGATGCCTTCGTGTGGTGCGTTCGGCATGCTGACGCGGTCGATGACGTCGCGTAGCTGGTGGCGGTCGACGACGCCGAGCTTGGGATAGGACCGGTACAGGTGCGAGCTGACCGTGCGTGGTGAGAGGAAGAGCCGGTCGCCGATCTCGCGGTTGGTCAGGCCGTCGCTGGCCAGCCGGACGATCTGGCGCTGCTGGGGGGTTAGCTCCCTTAGGGCATCGCGTTCGCGGGGCGCGCCGGTGACGGCGACCCCGCACGCTCGGAGCTCTGCCTCGGCGCGCTGCTCCCATGACCGGGCCCCCAGCCACCGGAAGGCTCCGACGGCTTCGGCCAGGACGGATTTGGCGTCGTTGATCCGGCGGTGTCGCCGCAGCCATTCCGCGTAGTCGAGGCGAAGCTGGGCCCGCTCGAACGGCCGCTGGTCCCCGGCGGGGTCGGATAGCGCGTCATTGAAGTGCGCTTCGGCCGCGTCCGGGCCGGCGAGGATGCCGCGTGCACGGGCGACGAGCTGCTCGAGCCGGGCTGACGCCCCTCCGTCGAGGTGGCAGAGCGCGTGCTCGATGACGTCCCATCCTTCTATCCGCCGGTCGGCGTGGACCGCGGCGGCGGCGAAATCTGCCACCCCAAGGTAGGAGGCGTAGTTGTGCAGCGGCGTGCCGTCCTCGCCGAACAGCCCGCGGAACTGGGTGAATGCTTGGAGGTAGCTGCCTTCGGCAAGAGCCGCAACGCCGAGGGCACGCCGGGCGCGGGCAGCCACAAGGCCGCATTCGGCCGGGTCGACGGTGGCGAGCGCCCTGGCCGCATGCCTGCGTGCCGTGCTGGAGTCGGCGCGCAGGGCCGTGACAGTGGCGGTGATCACTTCAGCGGACGCGGCGATGATCTCCATCTTGTTCGCCTCGGCGATGCTGGCGGCCTCGGCGGCAACGTCCAGAGCTTCGTCCCAGCGCCCGGTGTCTATATATACCCACCCGAGCACGGTCAGGCTCCCGCCGCTGCCTCGTGCGGGTGGTGCCGACAGGCTGGGGCGGTCACCTCTCCTGCCTGCTGAGCTCGATGTCAATCGAGAAGCCTCCACGTTCGACCGATACTCTTAGCGGGCCGATTCGGTGCAGGGCCTGGAGAATGAACTCGTCCTCGGCCAGGACATCTGCGCGCACGGTGGTCACACCTTTCGCGCGAGCGTCGTCGAGCAGCGATGTAATCAGGCGGGTTCCGATCCCTCGGCGCTGCCAGGCATCCTCAACCAGGGCCCCCAGATCGAGGAGTCCTGCGGCATCGACGCCGATGGTGCCCACTCCCACGCAGGTTGAGCCAGACCAGGCAAGCAGGGTCTGGTCGTCTGGTCGATCCCGGAGCAATGCTGCGAAGTAGGCCACGCCATCAGTGAACCCATGGAACCGGTGGAACAGGCTGACACGCGAGCAGCGTCCCAGCATCGCGAGGAGCGCCTCGGTATCCGGCACAGCCGGCGGCAGGACCGTCACCCCGGCCACGCCCACGGGCGGGGCGCCTGGCTCTTGAATCATCATGACACTCGTCATAGAATTAGAGCATGGATCATGACACCTGTCATAGTCAAGCCCTGGTGCCGCTTCGGGCCCGATGGGAGTTTTCATGACCGAGGCCGGAGCGTCTGCGGCCCGGGCGTTTCCGCCCCGGGAGCGGATGGTGCGCAGCGCGGCGCAGCTGATCCGGCGCAAGGGCGTCTCGGGGACCGGTATGCGAGAGATCGTGACTGAAGCGGAGGCGCCCCGGGGATCGCTCCAGCATTACTTCCCCGGTGGTAAAGAGGAGCTCGTCTCCGATGCCCTGCTCTGGATGGGCGATGTATCGGCCCGGCGGGTAAAGCGATGTCTCAGCCAGCTGGAGTCAAGAACACCGAGCGCTCTGCTGGCTGCCATTGCCGATACCTGGCGACGTGATCTGACCAACGAGAAGTTCTCGGCCGGCTGTCCCCTGGTTGCCGCCGCGGCGGACACAGCAGCCACGAGCGAGCAGTTGCGCCAGGTGCTGCGGCGGGCTTTCGACGGCTGGCTTGAACCGCTGTCTGAGAGCCTGGTCGACCTCGGCGTGCCCCTTGAGCGTTCTGGCAATCTCGCCATCGTGATCATCGCCGCCCTTGAAGGGGCGATTATCCTGGCCCGGATCAGACGCGACCTGACCCCGCTGGACGCGCTCGTCCTTGAGCTTGGCCCTCTGCTCGATTCCGTTGCCCTGTTACGAGGCCTGTTCGCGCTGGCGGGCTCGGGAGGCGCGAAGGTTGACGAGGTTGCCGCAGTCCGAGGTGTTGTGCCAGACGCGGGACTGGTTCTTCGAGCTGTCGTAGAAGACCACCGAGCAGGGGGCATTCCGGCACGCTTTGAGGCGGGGCCACAGCTCGTGCTGCTGGGCGAGGAAGATGTCTCCGACCAAGGTGCCGGCGACCTGGCGCCAGCCCTCGCCCTCGGCCGAGAGGGCAAGCCGCCCCTCATCGAGCGTCATCTTCCAGCGAAGCTTGTCGAGGAGGCGTGCCAGCTCCGGCTGGGGCCGTGGCTCCGCTTCCGCTCGGCCTGCTTCGAGCTGGGCCCGGAGGGCCTCGCGCAGCTCGTACAGGGGAGGCAGGTCGTCCGTCGTCAAGCGGAGTCTTGCGGGCCACTCAAGCGTACGCAGCCAGCCATTCGCCGACGCGGGGCCAGCCAGGAGGTCGGGCTCGGGCGGGCGCCCCGTCGAGCGCGTATTCAGGAACGACTGCACGCGCCTCAGCAGCACTGGCGCAGGAGCTGCTGCGTAGCGCTCGGTGGCGGGATCGGACATGAGAGCTAGCGTACGCGACCCGGAATTATGACGCAAGTATAAGATTTATGCATATGTCGCTGCGATTCTCGTGCCTCCCTGGACTGCCCGGGACAGAACCACGGCGCGCACGGCTATCCGACGGAGGTACCGATGAAAGCCATATGAGCAGCTAGCCGCGGCGGCTACGACGCGCTGCGCCTGGTCGATATCTCCCAGCCTCAGCCTCGGGCCGGCCAGGCCCTGGTGCGCGTCACCACAGCGGGGGTGACTCCGCTGGACTACACCGTCCTTCCGGGCGCTTCTCCGCCGGCGAGCGGTTCCTGTTCTTCGCCGGCCCTGGTGGCGTCACCCAGGACGGCACCTTCGCCGAGATAGCTTCGGTTCCGTGCGGCAACCTCGCGTCGCTGCCCGGTGAGATTCCCGATGAGATCGCCGGCGGCCTCCCGGTGGCCTACCTCAGCGCGTTCCTGGCCCTTCGGCAGGCGGGCTTCCGCGAAGGGCAATCGGTTCTGGCGCCCGGCGCCGGCGGAAGCGTCGGGAACGCGACCCTCAAGGTGGCGCACGAGCGCTCGGAGCATCGCAGCTGCTGTCAACGGCTGGAAGCTCGGCCAAGGAGGCCGTTGCCGCTGCCGACGGCGGGCTACGTGAGGTCGGCATCATCAACCTCCAGCGCGAGGGCCTCGCACTCCCGAGGCGCTGCGCCACCTGATCGAGGACCGGCCGTTCGGCAAGGTGACCCTGATCGTGGACGCCTGAGCACGCGGCACCAGCGAGCCGCCCGAGATGTCGACAGAAGTAAAATCAGTTAGCATATGTCTTGCCTGCTGTTGCCTCTCATAGGGAGTCCGCGCGCGTGCCATCCAGATCACCGAGTTCGGAAGACCAGAGGACGTCGTGCGCGTCGTCGATGTCGAGGAGCCGCCCGCTCCCGGTCCCGGAGAGGCGAGGTCACTGTCGAGTTCTCGCCGCTGAACAAGCACGACCTTCTGCTCGCCAGCGGCGCGCTCCTGCGGCCGCCGCTCCCGCTGTTCCTCGGCAACGAGGGCGTCGCCCGGATCAGCGAGGTGGGTCTGGGCGTCGGCACGGTCGCCGTGGGCGACCTGGTGGTCGTCCCGCTGTTCGCCGGAGCCTGGCGCGAGCGGCTACTGCTCCCCGCCGAGGGGCTGTTCCGGCTGCCGGAGGGGAGCACCGAGCAGTTCTCGATGCTAGGCAGCAATCCGCCCACGGCCGGCCTGATCCTCGGCGAGTACGCCGACCTGGAGCCCGGCGACTGGATCGTGCAGAACGCCGCCAACTCCGGCGTCGGACGTTCCCTGATCGCCCTGGCGAAGGCACGCGGATTCCAGACCATCAACCTCGCCCGGAACGAGTCCGTCTTCGCCGAACTGACCGCATCCGGTGCCGACATCGTCCACCTCGACAATGCGACAGCGGCCGAAGACGTCCGGAAGGAAATCGGCGACGCCCGGGTCGCGCTCGCCGTCGACCCGGTGGGTGGCGCCAGCGCTGGCCGCCTGCTCGACCTGCTGTCCGAGGGCGGCTCGCTTGTCGCCTATGCCACAGCGACCGGGCAGCCGATGCCCGTCAACGAACTGACGCTGATCAGCAAGCGCGCGACGGTCCGCGGGTTCCTCGCCGGTCATTACGACTACGACGACATCGATGCCGCCATCCGGCAGCTCGAACGCGGCGGGAAGGTCCTGCTCAAGGTGGCCCGCTCCTGACCCCGTGCCTTGCCTGGTTATATCTTCCGGGCGAGGTGGCGGAAGTGGTCGTCCTTACCAAGGCGTTCGCTGATGCCGACGAGGCGGTCCGCAGCCTGCTCGCTGGCGAGAAGTATCACGGTCGTGGATGGTAGCTTGTTCATATGCTAGCATATGGGCATGGGTGAGGATGTCAAGCAGTTCACCGTGTACCTGCCGATCGAGCTGATCAAGCAGGTCAAGCACCACGCCATCGACTCGGGACTCTCCCTGTCGGCGCTGGTGACGCAGGCGCTGCAGGCGTACTTCGAGCAAGCACCGGAAAAGGAGAGCTGACATGACGACACAAGGCATCGAGGCCATATACCTGGAGACCCGCAACTGGGGAAAGGCGGCGGCGTTCTGGCAGTCGCTCGGTTACAAGATCGATTTCGAGACCGACCATTCGTCCGGGCTGCTCCGCAACGGGGACGGGCCATACATCTTCATCGCCGAAGTCCCGGACAAGGAGCCTAACCTGCAGGTCGTGCTGAAGGCAGCGGACGGCTTCCAGCCCGACCCGGCCGTCGAGGTGGTGACGCCGTTCGAGGACACGCACTTCGGGACCAGGGAAATGACCGTCCGCGACCCCGACGGCCGCAGCTGGATCCTGCAGGCGCCGGCGAACAGCTGATCCCGCGGGACGAGCTGATCGCAGTACCGGACAGCACGGCCGTGCGGGTCGCCCTGTGGCGGGCCATGCACGCCTGGGTCGACCCGGTGCCGCATGGTGTCGGGTCGAGGTCGACAGACACCTTGATGGCGGTTGAAGCCGCGCCGGCCGTGTTCCCGGCGGCCGCGGCTGGAAACGGTCACACGGCGGCGGTGCGCGGCGCTCGCACGGCGATTGCCAGCCATCACAGCAGGCAGCCCGCGAGCGCGCCACCGCCGCGGTGACCATGAGCCCGCCGTGGCGGCTGGGCAGGACGGCTCCGCTCAGCTTCGGCCGTGTGCTGGTGACCGCGACCGGCTGAGGGCGGGTGCCGGGATGGCTGGCCTCCCGCGCCCGGTGCCGGCCGCTGCGGCGGCCGCGCGCCTGAACGCCTCTCCCGCCGCCCAGCGACGAGGAACCCCACGCAGATAAGCAAAATGAGCAGGTATACGGGACTGCTCAAGAAGAACAGCGCGATCTTTGCGCGCGCGGGATCGTTCGCGGAAGGCGCCGGCCACGGTGAGAGGAACACGAACGCCTGCACGCCCGCGTACAACGCGGTTGCCGCCGCCATCACCTGGCCGGGCCGCGCAACGCGCTGCTCCCCCGGGGCCCGGACGGGCACTGGCGACTGCGCTGCGGCCGGTACGGCGGAAAGGCCAGCGGTGACTGCGGCCAGCTCCGCATAGGTCCGGGACGCGAGCGCCTGGCCTACACGCAAGTCGAATTCATCCTTGGCCAGCGTGGCATGGACGAACGCGTCATTGAGAACGCCGATTACCTGCTCGCGCTCAGCATCCGACACCCGCAGGTATCCACGGCCCGCCGCAGACACAGCCAGCTCGTCTCCCGGTCCTGTCACCATCGCCGCCCCACGCCATCACAATCAAGGAAAGCCTAACGCGGCCGCGGGCCTAAGGCCACAGGCCGACTCAATCACCGATCCCCGGCCGTGAACGTGCAAGACCACCTCGACGACCCCGCGGTCCTCACTGCCTCCCGACGCGGTCTCGGCCGACGCCCTGCTGATCACGAACCCCGGGACTGAGCGCGTCGAGATCGCCTGCGCGGGCGGCTACGGCCGCACCGGTACGGCCCTGGCAACGCCGCTTCGCCATCCGCTTCTGCTAGCTGCTGCCGGGGACGTCAGTGGCCGCAGCCACAGCAGCGTGGCCATCCATCAGCGGCGCATGGCGCCGGCGTAGACTGCGCCGGTGC
>Ga0209530_1000333_pt1 | contig 37200 bp, 61 predicted proteins | sample BlaSpr_A8_Ref_O1_FD_187987 | JGI IMG/M metagenome (GOLD analysis project Ga0209530, IMG submission 187987) | Forest soil microbial communities from Thunder Bay, Ontario, Canada - Black Spruce, Ontario site 2_A8_Ref_O1 (SPAdes) (version 2) | ecosystem: Environmental > Terrestrial > Soil > Boreal...
ATCGGCACGGGACCGAATGTCGGCACACCGTTATGCTGCGGATTGGGCGGAGGCGGGATCGGCGCCGCTGCCTGTGCCGGTTCCTTATGCGGCGGAGATGGATGCTGCGATTTCATTGCGTCAATGAGGTAACAATCATTGCGATGCTTGCCGCCGATCATCCCGCAGGAGACGCACTGCCAATTCGGACAATGGCGCGCGTGCCCGTTGATACGTCGGCACAGCGAGCATACCTCATCTTTTGACTTGGGAGGCTTACGCATTTTCATCGGCATCAGGCACTTTTCTCCTCAACGTATCCGATAGCATGACGAACCTTTGTAATCGCGTCGTTGTATCCGGCGGCGTACGCCTGAAACTCTTTCCCGATAACATATTTCACGCTCAAGGCACGAATGAGCGCATCACGCAAACTACTCGCGCATCGTTCCGTTGCGTATGATTTTCCGACCAGCTTTGCGAGGTCAATTATCCCTCCATGCCCGTCGATAATCGTCACGGTTGCTTCTCCGTACGAAAGCGCACGATCTTTCCGCGCCGTATCAACCCGGCATGCGTACGGCAAAGACGATGCCCGTCAACCTCCCGGATCGCCGTTAACTCACAGGGTTTCTCCGTGCGCGTTACCGCTGCGCAAACTTTTAGCGCGGACTTGAGCGAGGGGATCATAGTTATATAACCCCCAAAACGTCAAGGTCGGCATGCAATTCCCTAACATGCTTTGCAACGTCGCGACAGTCTTGCGTTCTCTCCGGTGTATCCAGTTGTTCGACTAGAGCGAACAACTCCGCAACCCGCTGCCGACACCGGATACGTAACTTCTCCACAATTGCGTCATTCGGGTTCACGGGAGCATGGCGCGCATGGATCGCCTTGTGCCGGCCCATCCCGCGCTTCGTGAGGACCTTGCCGCATACGTCGCATTTGCCTTCGCCGACTTCGGGAAGATCGCGGTCGTTTGGGAGCGGAACGAGCGTGTTGGATTCCACCTACGCGCCGTCTTCCTGCGCAAGGAGATACTCAACGACAAGCTCGCCTGGCTCCATCTCGCGTATTTGCTCCTCGGACATGCCTCGCTCGCAACGTGCCCACATCTCGGCGTCCAGCATATCTTGTGCGTGCTCACCCATGCCGCCGAGGTTTGCTCTCCAGCCTTAGCCTTCCTCCTCTTGCCTCATGCGAACGACGCAAGCGTGAAGCGATTCGCATCAAAATCTCGGCGTAGGTTCGGTAAACAAGCACGAAAAGTTCGGTGCTGCTTCGGCGCGCAAGCCAGAATAGCAGCACCGTTGCTTTCGGGTTCGGCGGATATATCGGAATTGGCCACGCATTTGCCCTAGGAGCGATCCGAGCCGTCGCCCTTAGTGCAACTAAGGCCCCCTCCCGTTGCGCGCCTCTGGGGCGGTTCTAGCCCTTGTTTCGGGTACGATGCGACTCCCCGCCGACCTCAACCCAATCCGAAACCATCTCGTTGAGACGGTCAAGCATCGAGGGGAGTGTATGCACGTCGAGCCCTGCGATCGGCGTCGAATAGTGCTGCGTGAACGCCTCAAGGGACATATTGCATGTCCCGATGATCGGCAAGTTCTGCTCGTAGCGCGCGTTGATAAGCGACCAGAGAAACGTCGCACTCCACTCCGAGATGCGCTCCTTGCCGAGATCGTCCAGGATAAGCACCTTCACGCTCGCTAGGCGAACAAGAAACTGCTCCTCGGTGAGTTTCGATCCGACGGTGAACGTGCCGCGCGCCTGGAGCAGCACGGAGGCAAGCGTATTCATGATTGCCGGAATGCCGCGCGCGATGAACGCATGCGCAATTGCCGCTGCGATATGCGTCTTGGCGACGCCGTACGGTCCGTAAAAGATCACCCCGCGCATCGGGTTGGCGACGATCTCATGGGCAATCTTGATGGCTTTCTCGTTTTTCTTGGTGGCGATGAGATTCGCGAACGTCCGGTCGGCAAAGCGCCTGCCGACGAAACTCATTGAGCGGCATTGATCGAGTTTGATCTGCCGATCCATCGCTTCGCGTCGCGCATCGGCTTGCTCGCCTTCACGCGCCCGCCGTTGCACCTCCGGGTCGTTACGCATTGCCATGATACGAGCGCGAATCTCCGTGATCGTTGTGGAGACGGGAGCCGGCAATGAGGAGTGATGCTCAGGCTTGTTCTGCATTATCGCCCTCCGCGCTGCGTTGCCGTGATCGCTTCATCGTGCGACGTATGCCGGGGAGAACATGAATCATGTTGGGGTTCTGCCGGAGGATTTTTGCTTCCCATGCGTCGTCTGCTGAAGTTTGCGCAGCGTAAGCGTCGGCTAGGTCGTTTGCTTTGTCGTCGCTTTTTTCGTTCGCGCGCGCACGCGTCGTCGTAAATTCTGTTAAAGACCTCTCTTCACGAGGTCTGTTATGGTGGGCCGTTTCGGCCAGGGGGGTCTTGGCCGTTTCGGCCAGGGGGGTCTTGGCCGTTTCGGCCAGGGGTTGACCCTTGGCTAAGACGGCCAGGGGTGGCTGGAAAGAAACCTGATACCGTGAAGGTCTTCCAATAGCGGGGAAGGTTTTCACGGCTTCGATGCTTTCGAGGAATCGTATTGCTCGTGAAGCATGGCGAATATCAATTTGGGCCTCTCGTGCGATGGTTGATCGCATGAGGCAACAATCGCCGTTCATATCCGCATGAGAAAGTAATACCAAGAAGACGACCAACGGTCTCCATGTCGGAATGAGCGGAATCCACGCCGGGTAAAACTTCGCGAAACGCACGCCTTGGTTAGCAATACGTTCAACCACCGGGGTCGTAGGTGGATTTTCGGGCTTTGTGGTATCGTTCATGTGCAGGTCCTTAACCGAGGATGCATGGAGAAAAACGGCGTTTGCGCGCCGTTTTTTATCTTCCCCCGTCGTCGTAAGAACTCCCCGTGAGGATCGGCTAACTATGCCCTAGGATAGTTACGTATCCTTCCCAAATAGCGTTATCGCAGCTTCGCTAAGGCCGCAGAGGAACAGGTTGCGCAGACGATAGCCTTCCCGTCGCCAAGCCATCCGTAGGCGCTTTCCGGGCGCATCCGAGCCCCGCACATGAAACACTTGGGCAGGACGGCTCCTGGTGGCGGCAACGGGGCCGTAACGACCTGCGCACGCGCTCGATCACCCGCTTCAAGTTCGGCGATCTCCGCGATCACCCGCCGCCCGAATGCCTCAAGTTCAATCGACTTCTTGACCTCGCGCAGCCAACGGCCATGCTCGCGCATCCAAGCGAGAACCATGAAGATGAGGAGCGCGAACGTAAGGATCATCGCAAATCTTCAACCTCCAAGAGTGTGAAGCGCCCGTCTTCCATTTCAGTAGCTCGGCGCACATGAATCTTATGCGTGCGCTCCGAGGTGTAGCCGTATGCCGGTTCGCGCGTTTCTTCCAGCGTACAAACATCAGGCGTCAAAATTATTGTATAGACGCCGCCCTTGCGATGCGTGAGAACTTGACCGGAATGAAATTTCACGACTTATTCCTTGCTAATGCCCTTGCATCGCGTACCGTCGTGAGTGCCGCACCGGGTAAGCCGGATTCCAATTCAGTAACGGCACGCTGAAAAAGTTCCCGTTGACTTGGATACTCTTCGGCATGTCCCTCTATGGAATCGCGAAGTTCCGCATCTTTACGCGAATCAAACTCCATGCATTTCATATCGTGAGCAAGTACCGCGTTTTTCTTAAAACACGGTATGCAGCGATCTTGCATAGAAAATTTATTGCCTTTGCAAACGCTACACTTCATGACTTCTTCTCCTTGAGAATCCGCATGATGCGCGTATGCCCCTCAACGGCGTACTTGGAGAATATCTCCGGCTCGTCATTCTTGAAGCTGCTCGGCAAACGCTTCCCGGTACTTTGCCCCTTGAATGAAATCCGGTCAACGCCGTTGACCTTGAGGATTTCATTCTCGCCCATGAAGTCCCCGATCTTCGCGGCAAGGTTCTCCTTGCGCTCCTCTACCTCGCGTAACGCCTTTACCTGTTCGTCGAGAAAGAGATACTCCTCAACCAATTCGCGCGTGTACTCGTCCGCTTCGACGCTTGTCTTTGGACGGTGATCGGGAAACTTACGCCGCGTGTCGGCAATCGTCTGCGCGGTCGGCGGTTGCCCTGTCTGCACGAGGTTCCAGAATGCGGACTCTGATTCGATCAGGCGCGCGATGAAGGGTTCATTACGGCGCACGGTGTACACGCGAAATTCAGCCCCCAAGAAAAGCACCGGAACGTCGAATGCCTCTAGCCCTGTGATAGCCATGTAGTGCATACACTGAAAAATATACTGTTGGGGAATTTGGTCAGAGCCTGGTTTTCCCCAAAGATCATCATTCTTCGCCTGCAAAGGGGATGCTGTTTTACATTCTACCCCGCGCGGTTTTCCTACAACGCGCCGGTCGAGATTTGCGAGCATGAACGTATGCTCCGGGTGTACGAGCATTTCAGGAACGTGTTCAATCTCGTTGCCCGTTTCCTTCATATATTTTCTCGCTACGAAGTCCTCAAGTTCTATACCGCATTGCACTGCGAGATTATCGCTAAGGTCTTCTGGTTCAATCTCTCCTCTCTTCTCTAAGTACACGTCATACGGCGTGCGATAGGGGCTCAGCCCAATAGCAGCAGCGGCATCGCTTCCGCCGATCCCCTGGCGTCTGCGCTCCAACCAATTAGCGCGTTCTTCTGTAGTAGTCATTATTTTCTCCTCACTTGATGTAGTGCCCAACGAGTCCCCCGAGCGCGGATGCTATGGCGCAGGCAAGTGCCATTAAGGTGTACACCTCGCTTCTTGAGATATAGGTTGCTTGTTGTGTGGATAGAGCAGCCCTAAACTCGTTTACGCTGTCGAATCTTCGTTCGGCTGCGAATTCCGCTTTTTCTGTTGCAGTTTTTGCCGAAGACAACGCAGCTTCGACTGCTTTTTCCTGCGCGATGAATCGCTGTTCATTGCGTAGTTGATCGGACACTCGATTGGACGTATAAAGCGAAAGATCAGCATCGCGTAAGCTCAGGCAATGTTGGAGAACTGTGTCGATCGTCCATTGGCTTCCCGTGTTCGCCATGACGCTTTATTCTATCGCGAATAAACTCGTGTTTCCCGTTCGCCTGTTGGGGACAGGAGGTAAGCGCCGCGACAACCCACGGCGCGCGGCAATGTTTACAGATCAGGTTTTCTTCTCCTCATGTTCGTCGATGATTTCCAGGATGTCGAGTACGGCGTCGCAGTAGGCGCGATACTGCTCGGCGGTATAGCCCTTGCGCCCTTTCAAGCCGTTATCGAATCGCAAGGCGGCAACGGCGTTACGGACGGCGAGCATTTGTTCGGATATCATTGCGATGCAACCCGTGCGTCGAGTTCGCCGAGAACGTCCTTGTATGTATCCGATGTCACAACGTCCTTCCCCGTGCGCTCAAGGATTAGCGCGCCTAACTCCTTAGCATCCATGCCGCATTTGTTCGCCGCAAGCGCGAGTGCGTGTGCATCGACAAGCGGTAATCCTCGGCTGAAAGGTTCGAGTTCCTCATCGGTTATCATCGGCAGCGGCAGCGCGTTGATTGCGGCGAGGACCTTCGGCATGGCATCCTGTGTGAGTTTAGGCGATCCGGCCGCTTGCACAACGAGCGCCTTAAATGCTTCCTTATCGACGACGCCCTTACGCTTGGCCTTCCGCATTAAAACGTCAACGCTAAGAAGTGTGTTGACCGGCGCAGATTCTTGCGCGGGTTTCTCTTCTGACTTCACGGGCTCGGCATCTTGCGCCGTCTCTTCCGGGGGCTTCGTTGCGCCCTGCATCTTCGCGAGCAAGGAATCCGTGCGCGACTCTTCTTTCTTGCCGTTGCCGTTTGTTTGCGCCGGTGATTCTTCCATATCAAACCAATCGGCGACGACGCTCATGCCGTCTGAGATGGAGTTGTACACTTTCCCTAAGCGCACGACGAGCGCGGGTGTGATCGAATCAAGGCGGCGTTGAATATACGCTTCCAGCATCTCGCGCGAAACTTTAATTGACTCGAACTTCTCGCGTAATGATTTGATTGTCTCCGGCGTGATCTCAAGTTTGCTGCGTAGCGTCATCTCCGCCTGATGCATCGCCGACTCAACCACGTCGCCGGGGATGACGGCAAGAATGCAGGCGCGCTTACGCCGCGATCCTTGATTCGCAATATGCTCGTAAATATCGCGCGCATCGGTAAGCAGGACGCGCCCCTTCTTGGTCTCACGCACATGCGGCACAGTGAATACCTTCACATCGCGCGTATTGGTTTCAACGTCCCAGGCGAACGCCTCCACGGTGCTTTCCCCTTGCCGCTGCTCTAGCTCGCGTACACCGACATGCAAATTTCCCCAATTCTGCGCCAGCACTTCCGCCGCGCGAATCGACGGGCCGGTGATGTCGCTACCGCCACGCGCGTACGTGTACATCGCCTTCTCGGCGAGAGCGGGGCGCGTGAACGCCTGCATAATGCGTTCGATCGCTGTACGCTCGTCGCGCGGGAATTGCTTGGCGATCGTGAGCGCGGACTGCGCCTCGGCAACGGCACGGCTTACTTCGGCTTGCGCGAGTACGGCGGCGCGCTGCTGCTGGTGCGGAGCGATCTCCGTCGTTTTGTTATTATACTGCATGAGACTCCTTACGTTTGGGTGCTTTGCGTTTGGGGGTTCGCTTCTTGGCATCGCGGCGAGCCTGGGCGCGATCGACATGATCTTGACCGACAGCGGCGGCAATCTCATTGATAGGGATGAGGCATACCTTGGATATCTGCTCATAGTGCGCCGGGGCCGGAAGCGAGCGCGCGGTCTTCCACTGCGAGATCGCCGTCGGACTTATATTGAGGTCCAAGGCAAGCTGCATCGTGGGAAACGGCGAGATGAGAACGGCAAATCGTGCGTTCATACAAAGATTATACCTTATTGCATGGGGACTTGGAAGCAGATAATGGCTTTATCTAGGCAATATGATGTATAATATAAGTAAGGAGAAAGATCATGCAGAGCAAGCAAGCTAAGAGTACGTGGTTTGAAAACTTACAAAACGAGATCAAAAAAATCGAAGATGATCGTGCAAAGCGCCCGTACTCTCCCTATTGCAGTTGTGGGAACATGAATACCCTTGATGTTCCCGACTACGAGAAGCGCATCATCCGCACGCATGCGCCGGATTGTCTAAGGAACGCGAAGTGAAGACGATAGATGAAGGGGTGGAGGCCGTGAGCGACACAATCCAACTGCCCCGCGCCGAGGAGATGATTCTGCGCTTGGGCGAAGTGATCGGCCTTGCAGGCGTTACCGCTGAGGCGCGCAACGATGAAACGGCAAAGGCATCCGTGCTGTTCGTTCACCAGGCTATTCGCGACGCGATTGATCGGAGCGCGCAATGACGCACGAGCAAGCGACGCTGCTCATAGACGAGCGCAAGAAAGCTGCTGCCACGTATCAAGCCTATCGCTCAATTATGCGCTACGTGAACGAATTGGAACGCCGCTACGGGCTTACAGAAACGCCGGTTAACAGCGTCGATTCGTACATTGAGGCGACGCCGTGAAAATCCGAACCGCATCGGGCGGGGTAATCGACCTCGCGGAAGTCCGCACGTATATCGACAACGTGCGGCAACTAGCGAAAAAGGCCCGCGAAACCTATATCGTTGACGTGAATACGTTCGAGCCGACAGAAGGAATGATGACAGTGCAAGAGGCCGCGCAAGCTGCACAACGAGACTTCATAGGCGTCGCTACGCATCACATCGAGCCGATTCTCGACGCCCTGGAATCCGCCTTGAGCCTGCCGGAGGACGAGAATTGCCTCACAATGTACGACGTGCGTAAAGCTGCGGGCGTGGTGGAGGATGAGCCGTGAAGATACGCAGTAAGAACGGCGAAATCATCGACCTCGCGATCCTACGCGCCAATCTAGACGGCGGCGTTCCGTGGGCGAGCACAATCCTCGACGCGCTCGAAGGGGCATTTAGAATAGAACCGCTCAAGGGCATTACAGCCAGCTCATATGGTGAACCAATGGAATGCACCGCGTATAACGATGCAATATCCGATGTGCGTATTGCCATTGGGTACGTGGAGGAGAATCCCGCATGAAGATACGGAGCAAAGACGGCAGCGTTATCGACCTTGAGAATATACGCAAGGAGCAAGTGTTTATCGGCAATCCGTATGCGGTCGATCATGCGATATTGATTAAGCATAACATTGCGCTTTTGGATGCCCTCGAAGCCGCGTTGAGTGCATTTGTGCCGCAATCGTGGGCGTATGGTGCCGTGCGCCAAGCCGCAGGCGTGGTGGAAGAATCATGAAGATACGCACCAAGCACGGCGAAGAGATCGACCTGGCGACAGTCGTGAAAGTTCACGAGGATTGCTTGCCTGTAAACTGTTTTGTGGGCGAGGTTGCGGCGGCGCTGGACGCTGTGCTGTGCATCGGGTTCCCTATCCCGGAGCAAAACAATATGAACTCCTGCCTCATTCGGGATGGAGAGTATGCTATGTGGCGCAAAGTGCGCGAAGCCGCGGGCGTGGTCGAGGACGCATGAGCACGCTGCGCGAGGAGATCGCAGCGTTGCCTCGGATGCAAGCAGAACTGATCGGGCATCCGTTTGCGGATTATGTTCCTCTTCTCGACGTGCTCGCCCGCGTGGACAAGCACGAGGCGGTTGCGTGTCATCCCGAAAACGCCATCTTACCGGGATGCGCCGAATGCGGGAGGACGTATTGCGAGTGGTTCATCGCGAGCGACGTATGGGAAGCATCGCACGCCCAGGGACAGATTTGCGTCGAGTGCTTCGGGAAGTGCGTTCGAGACTTCTTGATGCGTCCGAATCCGCCCGAGCAACGCCCCGCGCGGGAGGCGCTGCGAGAAGGCTACGAACACATGGATTTCACGCAAACGATCATGGCGCAACACGGCCTAGCGATCGTCGAAGCCATCGACGCGTTGACGGCGGCGATTCGGGAAGGCAAGCAATGAGCGTCGATATTGCGATGCTTGAACGCGCGGAATGGCTCATTGCCACTCTCCAAACTACCGTGCGGAAAAATGAAGTCCACCCCGGAGACATTCTGGAGCTATGTGCCATTGCCAAGGAACTCATCGACGCGGACACGGCGGCGATACGGGAGGGGCGCGCGTGAGTAAATCCCAGGAGTTCGAGGCGCTCATTCATGGCAAGAATACGACCTTGGACGTTATCGCATGGACACAACGCAACGTGTCTCTCGTCGCCCGCGCCCTGCGAAGAGACGAGCCCTTTGCCCCCGAAGTCGTTGCACGGATCGCCGCTTTTACCGGGCGCAGTTCCGGCCAAGTGCTCGACGTGCTCGCCGCTTACCGTGAGTACGTGCAATGAGCAGCGTCCGCGAGCAGTTCGAGATGCTAAGCCGTGATCGTCACCAATGACACCGCGTCGGTTACGGATAGCGAGTAGGATGTACCAGATCCGCTTATCGTCTGCGATGCTAAGGCCCCTGTGCTCGTGAACTGCTGCGCGGCGACCGATGATGGCGCAATCCCGAAGGTGATCGTGACTGTCTGCGCGGGCACGGGGACCTCTACGCTTGTCCCGACGTTCCAGCTCGGCACTTCACTCCAGATCGCCAAGGTGTAAACGCCCGTGCGCTTCTGCAATAGCGTATACTGCAATGTGCTCGGCCCGGAAAGGCTCAAGGACAACGGCGTCGGAGTGAATGCCGCGCCCGGATCGGCAAGGGCCGCAATGAGGTTCTTGATCGCCGTATACGCGGGTTTCGGCTGCGCGCTCGCGTTGACGATACCGTATGTATCGCCTGCGCCTTCATCGGCAAACTCATAGATGTACGTTCTCATGACGCCCGCATTCCACGTCAAAAGCAACGTACGCATGAGGTACTTCGCCGTACTTACGTCGTCAACCCAACCCGGAACGGACGGGGAATCTTGATAGCCGGTTTCGGTAATGATGATCGGCTGCGTGCCGCTATTGCTCTTAACGAGATTGAGCCAAAATGCGAGCGTGCCGTACGTTCCGTACGGCGGGAAGGTGTCTCCATACCCGGCGTTCCCCGGATTGTAGCTGCTGAAGTAGAGATGCAAATTGCCGTAGTTCTGCACGCTCGTCGTCGAGCCGAGAAGCGGATAGCTCGCCGAGGATGCAAGCGACGGGCCGAGCACGGGAACCGTCCCGGCGACCGCGTTCCATACGGTCTTCTGCCATGCTTGATCGGTTGCGACCCATCCGGTTCCGCCGTTGGCATCCCACTCGTTCGCGCCCTCAACCGATCCCAGGCTCGGGACAAGCGCGGAGAATCCGGAGATCCACGCCGCCGTCTGCCCCGGCGTGCTCACGCAATTGGGGACCATACCGCCCGCCGCGAGCGCATTGATGCGCGTGTAGTACCACGACGGATCGTCGTTGAGCCCGCAACGGATGTGCCGGATGCCCGACGCGAGCGCGAGCGCCTCAATCGCAGGCCAGTTCGTGTAGTACACGGTATCCGTGTAATCAATCTGCATGTTCACGCCGATCGAAGAGACGAAGGCATCGCTCTGCCCCGGCGTGATACTGCCTACGGGCGAGGTCGGCGGAGTCGGCGTTTTATGGTGGCGGCTCATGGAGTCTCGCGTTCGCAGGCGACCCGTGCGCGCCTGCACAACGCGCAAGAGGGATGAGCGCCGTCGATCCGCAGATCGTTGCTCATATCCACGCAGCCATGACCAAGGACGAGCTTTTCGCTATCGCCGATGAACTTGTGAAGCACAACGCGCTTTCCGGTGAAGCGGTCAACCTATTTATCGCGCGGCGTAACGAGATTCTCGGCTACCATCCGCCTAACAAGGGACTGTCCCCGAACTAATTGCCTCTGCGCAAGGACCCTCTACCGGCAACCCGCTATAGATGTTTTCAGGCTTGGGTTCCCATACCATGATATTATGTCGCCCTCGTCCCTCGTACCGTCCACGGTTGATTTGACGGATCGATCGGCCCGCCTGACACCGTAAGCGTGAACGTGAGCGTCTGATTGTTGACCGTCGTGTATCCTTTGCCGTAGAGCAAAAGCCACGCTATGGCGTTATACGCCGTTGTGCCGTTGGCGTTACTGATGAATCCGCTGGTCATCGTCCCTCCGGTTTGCGCAAGACGAACCGTGAGATTGGAATTCGTTGTCTGGGATATGCCGTACATGACCTCAATAAACCATGTGCCGTACGACGGGAGCACGATGGTCGCAGGACCGCCGTTGCCGTTGCCGTTGATCATCGCGCCGACGACAAGTTCAGCTATTTCGATGTCGTAACTCGACCCGCTTCGCGTTACGGCTAACGTCCCGGATGTAATCGTGCTGACAACCTGCGTGCCGTTTTGTACGATGGTCGGCGCGATCACGGATCCGCTCAGGGAGACAAGATTATTATTTGCGACAACCTCCCCTGCGACGCCGAGATTCAGATTATGATCAACGCAGAGCGCATAGCCGATTGCGCCGACGGAAAGAACGACTGCATCGCCGGGAATACCCGCTGCGGATGTCGCGGAATTTGACCCGAACCCGACGGTCCCGTTCCCATACGCGGGGTTACTCTTCCAGAGTAACGCAACGCCCGATGCGTATGGGAGGGATGCAGTAAAGTCTAACGCCGTTACTGCACCGCTAAATGTCCCTGTCGTTGCGTTTGTTACCGCCCCCCCGACCGAGGCGCCTGCGAAATTTCCTTGACCGCCTGCGGTGATTGCCCCCGAGACATTGATGAATCCACTCTGTTGCGTCGCCGGATTTAATTGTACGAGCCCTGCGGCCTGCGCTGTGGTCTCGAAGCTACTGAGAATCCCGGCAGTGTCGGCAGCGAAGGCTTTATCATTGGCAAGCCATGCCTGCGCGGGTGTGCCTTCTTGACCACGCAAGCATCCTTGGAGATTCGCGCCGCTCGTTGAGGTCACATAGACGATCTCGAAGATTTGCCCTGTCGCCGCATCATTCAATGTGACCGCCCAGACGTATCCGGCGGGGATGGTCGGGAAACGCGCAGCCGAGGAGAGCGTGATCGTCGTCGCGGTTGAGGTAATGGATGAAGCTATCGTACTACTTACATTGTTGGCGAAGACAAAGGACGGCATTACGTTACCTCGCCTTGCGGCTCTTTATCCATCTCGGCTTTCACCTCTTCAAGCGCCGCTAACCGGCCCTCCTCACGCGTATATGTGGCGAGAAGCACGTTATACCGCTGCTGCAATCCTGCGGACTCCTCCGCAATCGCCTTGATTTGTTTGGCGAGCGTATCCCTGTACGCCGTTGCGACCTGTATTTTCTCGTCGATAGTCATACGACACTCACCGTTCCAGTCAACATGAAGGGAAACGAAAGCGTTCCCTGATTGAATAACTCTTGAAAGTACGTCGAAGCCGGATTCGCTGCGGAAGGCACGATGATCGTGTACGTCGTCGCCCCCGTGCTCGCAACGCTCACGGCCTGCGCCTGTGACGCCGTGATATCCGTTCCGTTCGCACCGTACAGAAAGCGCGCGATCCGCTTCCGCAGGACCATCGCATTGAAGGTGCGCCCGTCGCCGATGTACGTTTGCCAGGTTATCACGCGCTTGTAGAAGTCATCATTCGCGGGAAACGCCGAGCCGGTTGAAGAGGACGAACTCCCGTCAATCGCGATCGTATCAAGCGGAACCGCATCGAGCGCGGCAAACACTGACGACGTAGAAAGCGTCGAGATTACCGGGCGCGTGATGCCGTAAATTCCCTGGCCGATCCAGTCAAGCAGCGGGCCGGATATGTTCGGCGACGTGTAGAGCGCGAGGGGGGTGGAATTCTGCCAGTTAAGGTAGGATTGGGCAATTTGATTGTAGGCAGTGAAAAACGCGCAGATATTCGTGTCATCCGCGCACCACTGGTAAGGAAATGCAGGCAATATCGTCTGCAATGGAAGCGTGGGCGCAGCGATTGAATCAATGCTCATATTCTAACCTTGCACGCTTGTGCATCCGGTTGCAGACATATAAAGTGCCGTCTCAAAATCCACACTCGGAATAATGCTGGTCCCCGCAGTTGGAGAAACAGACGAACTATTGATCTCAAACGCGAACGTAAGCGTTGTAAGATTCGATGCTGAAAGCACGGGCGATATTGCCTGTTGAATAAGCTCCGTCAAAACCAAAAGATTTATTGGTTGTCCAACGACTATTCCATTGATATACGATTGCACGGCTGGAATGATAAGAGCATTCACCAAAGCGGAAGAGGTAAAGTTCGCTAAGGTCGTATTCCACGTCACCGCGCATGTGCAAGTCGCATTCTGTGCTGCTACAAAAACAACTGAGTACGTGTTCGGCGCGTCATAGATTGAAGCGGAAACGTTTCTTCCCGAATTGACGTACGATCCTGCAAGGAATCCGATATTGCTTACGGCTTGATAAATTGCGTATGCCGTTGCATAAGGATCGCCACCGCCGCAGATAATTTCAAAGTTCGTACTGTTCGGGATAATGGAAATTAGACGAGCATTGACTCCTGGAACTGCCTGGAGCAACGTCTTTAGATAGGTTTGCCAGCCGGAAAGAGGTGAATTCCATGCCTGTAAGAGCCTCGATTGATAGCTTTCCACGGTTTCAGCCGCCGATGCCGGCACGCCGGCGAGCGGGTTTGTCACGGTGAGCGAATAGCCGCCTGGGACCGCAGTTACGACCTGCGTCACCGATGCAGCCCCGATAGCGAATGTTCCCGCATTCGTGGCGACGGCATAGATCGGGCTAGAAGTGCCGCCAGAGCCGATAACTCCGCCGTCCTGGACTTGGTATTGATATGTTCCGTCCGAGACCAGGAAGCCCGGCACAATCACGTATCCGGGGGAGCCCGTAAACACGACGTAAACCGAACCGTTCGCGGGCAAGCCCTGGGGAATACCAAACTGCTGCCCTAAAAAATTCAGGATATACGGATTTGCAGTCCCAGGAGAGACGTTATTGATCGCGTCCACGCGCGCGGCGTCGATGACCGTAAGCGCGCCGACGGCGGTGCTGGACATATCTTCTATAAGGATACCTGGAAGTTGAACCGTGTAACCAGGCACCAGCGCCGCGACGAGCGCGATAAGGTTCGCGTTCAAGGTCGCCGGAGGCGTCACTTGCGGTCCTGCGGACGTGAAAAGCAACGGAGGAAGGCCGCTCATGCTATTGGGCTACGACGCTCGGCGCTACTGCGCCTGGATGAAACTTCGGATTAACCTGATAGGTCGGTGGAGTTGTCCCGGTTCTCGTGATCGTCAAACTCGAAAAGAACTGAGCGTATTGCTGCTGAATGAGCGCAACGTAAAAATCCGGGAAGCACTGTGTAATGACGCTCTGAATTGCAGGCACACCTGAAAGGCCGAACATGGGCGATTCTCCCAAGTTGAGTTTCAAGATTTGGCAAAGCGCCGTTGCGTATACAGAATCGTTGTATCCCGCTGAATCTGTCTCAACGACTACCCACTGCCCACCTATTCCGTTAGGTCCAGTCCCATTTATTCGACCGTAAACGCGCATCTCAATCCCTTCCGTTCATGCGACCGGAGGTCCCGTATCGCTGCTTCCGCCCGTAACCCCGGTATGAAGGTGGCTTTCCAATACGATGCTATTGCTCATTGTCAGTCCGGCGCTCGTAAACGTCCAGCTTTTTCCGCCTGCCGTAATCGTTACTGTTCCCGTATCGGGATCGCAGTCTATATACGTTGTGTTCGCACTATCGCCGATGCGCCCACCATGCGGAGCATTCGGCCATGCGATGTTTGCGCGCGGAGGCGTGGGAAAGTTCGTTGTGCCTATTGGCAAAAATACAAGCGCTGAGAGATTGCCGGGATTGATTCCCTCGATAGCAATACCGCCGCCTTGTCCCGTTATTCCGGTCAAAAACACGTCGCTTGGCACGGATAATCCGACATCATTTATTTGTGTGGGATTTGGAAACCATTGCGAAGTGGCACACGGCATTTCGACAGGCGGAAGCGTGTAGTACTGCGTCACGCCGTTCACGTCGTAAGGGACTTGTACCTCAAACGAAACGGTGACAAACGCGCCGCTAACTGCCGTCACGGTGCAGGGAAGCGCCTTCCCTGTTTGCGCTATCGCTTGCAGGGCTGCGTTCGTCGCGACCTGATTGACTTTCTTCTGTAGCCAAAGCGTGCTGTAATCAGACACCGACGGGAACTCCAACGGCAGGAAGCGTTAGGGGATGCGCCTCGAAGATTGATGCCCATGAAGCGCCGTCAGGATCGCGGAAGTTGCCGACGTGACGCCCGGCGATGATCTGAAAATTTCCCTGGAACGCCGTTTTGTATTTGAACTGCGAGGGATTTGAAGCGGGCGTCGTCGTCACGAATCCCGGCGCTGCGGGAACGCTCGGCATAGCGACCGTGCTTCCGACCTGAATATCTCCTCGCATGACCGTCATAAATTGCATGGTCGCATTATCGACCCATTTCGGCTGTCCGATAAAATCGGTGAATGCGAGTTGCTTGATTGCCGACGGCTTCACGGAACCGTCAAAAACGATGATCGTGTTATTGTTCTGAAGAGCTATTTGCACTTGCCCTTTCGTGAGCGAATAGATAAAGCTGCAAAACATTTTCATGGTCGGAACGTTGTGCGTAATCGTTGAGGGCGTTGCGTAGTTACTTCCTATTTGCGGAAGGATCGTGAAGTTCTGATACACGACTTGCAGGCAGGTTTGTATCGCCGTTGCAAGTGCTTCGTTTGGTTGCCATACGAAATTAAAATTAGCCGGAATCATGAGCGTGTTTCCGTTTGGGCTAATGACGAAATTGAGGTTCATTTCCGTGCCGATCCAATTCGCGTACGATTGCACGATGAGGCCGTGCATAAGCAATCCGGCTTGCTGCGGAACTGCAAGCGGAAGCCCTTTCGACATGCCTCCGCTTACCGCGATGCTCGAATAGGCAAAGTTCTGCGCCGACTGCAATTCCGCGAGCGAGATGCCGTGAACGGTGAGCGTACCGGGTCCTTGGTTTTGGTTTGGGTCGCCCTGCGCCGTTGCGGGAAAATCAAACTCGACATTGAGAGCACCGGGATCATTCACGCCATTCGGAAGGCTCGTCCACCTGGGATTGGGCTGCGGACTCGGATTCGACGGCTTCGCAAGCGGCGTTATCGCGATTGAATAAAACCGCGCCATTTACGGCGTTATCTCGAAATTCGAGGTGGAAGGTCGATAAAGCGCCGTTGACGATGTGAAAATTCCGGGAAAAAGGTAAATGTTCGCATTCGGGGGGGAGCCGATTAGCGGCTGGTTTATGGTGAGGTTTCCGAATTGATCGGTTAAAGAAACGTACCATCTCGCACTGTATATATTCCAAAAAACCAAGAGGGTATAACTTGCGCCGTCTAGCGTCACGTTCGCGGAAAACGGCGGTGCTGCCGTGAGGCTCGGCGTGAACGCAATTATCGTCATAGCGTTCCGCCGAACACTGAAACGGCGGCTTCGACGTTCGCAAGCATGCCGGTAATACCGGGATTCGCTGCCGGAGACGATGCTTGATTACCGGACCAGCTTATCGCGTTCGGCTGCTGCTGGTTGCCGTTCGTCTGCTTTTGCATTTGCGCGTTTAGTGCTTGCTGAGCGCCCTGCGCCGTGAGGATCGGCTGAATAAAATCTAGCTGAAAACTTGTCTGAGATTGCTTATTTCCATCAGCCGAAATCTCAGGCGTTACATCCGTCATGGCGGTCATCAAGAGGTAATTGTATATGTATGCGGGGGTGCAAACAATATAGGTTCCACCGATGGAATTGTGCAATGCGAGTTGCCGGGCGAGATTACTGAAGATTGACAGCTTCGATTGATAGCCGTCCGGCTGGTTTACCGGCGCTATCATAAGCAACGAAATTGTAAGCGGCTGTTGAATCGTCGCGTTCGCGGCCACACTTTGGTTTGCAAAAGGGTACATTCCAATCGTCTGCGAGATAAGCGTTGAGCCTGGAAGCGGAAGATAATGAGCGAAAGCATCATCGAGCGAATCAAGAGAACCACCCGTATAATCGGTAATCGGCGCGAGACTTCCTTGGGATGAACCAACGATTCCCCCTTGCAAAACCAATGGCGAAATTTGGAAGGCCAAATTATACGCCGAGCGATAGGACTGCGCTTGAGAACCGGGAGGGAGGGTCGGAGGAAGACCGCTCATGCGATAGCCGCCGCGTTCATTGAGACCGCTACGCGCGCGGAGGTTTGATTTGTAATCGTTATCATCGCCGTCTTTTGTATAACGGTAGGCTTCTTTTGTATGGGCTTCGCGGCTTGGCGAGAAGCATGCTGCGCCAATGCTTTTAGATTATTGTTTATGCCGATGGCATAATCATACGGATCGCCGGGACGCTGCGAAAGGGCCGAACGTACGCCTCCCGATCCGAAAAGAGCCATGATGTCATTGTGGGATACGGTCGGTCCGAATTGCTTTCCCTTATCATCGTAGTGCGTCATTGCGTATCGCACGGCTTCTGAGAAACGATTGAGCTGTTTCTCCTTGCTCCATTTTCCAACAATTGCGAATTCGCTTAATGCCCTTCTCGTATTGATTCCAACGTCATAGGCTTGTTTGGGCGTGAGGTTTCCAAGTTCTCCGCCTTGATGTAACTGGAACAGGCCGAACGAAGTTCCATTGTCGCCCTTCGCAAATGGATTAAGCTTAAGGCTGTGCGTTGATTCCCACCCTGCCGTTGCAAGGGCCAACTCAGGAGCTACGCCCATCCTAGTCGCAATATCCATGAGCTTCTGAACAGTCTCTTTTTGATTATGCCCAAAAACATTCTCGAAGGTCCGCGTTCCCGCGCCTTTTAATCCCGAAACGAACTCAGCGGCCTTCGCCCCGACGTTCCCGAGAATATTGGCGTTGAAAGGTGAGTATTTCGGCTGTTCGACCGCATCGAGAAGTTTATCTGTAGGTCCTCCGGTTCCCGGAAGATACTTGAACTTATCGGCAGCCCAGGCGAAAACGCCGACAACCCTTTCCACATTTTCCGCAAAACCCTTCGATGCGAGCGTATTGCCGAGCATGTCAAAGTCTTTCGCAAGCGCATCTATGGCGTTCTTCGCGTTTGGACTTTCGAGAACATTTGTTACGAATCCCGAAAACGAATTTGCCAGACGTGTTATCTCAGGCGTAAGCCCGGCAAGTCCGGTAACAAATACCGTTTTGATTTTTTCGCTTGCGAGTTCTAAAACAGGTGTTAGCTTATCCCATGCTTCTTCGTTTCTCTTGCCGAATTCAAGCGATGCTCTGCTACTATGATAGTTCGATTTTACAGCCGCGAGCGCACCGGGATGCGATGCGGCGTTTGCAATTTCTCCCAGAGAGAAGCCGAATGTGCCCATCGCAAGCTTGAGCATCCAATCACTGTTTTGCTTCAAGCCCGTTTTTTGGTCCTGATTGTATCGCGCGGCGGATTTTTGCAATGCCTCTATCGCGAGATCGCCCGTATCCTGCGCTTGCGCTTTTCGTACATCGAAGCCGAGCGAGGCAAGTGCCGGAATGGCATTGTAATCGTGCTGCGCGATGAACGTGGATTGCAGCGCGTCCGTGCCGAGAAACCGTTGCGCGTTGATTTGGAAGCTCGCAAGCGAGCCCGGTGACATGCCAAGTTGCCCCGCCGCCTTGGAGCGCCCAAGTGCATAGCCCGCGAGGTCGGCAACTCCAATCCCCGAGAGAATGCCTCCCAATCCGCCGAACGCCGCGATCTTTACAAGCCAGCCTCCGATGCTCGCGATTGCCCCGCCGACGCCCTTCGCTGCCGTATGGAGCTTGCCCATATGCTCGCCGCTGCGCTTGGTCGCCCCGCCTAGGTCATTCTGTGCCCGCACGGCATCCCGGAGAGCCTCGGAGATGACGCCCGCCTGGGCTGCAGCTACCGCGAGGGACTCCTTCGCATTGATAGCCCCGCCTGCGAGCGCCTCGCCCGAGAGCCCCATCGCCTGCCCGGCCTTCTCCCACTTTTCTTGCTGCTCGTCTAGCTCGCCGAGGTATGCGGAAAATTTCTCGTGGAATTTCGAGAAAGATTCGTCCTGAACTTCGACACTGATAACCGATTTTACGGGCACATGCTACCGTTTCGTGCGGGCTCGCCAGGTATCCGGTAGGAAATTCTCTGCTTAGGAGGGTACCAAAAAAGTCAGGGGCACCTTGCCCAACCCCCCACCCACCCACCGCAACAGCGTGGAACTTGGTATAGAGATTGGGTGCATGGGGATCTTTTCAGATCCTCGGGGTTCGGCCAATTGGTCAAGGCCGATCAACGTTTCAGCAGTTCTTGCCGTATGCTCACTCTAGTTAGAGCGATCCGCCGTACGCGGAAACCGGAAGGACAGGAATAAGCCTTGGCGTGATGCTCGTAATGAGCGTTTCACTGCTTCTTATTTTTTGTATCGTTCCCTTTACCGGGTTTGTTATCTTGTGACGTTTCTCGCTCTGTTCCAAGAGAACGTTCAAGATCGTTGTACTCATCATAGGAGGTACCCGCATACGACGGCCTATCCGAGCGCTCTCGGCCGAGAAACCTATCTGTTGCATTTTTCATAGCAGCGCGTTTCGTTCTAAAGCGCGGCGTTAATTTCCGTTAATTTCCGTTAATTTCCGTTAACGGTAACATTGTAAGACAGTGCAACCGTAAGGCGTGTAAAGAGTGCGCTTCCTATCAGCGGTTCTAAGGATTATTGGCATATACTACCAGAGCAAACTCTCTCTATAAGGCAACCTAAATGAAGAAGATGATCCTTGTTTTGATCCTCGCGGCAACGTGCACAGTCCCGGCGCTCGCGGATGAAAAAGAGTATTACTCCGCGCTTGCCGCCTTTCAGATGACTAGCGCCAGTAGCGATTACTGGTGCCAGCAGATGATTGGTTTCGCGAATTCTCCGGTGCAAGCCGACTATATGGCCGTAGCATTTAGTTCATTGAAGTGCTATCACCAAGTACAGGCAGAAGCCGGAGGCGAGCTTCCCGAAGCAATTCCAAGAGCAGTTTTCATTTCAACTTGTCCGCATCTTCGCGCTCGCCTAGCCTATATCAAGGGACCTTTCCTTGAAACTATGGAGGGGCAAGTTCACCACGCATGCCAGGTAATGTAATCGCCTAACTGCCGCCCGTTAATCCCTTGAGCCCGCGCGTTAGCTCTAGGATATGCCGATTCCGGTACGCATGCGCGGAATTGAATTGATCGACGCCATGACGAGAGAATGTCTCGTGAAAGCCTTCTTCCGCCACCCATCCTAAGACGGCTCCGATGATAGTATTTCGATTGAATCTTTGGCCTGTGTCGATTGCCGCAAGGAGGCGAGCCATTCCAAAGGCGGTAACGACGTTGTCGATCCATTGAGCGCCGACGCGATTCGGGTGCAACGGTCCCGTCGTGCAGCCCTCGGTAGAGCAAAGAACCCCAACGTAAAAAAACACAGAAACGCTTCCGCTTCTGACCAATCATCTTTACTGATAACGTTTTTGCCGAGAGCGATGTCTACGGGAAGTTGCTCGTATCCGTTGTCTCCTGGGGAAAGAATGTACGTAAGGCGCTTGAGTTCCGCGAGAAACGAAGGACCGAGGCTTTCCGTTCCGCGTAATTCTGCTTCTGCTTTCGCTGCATCCAAAAGCGCAATGTTCGCCGTCGTCGCGGAGGCCGCTGCGAAGTCTCCTCCACGTTGCCATGTCTTCGCATTCGCGGCAACCAAAATAGTGTAGTTTGCCGTCAACACTTCCGGCGATATGGATATGTGATACGCATAGATGAGGGGCTCGCCTTGATCGTCATACCGAATCGGGAAACCGATGTTTAGAGCGGAATTGATTATCAGAGTGACGACCACATTATGGCATTGGTATAAAAAACACCCTTAATTGTCGCCTTGACGGTAGGATCTTGCCCATCGTACGGCCCCGGTGTTGGGCGTAACAGCGAGCAATTCACGAGCGTAATCGGCGGAAACACATGGGAATCAGGGTACACGGTAACGGAGCCGAGGATTGCCTGCTGCTGCCATTGCGCGATGTATGCGGCTGCGATTGCTTGGCTCCGAAGCAAGTTGGCGGTCAAAGTTGCTAGTACGTACGGTTGCGGTGAATTCACGATTCCGGTCGCGGTTCCGATTTGGTCTACGGCGTCTTCGTCGAAATCGAGTTGCGCCATTGACTTCGCCATGAACGGAGCGGTGAGACTCAGTTGTGGAAAGCTTGTAACAACAACCGAGGTGATAACACGGTTTAAAATTCCCTGAATTGTCTGTGGGTTGAAGCTCATGCGCCGCTCCCAAAATCAAGCGCCGACAAATTGAAAGTTATCGACTCAAAGCCATACTGCGGCGTTACCGTCGCGCTCAAGCCGTTGTAAATACCTGCCGGATAATTCCCCGGATTCTGCGCGATGTACGTCGCGAACGGCACGGCTGCGAACGTCGCGGCCTGCAAGAGCCCGTACGAAATGCCGGTGTTGCCGATGTCCACGAGAATCGCGAGCAAACGGTTTATGCCGTTTTGGTTGTAGTACAGCGGCGGGTTCTCGTTACTTCCGTCGATGATCGCGGCTGCGAGCTGCTGCTTCGCCTGGATCTGCACCCAATCGATCGCCCACCATCCCATCGCCTGCTCGCCGTCCATCGTCGTGCCGCGAAAGGAGGTCGCCGTTGAGATGCCGCCTTCGGCTCCGGTTCCGACGATGTTCCCGTACGCGCTGAGAATCGAGGTTATCGTTGCGGCGTTGCCGGTCTGTACCCAGGGCGTGACGCCGTACAGGAAGCGGAATCCCATCGGGGGCTCCGGCGACGTCGCGGACGGGTTATTCGCCAACCATTGGTAGAAAAACGCTGCTGCCTGAAACTCGGTTCCCGCTGCGGTCTGGCTTGGAACTACGGCGAAGATTGCTTTGGTCGTTATCGCGTACGCGCTTATCGTCGAAGATGTCGTCGTGACGAAGAAGTACGTCTTGCCCGTTGGACTTGAGTAGTTTGCTGCAAGCGTGTTGAGCGCAGCGCCGGAAGCGTCCCATGCTGCGGGGGTCAAATACGCATAAAAGATGCCGGGATTCGCTGCGATCCATGTCCCGAGCGCGGTTATGCCTGCGGACGATGAGCCTTCGACGCCGAGTTCCAGGACGTACAAGCCGACGGCGTTCCCCTGCGCGAAGAAGGTCGTCGCCATGTTGTCGATCTCTTGGTAGTTGCCGCTTGAGGACAGGGCCGCGACGACCGCGCCGATCGTCCCGTAGTACGTGTACGTGCCTACGGTCTGCGTCGTCCCGCCGACCGATACCAACGCGCCGGACTGCTGAAGCTGCGAGGGCGTCGGCGCGACGCTTACGATCGCATTGACTGTGACAATCTGCGATGTGACTACGGCCACGTATCAGGCCTCAACCCATATGTACGAACCAATGAACGACGATGCCGTGCCTGCCGCCGAGCTGGTGAACACAGCGTACCCGCCCGGCGGAAGAATGATGCCGCCTTGAATATCGAGTGAGAGACCGCCCGTCGTGACGCCGGTCGTGACCGCGCCTGTCTCAGCCACGCCGATGATGCGCGCGAGATAGGGCGCTGCGGGAAGCGTGATGCTCGCCGATGAGTAGAGCAGCCCTTGCGCGACGGCGGATGAGCCGGGATTGCCCGGTAATGAGGCGACGGCGGTAAGTGTGCCGGTGAGCGCCGTGGCGGAGAATCCGATGCCCAAACCGATCACGGAAACATTCGTCTGCGCGACGATGAAAATGGCTTTCACCGTTTGGATGCGCACGTTGACGGTGCTTGTCGGCGGATTCGCCAACACGAGGCCGCCCGTGTACGTCGTCGGAAGCCCGGCTGATAGCGCCGTTGTCACGACCGCTTGATTGCCGCCCTGGAAAAGCGTTCCGGCGTTGCCGGCTGCGGCGTTTGCGTACTGGCCGAGGCTGAGATTCGGAGCATAACTGTTTTGGATTGCGATGACACACCTCCGGCGTGAAACTACGTCGTACGCGCCCTTCGTCTTCTATGAAGAGAGGACCCTTGCGCGCATGATGCTAACGATGATTGCCGGCGAGGTGAGCCTTTTCCCGATCGCTCATCGTCGCGGTCGCCGTTTGCCCGGCTTGATCTTTCTCCGGGCAAGCGGCTTGACCACATGCGATCATCCATCGTAGGATAAGCGCATATACAGAACGTGAGTAGCAAGAATAGCGGGGGAGCGCACTTGTAGTAGGGTGCGCTCTTTGCTTTTCCGGGCCACGCGATAACGTCTCATCGTGGTGAGCATTCGTGCGGCGGCGTAATCGGCAACAGAATCCGCGTGATCGGGCTGATCGGCAGGCGGATGCAGACGACCTCTCCCATGTTCGCGGTGCCGTTGGCGGTTTGGGGTGCCTGCGTGGACGCACCGACGCCCGCGAAGGTTTGACCGATGCCGAATCCCGTTTGCGGTGCCTGCGTTGACGTTCCACGGGAAACGTAGGTGAGCGCGCCTGAGCCGCTCGCGGTTTGGGGCGCCTGCGTGGAAACGCCCACCGCCGCGTAAACGATATAGACATGACCGAGAGCCGTCTGCGGGGCTTGCGTCGATGCGCCCGTGCCCGTTACCGGAGGCCCGGTAACTACTCCAAAACCGAATCCATTCTGGGGATATTGCGTAGACGCGCCGGTAGCGCCGATTGTGAGTTTCCCGCTGCCCGAAGCCGGCTGAGGGGCCTGCGTGCTTACCCCGACGGCGACGATCTTGAGAAGGCCGCTGCCCGAAGCCGTCTGAGGGGCCTGCGTCGATGATCCGACGCCGCTTAATGGATGCCATGAGCCGGCTCCCGAAGACGTCTGCGGCGCTTGCGTTGACGCGCCGGAGGATGTCGGGCCAAAATCTCCGACGCCGGAAGACGTCTGCGCAGCCTGCGTGCTCGCTCCCGTGCCGGTGATCGTGAGCTTGCCGCTGCCGCTTGCCGTTTGCGGGGCCTGTACGCTCGCGCCCGGTCCCTTGATCGTGAGGAGGCCCGTGCCGGAAGCGGTCTGTGGCGCTTGCGTTGACGCGCCGACACCGGGGATGGTGAAAAATCCGCGACCGACGCCCATCTGTGGGGCCTGCGTGCTTGTGCCTCTCCCTGTCGAGGCCCCCGCCCCCGCGTTGAAAAACAGCACCAGCATACGTCTAGCTTACAGACTCACGAAGTTGGTTCTTCTCCCATGGAATAAAAGCAGGAGCAACATTCACTGCGTTACCATTCCCGCTGCTATGATCGACGCGATTGCAGCGTAGCCTGCGGCGTTTGGGTGCCCGCCGCAGTCGCCGACAAATGGCGTAAGGCATGTCCCGGCGGGGTTGAAATCCGAAGCAGGCGGCAGTGTTGTCGGCGTCGGAAAGCTGCCGAGGTTGATAATGTTTCTCGCCGCGTTGCCGTACTGTCCGATCATCGAGAGCCACCAGGCGTTGATCGTGGGCGCGTTGGGGTTGCCAAAGCACACGTCTCCCGTGGTCACGGGATTGTTGGAACAATCAAACGGCTCCACGAGATACAGGTCCGCTTCGGGCGCGGCCTTCTTAATCGCCATGACCATTTGCAAATAGTATCCGGCGACGGCAGTCGGAGTTTCGGCGAACCCTTGCGGATTATACGCGGAGCTGGTCGTCGCCGTGAGCGAACCGTACTGCGTGATAAGCACCGGCTCGTCGTTAAGCCCGATCATCACGACCACGGCGGTTACGGAGGGATCGATGAGCGGAACTGCGTTCATTAGAGCGTCGTAGGTTAGGCCGCCGCCTAACCCCAGATTTTGATACGAGGTGACGATGCCTGGCGGCAACGCGGCGATGATCTGCGCGGGCAGGTCTTGGCATCCTGTCAATCCGGTAGCCGAAAGTTGCGATGTAGACATAAGCTGCGCGCGAGGATAACAGCGTGTTGCCACGCCTATTCCTTCCGTCCATGAGTCGCCGATGAAGGCAATACGCGATGGAATATTTGCCGTTGCTCTATTACTGATAAACGCAACAAGCGCACAGATCATCATGAAAATGCGCATCAGCTTGCCGACTCGTATGTACCGCCGACGCCGATGCGAAACGTTGACATGAGAACATTTGTTCGCTGTGTTAGCCCTCCTATGGCGTAAAACACGATGCCGGATGCAGAACTCACTACTGCTCCAAGCGAGGTACTCGATGTATTAAAACCGACTGCAATCGCTTGATTTATGGAATTATTACTTAGAAACGGCAACGATATGGTTGCCGATGCAGTACTTGCCGTGGTTGGATATGTTACATCTATTGCAATGTAGACTAATCTCCCTATTTTCATATAGATCGCACCGTTAATCGTTAGAGATAATCCCGCACCTGACGCATCTGCGGGAGTCCATGTTCCGATTAAAGGAGGAATCGTAAGCGGCATATTTAGTAACGCTCCGTGACGTTCAGATATGAACCATCTGCGGAAGTCGAAATGTAGTTATACGCTCCGGTATAGACCGTATAAATCTCAAGCGTCGCACCGGGCGGAACCGCGTAGGTAAATCCGCCGCTTGCGATTGAGGCCGCTGATCCTTCAGCGATATACGCCGTTGCCGTCGTGCTAGAATTATATACGACAAGCGCTTTGCGCGGCGGGCTTGTACGCGCCGCGCAAAGCGTCGCTGATGTCGCCGATGCCGTCTTCCCGGTCATCACGGTATTCGCGACAGGGCTTGTTGCGTATAGACTCCCGCCTGCGTCAATCGTTAGGATGCGGCCTTGCGTTACCGGATCGCCAATGCCGACGATCTGTCGATTCACATTCGCGACGACGTTGTATGTCCCGGTATGCGCATTAGCGAAAAACGCAGTGACTGCCGTTCCGCTTACGACCGCCACCTGCTGCGTTTCGGTAGCGAAACCCGTATCGAATGTGAGCCACATGCCGACAACAATCCCCGTTCCCGATGCAACGGTGATCGTCTGTGAGCTTCCCGCCGTGACGTTCGTTGAGCTTGTCGTCGCGATTGCAGCGAAAATAATCGTATCGACGATCTGCGCCGTCGATCCGGTGGTTTCGTTGACAGGGGCTCCTCCTTCGACCGCCATACGTTATCCCTCTAGGTCTCCACAACCGTATGTGCATAGCTCGTGCAAGATACCAAGCCGCCCGTTACGATTGAGACGGTATTGAGATTGAGCGCCGCACCGGATGTGCCGACTTGCTCGTCGAGCACGACCGTGGTTCCGTTGCTCTCGTAGAATCGCGCGAAGGTCGCCGTGCCGGTTGCAACCGCTGTCCCAGAGGTGATCGCGTTTGCCGTGATAACGCCCGATGCGGCAGATCCGAAGGCGGTCGAGCCGAACGTCAGGGTAGCAAGCAGCGTGTTACCGGAGAGCGCGGTGTTCGCGTTTACGGGCTGCGTGCCGGAGAAAATCTGGATTGTTCCGTTATTGAGCAGCGGCGCGAGCGCGTTCGCTTCGGCATTCGCTGCAACGTCCGAGAGGTTGACTACGGTGCTAATGGTATGCCTCCTTACTCTTCGTCGAGCGGGTCGGGTTCTAAAACCGGCGGGAAAAAGACCGAGCCCGGCGGCGACGTGAATATGAGGCCGGTCGGAAGAAGTAGTTCAAGCTGAAGACTCCACTCTCCGCCGATCGAGAATTCTTCGGCGACCTCGCGGTAGACGGCGGTCAAGCCGTCATTGAAGATAGCAACCGGCGTGAGGCGCAGTTTCTCGCCCTGCGCATCGAAGGGGCCGGGGACGGCGATGAGCGTAGCTATCGCGCCTGCCGCGTCGTAGCCGCCGAGGTCGATAGTGATCGCGCGTCCGAGGCCAAGGTCCTCAATGACGGAAAAACCTATCGCGGTTTGCGGTGCCTGCGTGCTCGCGCCGATCCCGATAATGCGCGGGATGGTTCGGACAAAATCAATCCAGGAAGCAACCGTATCCGAGATGCCGCGCGGGAGGCGGAGGATGCGCCCGAGCGCTTCCCCCCATGATCCGAGGATATCAGATGCGCTGCGCGAGGCAGCTACCGTACGCGTGAGGGATTCTGTGGGAGCCGCGAACGTGTCAGACGCCGAGCGTGAGAAGCCTTGCGTTTTGCTCGCCGAATCAGTCCATCCGGCTGATGTGTCCGAGATCGCGCGCGACGATCCTGAGCGTTTTGTTAGCGTTTCGGCCCATCCGACAAGCGTATCTGTGCAGAATCGTGCAAAGTTTTGCCCCTTTGAGATCGTTTCGCTCCAATTCGTGAACGCATCCGCTGCCGTTCGGGAGAATGCCATCGGCGCGCGAGAGATCGAATCGCTCCAAGAAGAGAGCGTATCGGAGGCAGTGAGAAAGTATGCCTTCCCAGTTGAAGCGATGTCCGACCAGGCCGTGAACGTATCGGACATCGATCGCGGGAGGCGAACGCTACGCGCGAGCGTATCCAACCATCCCGAGACGATATCGCTTGCCGTACGCGCAAAGGCGACGGCGCGAGAGATCGAATCCGACCATGCGGCCGTGGTATCGCTTGCCGTGCGCGTCAATGCCATTGGCGAGCGAGAGATCGAATCGGAGAAGCTCGCAGTCGTATCCGCCGCAATGCGAGGCAACGAAACGGCTTTCGATACCATATCCAACCATGACGCAGTAGTATCACTCGCGGATCGCCCTAGCGCAATAGATCGCGAAGCGGAGTCAGACCATGCTGCCGGTGAATCCGATGCCATCCGCGTAAACGCTTGTGGCGAACGCGCAAGGGTATCCGACCAAACGGCAGGCACATCTGAAGCGTTGCGCGGCAGAGAGACTATCCTTCCGGCGGAGTCTGTTATCGCCGCTAGGTTATCCGTCGCAGTGCGCGTGAACGGTATTGCCCCGCGCGTTGCCGTATCGCTCCATCCCACAAGCGTATCGGACGAGGCGCGCGGCAGATTCACAAGGCGCGAGAGAACGTCCGTAAACACTGCCGTGGTATCGCTTATCGCACGAGGCAGCGAAACCACGCGCGCAAGAGAATCCGACCAGACGGCGGGAGAATCCGACAATGTTCGCGTGAAGGATTGGACTTTTGAAAGCGTCTCTGCCCACGCGGACGTGGTATCGCTCGCGGTGCGCGACAAAGAGACGTTCGTCGCGACAGAATCGGTGATCGCGGAGAAACTATCCGAGAATATGCGTGGCAGACTGATAAGGCGCGAGAGGGAGTCCGTAAATGATGACATGCTATCGGATGTCGTCCGCGTGAAAGAGACCGATCGCGTTAGGCTGTCGGTGATCGCGCTGAATGAATCGGTCGCCGTGACGACGTTAGCTGTGCCTGTTGAAGGTGCAAGTAGCGCTATAATGCTTAATTTACGAGTGCTTGATGTGCCCTTATTCGACGCTGAAATAGCAGTAGCTGTGTCTCCCGTTGGAGATGCCTGATAGACTTCTTGGCAAGAATATGAGGTACTTGTTGCCGTCGTTCCTATTGTCCACGTAGCAGTTGAAAACTGGCCTGATCCTTGTCCATTGAAGAGATTTGACCAGCTTGTAACAATACCGCTGAATGCGGCGATTGGCTGCGTTCTAAATACCGTTGGAGTCACGGACCCTGTATTGAGTACTGCGCTTGTGCCCGTCGTTGCGGCACTTCCGTTTATGCCGGATGCTCCCGTGAGAACGCCGCTGTATTCATAGCCGGTTGCATCTCCGACGGCGACAGACGTTGAAAGCGTCCATGTATACGTGCTAGGTTCTGACCCGCCGGCATCTTTCCACCATAACTCAAGTGCATCTGTTGAATACTCGCTTTTTGCAAGAGTCCATCCCGTAGGTCCGGTGCTTGCTATGGCATTTGCGCCTTGAGCTACAAAAGCGATGAGTTTATTTCCGCTTGTCGGCGTCGATCCATACGTGAGAACTAATGACGTAGACGCAGTAGACGTTCCGCTCCCTGTTTGCACTTTTGCAATAGCCGTAAATGGCGGCTGCAAAAATAACAGATACCAAAGATAATCTGTCCCCGCTTTTAATTTTCCACTTGCGTATGTATAGGTAACTGATACGCTTTGACTAAGCGTTGTTAATGGTCCTGATGCAGTTGTTTGCTCTGAACGAAACGTCGTTTGCGAGGAGTCCCCCATCTGACTCCAACTTGTACTGAATGATGCAGGCGCTCCGGGAGTCGTTTGACTCGTACCGCTTGCATCAAATGCCAATACCGACAATGGAAATAAATTAGCGGATAACGCAGTAAGAGACTGACTAACAACAGTCGTAGGAGTTCCTGATATGGTTCCTACGGAATTATTAGCCGTTGCAATCGGGTATGTTGTACTCGTCCCTGAAACTTCGATAATCTCGCCAAAAATTGAAGCCCCAGATCCTACCGGAGCATAGGACCAATTAAAACTCGTTGACGTTGTGCCGGTTCTCCAATAAAAATAACCGAGGATAATATCTCCGTTTGTAGGCCCGGCATTCCCTTGCATTCCATAAAATGTCCATCCTGACGGGGGAGTAATTGGAGGCGGGGGAGTTGTACTTCCTCCAAAATCCGTTACCGATATAAGTGCGATAAGAACGTTCGAGCTTGACGGAGCCGTTCCAAGAGTAGTCGTTAGATTTAACGTCGTATTGGTTGCAGTTGATGCAGAAACACTTGTTCCCGCTTGAACTAACGCAATCGCCATTTAAAACCACCGAGAAGGCGCATCGTTCGTCGATGCAACGAGTGCGCCTGTATACATGGGATTGCTTAGGCTTGTTTTTCGACCGCAGGCGTCACATGCGCGGTAAGCTCGTCCTTGGGCGCATCGTCTCCCTGTTTCCAGGTTTTCGCGCCGCCGCGAAGCGACCCGTGGTCGATGCGGATGTTATGCACGGTATGCCCGAGCGCCGCAAAGCGTTCGGCAATCGACGAGAGCAATGTCCGATGCGTTTGGTTGAGATCAGTTTCTTGCGTCGGCGTGGATTCGACGGTGATCTTGTAAGGGTCAGGCATATCGTTCCTCTTTCCTAAATATTTCTAAACAGTAATCGTCCATGTGAGAGCGATCGTATCCCCAGACGAATTCACCGTCGCAGTCGCGCTCAAAAGCGTTTCGAGAATGAGAAGCGATCCTGCTGCGGCCTTGCTATTGCAGAGCACGGCTTTCGCGATTGCAACGCTCGATGATCCCGTATACGTCCATGTATAGGCAAGCGCAGACTGCGTACTACCGGGAAGCGTCGCTTGCACGTATGCGCGCGATAGCCCGTTTGTCGTTTGCTCCGTGGCCGCTGCGCTCGTCGTTCCGTCCGCGAATAGTCCGTCTGCCGTACGTAGCACGTCGCCCGCTGCCGCTGCGGCGGAATTGGTCGAGAGCCCGATCCATCCGGCGATCCCCGCACCGGGGCAAATGGAATAGATCGCCGTGCTTGCGGGAGTTGAGCCCGCCGCACCCGTCGCGCTGCTCTGTGAGGTCCACTGATCTACGGTTAAAATCGTGGCCGTGTTACTCACAATGACGCCGTACACGCCTGCGGCGGGGCAATACACAACATGCCCCGGAAGTCCCGTATTTACGCCGCCGGTCGTCGGAAACGCCGCGCCGGAGTTTGTTAGGGTGGTTGCGGAAGTCGCCGTCGCTGTTCCGGTTACACCCGTGTAACTCGTGGAATTCGCCGTAATATCGCCAAAGCACAAGCCGCGCAACCACTGATTGATTCCCATCGTGACTTGGAGATTGTGCGTGCGCCGAATCTGCGTGATCGCGGGAGCCCATTTTGGATCATCAAAATTTACTCGCTCCCCGCGAAAGCGCCAATGTGCGCGATCGACATTTCCGATATCGTCGAGAATATGATCCTTGAGCATGCGCGCACCGAGCTTCTCCATTTTCAAGCCCTCGAATACGCGGACCTCAACGGGGTTCTTGACGCGCGTATACCCGCTCCAAAAGCTTTTTCGGTCGAGCACACCGCGCGACATGAGCGCTACGTCCTCGCGGATATTTTCCATGCCGCTGCGTAGCTGTTTCCCATTCCCGCCCCAGGGCGCAAGCGCGTCGATCATGCTCATGTCAGGGTTCTTCCTCCTAGGCTAGGCGATTCGCGGAAACACATACAAATATCCAGGCGGCGAGGTGATCGTTTGGCCGTCTGGAGTCTGTACTTGGAGTTCCAGCGTCCAAAGCCCGCTCGTCGTGAAGTCGTTCCCGTTCTGCGTGTACGCTCCGCTGAGACCGTCTTCGGAGACGACAACCGGCGAGAATGTGGTTCCCCGGCCCAGGAGCTTCTTCCATCGGCCAGGCGCCGCGAGAAGGGTGCAGGTTGAGCCGGTCAGGCTGTAGCCTCCGGCGTCAATCTGGAGGACGGGGCCGATATCGAACTGCGTCATTCGTACACGCTTCCCACTCCCAAAGCCGTCTGCTCCGCCTGCGTGCTCGCCCCTGTCCCGGTCGGCGTCACGCCGCCGATGACCTCGATACTCGAAAGCATGGCGGAGAGAATGAGCCTGCGGGCTACCGCGTCTGCCGTACCTTGGAGGTAGTTGGCGCTGATATGCAGAGTTTTCTTTTGCGCCAAGAGGGTCAGTTCCGATTGGGTTTGCTTCTCATCTCGGAGCACGGGAGAATTGGCGAATCCGAACGGTGCGGTCCCGTCCCTGCTGGCCTCGATGAGCGATACCCAATACTGCCATGCGGCATCGTTCGAGAAGCCGTAAAGGGTGAGCGTCACCTCGTCCCGACATAATTGCGAAGACGCGAGGTCGTGGAACGGGGATGCGCCGGAATTCAGGACGATGGTCCCCGGCCACGGCCCGATGACGGGGAACGCCCCGAGCGCCTCCGTCTCGCTTGGTTCGATGTGGACGGCGATATACGGAGGGGCGAGATTATCAGGAATTGCGAATGAAGGCGCGACAATTACAGATTGCCCATTTAATGAATTCTGCGCGAGCCATATCGGCAGGCTATTGCTTACGATAGGCCCTGCGGGAAGATCGGCAGGCGAATTCAGTATCTGCGTGCTCATGACGGGCAATAGCGCCACGCCGGAATAATGCCAGGTGTCCGCTTGCCGGAAATACGCTGCTTGATGCGAGAAGGCCACGCGCAACGGCGGCGCTCCCTCGATAGGCCACGAACCTATCCACATGGCGTCAGGCGATACTGTGCTTAATTGCGTGACTTCAGATTCCGAACTAAAAATCACGTCCGTAATCGCAGTTGTCGCCGTCTCTCCCTGTTCTCTGTCCGTTGCATAGTGCAGAGATCCTTGGGCGACCATGACCGCGCCGGTACGCACCCAAAACACGAAGCCGTCCTGCGAAAGAACGAACTTTTTATAGCGAGCAAACTCTACTTTTTGGTATGCCGAGAGTTGATTGAGACCAGAGAAAAGCGCAGCCTCGATTTGAGACTGTTGGCCGCTTGCCTCAACTGCGCTTGGCACTACGTCTTACTTACCCACGAACGCATTGACGCGACATAGAGGCCGGTATCGACAAACGCAACTCTCGCCTTATTCTTCTTCGCATAGGGCCGCTTGAAACGATGATTCACTCCGCTTGCCGCCGCTTGGGAGATCGGCGCACCCGTAAGCGCGAGACTCAGCTTCTGCATTTCATTGGAGAAGATGAACTTGCGGAAGTCGCGCTCGATCTTTTGATCTGCGCCGTATGTTAGTGACGAACGCTCATAGCTCTCGCTGATATTGTGGAACTTATTCGAGAAGTTCGCGACCTTGCTGCCTGCAATGCCTTTGCCCTTAATGATGCGCTCTAGCGAACGGGACATATCTTCCGCGAGATAGTCCGCTATCGAATGCTTACGCGAATCATAGAAGATTTCCATTATGTGGTAGCGAGATTCTAATTTTTCGGCAACGGTCCCCGTATCTGTATTTCCGTTTCCGCTCGCGTCTGAATAATTTACGACTAAGACCCCCAAGTGTAAGGTTGCCACTTAGCGCCTCTCTTTCCCCGTGCAACGCATATTCTCGCAATGATACGAGCGCATGAGATACTCACCATCGCCGCTGTCATTTTGTACCCATTCATTACGCTCGCACATGATGGATACGCAAAATGGGCAAAATGGAGGAATCATTACGATAAATCCTTGAGGGCTTCCAAGCGTTCTATCCATTCTGTTGAGGACTTGAAGATCAATCGCTTTCCGCCGTCGTATTCATTTAACAATATGGCGTAGTGTGATTGAATCCTTACAGATTCATCCAACGCCTCACGTAAACGCGCGACCTCAATTTCCGGCTCCTCGTTCGGAGGATTGGGAGAGATGCTAGTCCCCGTAATCGTGACACTGCGCTTGCTCATTACGGCACGCGCCCGCCGCCTATGAGGCGAAAGATCGCGTTTGCAATCCCGAAGCCAAGCGCGAACGCGAACCCGACGAGCACGTCGTCAAAGAATCCGTGCAGGCTGAAAGCTGATTCCATGTCAGGTTAACCCCCAAACGGTCGGCCCGTACTTCTGATTGTACGACAAATAATAGCGTCCCCAGGGAGTTTTCATAAAGTCGAGTTGATCGATGGTGAGCCCCTTCGCCCAATCCGGGGAAGCGAGGGTCGAGCTTGTGGTCACGTCGGACGATGCTGCGACAAGGCCGGTAGATGGATTCACGAGTGAGTAACCGCTATTCGCTCGCGCCGCGGTAAAGAAGTTCTGTCCCGGCTGATCGGGTGCGATTCCCATAAGAAGATGCGTGGCGCAATTGTACACGGCAAGCGTGTAACTAATACCACCCCATAGGTTACGCGGCAGGGGCGCGCTGCAATCCGCATATGTCGCCCCGTACGGTAGTCCACGATCGCACAGCACAAGTTCTAGCGCCTGCCAGAGCGCATACTGCGGATAGGGCGAGGAAGCGGGAAGCGCAGCCTCCGGGATGGAGACGTTGGTTTGCAACCACCAAGTAAAATCTATCAGGTTAGGTCGGTACGGCCATAGGAAGCCGATCGTGGGCGTCTCTGCACCGATCCCGTTCGCGGTCTGTTCGGCCTGCGTGCTCGCGCCGGTGCCGGTGACGCTCACTTAGCCGACCTTGCGCTCGCGCGCTCCGGCCTTTTTCGAGACGGTGACGGTCGTATTCACGCCGCCCTTGATCGTCTGCGGATGCTCGCCTTCCAAGTTACTGATTTGCTCTACATGCAATGTCGAGTTCTGCTGCGTCTGTTGCATGCGCTGCTGAATAGCCTGGGGAAGCACCGAAGGAATCGTCGCGACGCCTGCGTTCTCGGTCTCCTGGTCGGAGATTTTTTGGCGGATTTGCTCGTCTTTCTCGCGGGCCGTGTTGAGCTGGTTTTCCGTGATCGGCTTGCGCACGGAGAAGACGAGGCTATGCGCCGTCTTTAGGTTCACGACATCGGATTCGGGCACGCCGCCGTAGCGTTCGAGCTGCGGGATGACGGCCTTGATTTGCGCTTCACTCAGATCCATCGGCATGAGATGCACCTGGCTTCCCGGAGGAATCTCGGCGATGAGCGCACGTTCCACTTCCGGCACGCGGTAATGAAACTGCACGGTCTGGAGCGTGGGGTTGCCGACGAGAAGCTGCATACGTCTCCTTTTCAAGGGAAAAGGCCCGGAACCCCCGAGCCTCTGTTGCTACCTGCCAGCTAATCCTAGTCTAATACGGCAGCGAAAGTATATTCACGGCGTTGCTTCTCGGTGCCCAACCGGACGTTATCCGCTGCATGCTCACCACGTCGAGCCCTTCGGGAATCGGCGTTGTGATTTCAATGGGCGCGGCGACGTTCGTGTACTGGAGAATCATCGCATCCGTCGTCGGCGAAAGCTTCGCGAATTCGTTCGTATTGATGCCCGGAATGCTCGGAACAACGGCTTCCGGAACGAGGAGAAGCACGGCGTCCGTACCGCCGGCGCCCTTGCCGATCAAGGTATCGTCGTACGCCCAATCAATCGTGACATCGTTTTCATCGCTGATCTTGGAGACGACTTGCCCGGTTGTCGCCGTACCCGCGCCGGGACGCTGGTAGGACGTAACCTGTACGATATCTTGCCATTGCAGCGTACCGATGATGCGCTGCGGCCCGAGCAGAACCGCGCGTCCCGGCATGCCCAGGCGGAACATGGACTGGAGCGCGGCCTGAATCTGCGCGTTAAACCATATCGCTAACTGCCCCGCATCGTACGTGCGAAGGGTCGTATCGCCGAACGTATCGGGGGGCAGCGTTACCGCCGTCGCATTCGGGGTATTGATGATGCCTTCGCTGTTCGATGCATTCACGCCGTAGATGAATGCCGCGCGGATGAACTGGTTAATACCCTGCCGCGCCGCAAGCCGATACGCCGCAGGTAAGGCGACGTTATACTCGCCCGCATCGGCAACGTCTAACTCGTTGTAATCCTGCCTCGTACGAATGAGGTAGGTGAGCGTTTGAATGTAATCGAGCGTGATCGTCGCGGACGGCAGCACGTTCGCTGCGGCCTGCTGCGCGGCGACGGCGGTGCGTACGTCTACATGGTTTTGATAGACGACCTTATCGTTATCGCTGAGAAGCTGCCGAAGCTTCTTGCCGCCCAAGCCCTGCGCGAAGCCGGAAGGCTGCGCGATCGTGATAATAAGGTTCGGCTCGATGCGATTCGGATGAACGAGGACGCGGGCCGGTGCAATTACTGGCATGTTTTAATGCGCTCCTATATCCGAATGATCGCGGCCGGGCCGGTCGCATTCCAGGTTGCGTTACCGCCGCTGTACGTTACCGTCTTACTCGTCGCGCTTAAGGCGAGCAACTGCGTATTGGATGGAAGCGCGTAGTTACTCGATGACGAGTTCGTGATGCACAGGTTCGTCGGGTCCCAATAGAGCGCAACGTTCGCCGCAGCACTCGCGAGAGCATTGAGGATCGTCGTGTTTTCCACGGCAACCGCAATGCGAAGGAGCGAACCGTTGCGCGCGAAGTTGATCGACGCACCCGCCGCGTAGAGCGGAACCGTCGAAGACGGCGTAATGATGCCGGCCATGCCCTGGTTGAACAGCGTCCAGCCGTCAATCGTGCCCGCGCTTGTCGCGGGAACGACGGTCGAGCCCTGCGCATTGGCGCCGACCGCCTGCACGTTGAGTGCGACGGCTAACCCGCCCCAGAGAGGCTGAGAAACGCCGCTGCCGACTTGCCCGCCTTCGAGCTGCGTGCGCATCGAGGGATCGTCTAAGAAGACGCCTTGGACATACCCCTCGGTCGAGAGGACGAAGCCGCCCGATATGTTCGTTGTCAGGGTCGGATTGAAGGAAATGGTGCTCATTTACGCCGCCTTCGAGGGCTTCTTGAACTTGAACGACATGACCGGAGCCTCGAACGGCGCAAACGCTACGGAGGAATCCCCGTAAAACTCGGTGCGCGTCTTGCCGTTCTGCACGGTCGTCCGCTCAATGAGCCGACCCGCGTTCGCATCGGTGCGCGTGGGGTTCTTGGCTTCGGCAAGCGCCTCGTCGATAATCGACTGCTCGATCATGTCGAACGCGGGACCGGCTACGGCGTCGTGCAGGACGTGCTCTTTCCAGGTCTTCGTATGCTTGCGCAGGCCGTCCGCCAACCGGCGGCGATATGCGATCGGCGACTCGCCGGGCATATGCTGGGGAACTCGCTCGCCCAACATCTGATAGATCGAATCGTAACGGTGGTACGCCGTTGCTATCGCGTTGGCATCATCCATAGTCGGCTGCTTTTTGAGCGCGGCGATCTCCGCTTGGAGGGCCTTGAGGTCGGCATCGTGCCGGCGCTGGGCGTCTTTCAACTCTTCGACGTTTGCATTAACCGTCTCGGTTGCTGCCCCGGCATCTTTGCGCTTGTCTGCTTCCATCTCTTCGGAATCACACTTCGCACAGTCACTATGCGAACCATCATGTTTTGCCGCATCGTGCTTGCTCTTCCGGTCTGCCATCTTCTTGTCGGCCTTCTCTTTTTCACTTTTCTCGATAGCAGCACGTTCGGACTCTTCCGCGTCCTTTTTTGCCTTTTCTTCTGCGTCTCGCTTGGTTTTATCGGCCAACTCTTTACCGGCTAGAGACTCTGCGTCTCGTTTGGCCGCGTCTTCGCGTTCCTTCTCTTTGGCCTCGGCAGAGTCGGCACGGCGAACAGCTTCGTCTGCTCGCTTGATGGCGTCGTCGCGCTCTTTCTTGAGCTTTTCTATGTCTTCGTCAGCCACTGTTTGCTCCTCAAGGCCATCCAAGCGAATCCCGCTCGGCGGGTTCTCCGACGATCCATCCCAGACTCCGCGCTCACATATTGCGACGTGATCCATGATG
>Ga0209530_1000334_pt1 | contig 37121 bp, 28 predicted proteins | sample BlaSpr_A8_Ref_O1_FD_187987 | JGI IMG/M metagenome (GOLD analysis project Ga0209530, IMG submission 187987) | Forest soil microbial communities from Thunder Bay, Ontario, Canada - Black Spruce, Ontario site 2_A8_Ref_O1 (SPAdes) (version 2) | ecosystem: Environmental > Terrestrial > Soil > Boreal...
GACCCCGCCAGCATCATGTCCCGCCAGGTCCAGTACTGGCGCCAGGCACTGGCCGGGCTGCCCGACGAGCTCGCCCTGCCAGCACGCCGCCCCCGGGGAACCGAGCCGCCGCAGACCGGCGCCGAGGTCTGGTGGCAGCTCGCGGACTCTGCCCTGCACCAGGACCTGGACACCCTGGCCCGCGAGCACCAGGCCACCGTGTTCATGACCCTGCTGGCCGGCCTGGCCGCCCTCCTGTCCCGCCTCGGCGCCGGGACCGACATCCCCCTGGGCACCGCCGTCGCCGGACGCACCGACGAGGCACTCGATGACCTCGTCGGGTTCTTCGTCAACACCCTGGTCCTGCGCACCAGCCTGTCAGGGGATCCCAGCTTCGCCACCCTGCTCGACCGCGACAGGGACACAGTCCTCGCCGCCCAGGCCCACCAGGACGTCCCGTTCGAGCGGCTCGTCGAGGCACTCAACCCCGCCCGGTCCCCCGCCCAGCATCCCCTGTTCCAGGTCATGCTCACCGACCAGGACACCAGCACCACCCGATGGCACCTCCCCGGACTCACCGTCCAGGACGAACCGGTACCCGCCATGACAGCCAAGTTCGACCTGACCCTGGGATTCACTCAGCACCACGACCCCAGCAGTACCCCCGCCGGGATCAGCGCCTTCCTCGGATACCCGCCCGAACTATTCGACCACGCCACCATCACGGCCCTGGCCGCCCGCCTGACCAGCCTGCTCCGCGACGCCACCGCCAGCCCAGACCAGCCAGTCAGCACACTGGACGTCCTCACCACCGCCGAACGGCGGGCACTCGCGGAGTGGAACGCCACCGCCCGAGATGTCCCTGAGGCGACACTGCCGGACCTGTTCGAAGCCCAGGCAGACCGGACCCCGGACGCCGTCGCGGTGATCGGCGGCGACACGGAGCTGAGTTACCGCGAGCTCAACGCGCGTGCCAACCAGCTGGCCCGGCACCTGGTCACGCTAGGCGCGGGACCCGAGCGATACGTCACCATCGCCATGCCCCGTACCCCCGACATGATCACCGCCATCGTGGCCGTCCTCAAGACCGGCGCCGCCTACGTCCCCGCCGACCCTGCCTACCCCGCCGACCGCCTCGCCTACATGCTCACCGACACCAGCCCGGTCGCTGTGCTCACCACCCTGGCAGCCGCCCGGAACCTGCCAGGCTCAACAGCCCAGCTGATCCTCGATGACCCCGCCACCCGCCAGGCACTCACCGCCCTCGATGAGGCCAACCTGCACGTCACCCCCCAGCCGTCCAGCCCGGCCTACGTGATCTATACCTCCGGGTCGACCGGGCGCCCCAAGGGCGTGATCATCGAGCACCGCAGCCTGACCGACCTCGTCGCCCAGGCCGGCGCCCAGTTCAGTGCTGCCGAGCTGTCCCGGGTCCTGGCAGCGTCCTCACTCAGCTTCGACTTCTCCGTCTTCGAGACCCTCGTCCCCCTGGCCTGGGGCGGGAGCGTGGACATCGTCCGCAACATCCTCGCGCTGGCCGAAGAGATCCCGGACCCGGCAGCCGAGCGGATGATCAGCGGCGTCCCCTCCGCCATCTCCCATGTCATGGCCACCGGGGTCATCAGCATCCAGGCACGGACCGTCGTGCTCGGCGGAGAGCTGTTCACCCCCCGGGCCCTCGCCGCCATCCGCGCCACCTGGCCTCGGGCCCGGATCGTCAACATCTACGGCCCCACCGAGACCACCGTCTACGTCACTTCCTGGACCCCGGCAAGCGACACTGACCTGGTCCCGGCCATCGGGGTACCCACCGCGAACACCCGGCTGTACATCCTGGACCAGGACCTGCAGCAGATACCGCCGGGAGTGGCCGGTGAACTGTACGTCGCAGGCGCAGGGCTGGCCCGGGGTTACCTCAACCGGCCGGGCCTCACCGCGGAACGGTTCGTCGCCTGTATGTACGGCACACCGGGTGAGCGGATGTACCGGACCGGGGACCTGGCCCGCTGGACAGTGAAGGGGGAAGGGAAGGCGGGCGGGCAGCTGGAGTACCTGGGCCGGACCGATGACCAGGTCAAGATCCGCGGGTTCCGGATCGAGCTCGGCGAGATCGAGGCCGTCCTGGCCAGCCTCCCCGGCGCAGCGCAGGCCGCGGTAATCGTCCGGGAGGACCAGCCAGGAGACAAGCGGCTGGCCGCGTACGTCGTCCCCGCCACCGGGACGGTCCTGGACCCAGCGGTGCTGCGTGACGCGTGCGGGCGGGTACTCCCCGGCTACATGGTGCCCGCGATGGTGATACTGGACCGGCTGCCACTGACGGCGAGCGGCAAGCTGGACCGCCGCGCCCTCCCCGTCCCTGAGTACACCACAGGATCTGAAGCCTTCCAGTCACCGACCACCGCTAGGGAGCGGGCGCTCTGCGAACTGTTCGCCCAGGTGCTGGGCGTGGACCGGGTGGGGGTTGAGGACAGCTTCTTCGATCTGGGCGGGCACTCCCTGCTCGCGGCCGTGCTGGTCGCCAGGCTGACGAAGCAGATGGGCACCAAGCTCAGCCTGAAGGCCTTCATGGGCAATCCGACGGTGCGGGCCATCGACAGGTACCTGGCACCATCTCAGCACTTAGCAGGAAGTTCCAGTTCCTGGGTGTGCACCCGACCATCGCGTCCTGGCGGGATGCGAAAGTTAGAGTGTCTTCCAGTCCTGGTCGGGGTCGCTGACAGCCTTGGCCAGGATCCGCTGCAGGTCCGTGATCCAGCCCGCAACTGTGCTCTCGTCGAATTCTTCGAGATTGAACATGACAACACCGGCTAGCGGGCCGACTGCCGGCACGTCCACGAACCACACCGTACCGCTCGGGATGTCGCGCGGCCCGTCCTCGTCCCGCCAGCGCACGGCTATAGGACGGGCACCATCGGCGATGGGGAGGATGAGTTCCTCGCCGAGCTGCGACACCTGGGGCGAGATGATGAACTGGGATGTGCGCAGGTCATCGCGTGACTTGACGAAGTCGGGGAAGCTCTGCTCGATCACGTTGACCGGAAGCTCATGCGCCATGGCGCCGAAGAACGTTTCCTTGGCGTGCGCCACGATGTCGCGGAAGCTGGTGCAGTCAGCGATGTCCGTGCGGAAGGGCACGCAGTTGAGGAACAGTCCCATGGTGTTGTGGAACTGCTCGACCTCGCGGCCGGCGGTGAACGCCCGGATCGTCAGGTCGGTCGCGCCAGTGTCCTGGTAAGCCAGGACGTAGAAGGCCGAGAGCAGGACCGGGAACAGCGTGGTACGCGAGGCCGTGGCGAGAGCGGAAGCCTTGGCCATGACGTCTGCCTCGATGGCATGGGCGCGCTGCGAGTACGGCCTGGCGTAGCTTTCCGGGTGGCCGTGATCGTTGGGTATGGTGAACTCGCGGGCGCCGCTGAGCTTGTCCCGCCAGTAGGCGGGGGCGCCGTCTTCGGCGGAGCTGGTGGCACTGGCTCGCTGCCATTCGGCGTACTCGCGGTACTGGCGTACGGGCGGAAGCTCGGCGGCGGTGCCGGTGATCCGAGCGGCATAGAACGCACCGAGGTCACGCAGAATCACCTCGGAGGACCAGGCATCGCATGCCGAGTGGTGCACCGTAAGGAACATGACACTGTCGCGGTCGTCGAATTTATACAGCCGGGCGTCCATCAACGGCACTTCCCGCGCGTTGACCACCCCGCTCTCGTATAGCAGGTCCTGGAGCATCGTGCCCCGGGACTTGCCGGTGGCCGGCGGGATGTCCCTGACCTTCAGCGGTACCTGGCACGGGGGGAACACGTGCTGGTAGGGCGGATCCGCGTCCCTGACGACTACAGTGCGCAGCAGTTCGTGGCGCGCGACCACATCGTCGAGCGCGCCCTGCAGCACTGCGAGATCCACGCGGCCCGTGATCTGGATGGGGCGGACCATCGTGAACCGGCTGCCGAAGGTGCCGCCGTCGTCGCCCTGGTCCAGGGTGAGGAACCATTCCTGTGTGAAGGACAGCGGGTAACGCTGGCCTTTCTCGTCCGCCGCTGGCGAGGATGCTGTGGCCATGCCATTAAAGGTCGCAGAGCGGGCCGGCCGCTGCATCTTTCCCGTTGCGCCTCCCGTTGCGCCGGCCGGCATACCGGCCTGTCAGACGGCTAAGGGCTGCATCCCGTCGTAGGCGACGACCCTCAGCTCGGAACTGTAGCGCCGTCCTTGACGGTCAGTGAGCCAGAGCTGGTCTAGGTCGGGCAGCATCTCGGTAACGGTGTACTGCGTATGGCCTGCGGCCTGGGTCTGGCGGATGTTCTTGGCGAGCAGGTTGACCAGGACGATGCTGCTGAAATCGGCGGCCGTGGGCTTGAGCTCGCCGGGGACACGGTAGAAAACCCGCTCAGGCAGCTGGTGATCCCGTCGCCAGCGGCGTGCGAGGTAGAAACGTTCCCGCTCGTCCTTGACGAAGGCCCAGTCCGAGTCCGCGACCTGGAAGGCCCACTGTTCACGGCTCAGCACGAACCGGTCGATCGTGACCCGTGGCCGGTGCGCCGCGGGAGCGATGGGCTGGAACGCGTTGACGACTACTGGGACCATCACATCCCCGATGACCTCGAAGAAGTCCAGTTCCTTGCCGGACGGCATGACCTGGACAACGAGCTCGTCACCGCGGCGCGCGACGGTCATCGCGGCGCCAGGCAAGACCGTGTCCGATTCCGGGGGGTCGTACGAGTCGGCGACCGCGGAAGACCAGTAGAGCTCGCCGGGCCCCATCGTGACCGAGGGCGGGCTCGTGCGGGAATTGACGTTGGGATGATCCTTCGCCACGATGAGGACGATCCGCTGCGGGCGGTCGGCCCGATCACCGGCGATGACCCGGGCCGGGTCGGGATGCTGCTCGACCCAGAGCCGGCCGTCCAGGGTGTTACAAGCCGCGTGTACCTCGCCGAGGACCAGGAGGAAGTTGCCGCGCTCCACCTCATCGGGAGAGGCCGCCGCGAGCATGATGTCAGGTGAGTGCTGCCGGGCGCCACTCCAGGTAAGCGGACGCCAGGGGAAGCACTCGGCGGCCCTAGCGCTGATCGCGGCCGCGCTGACCTGATGCCTGCCGGCAGCTGGCAGTGGCCCGAGCACCTGCTGCCAGCGCCTCTGCAGCTCAGCGATGCTCGCCGTCGCCAGCTCGCCCACCGCCCGCCCGCCCTGAGTGGACAGGCAGGGCGCCGCCAAGGTGAGCAGCCGCGGCAGCGGCACGGACGATCCGCCTGCCCGGGCAATCTCATGGTCGAGCAGCTCAGCGAAGAACACGCGGTACCTGTCGGTGATCTCGTTGACCACCCAGCGTACGCTGTCCAGGACCAGACCCAGCGGCGCCGCCATCGCTGCGGTCACCGCATCCCCCACCTCCACCCGCACATCCCGTACGGAGTCCTGGTAGACCAGCGTCCGGCCGGCATAGTTCTCCCCGGCCTTGCGGGTCGATGCGGCACCAGTCACCTGCTCGAACGTTTCGGCAAGGCTCGCCAGCGCCCGCTGCAGTCCTTCCGGATCGCCGTGCGTAGCGGCTACCGCGTCCCGTGCCCTGATCAGCTGATCCACCGGCTCCAGTGCCGCCGCCCTGGCCGCCGGGTCAGCGATCACCTCGAGCTTGTCCCGCAGCAGCCGCTCCGGCCAGGCATCAGTCGGGCCCTCCAGATCCAGCCGCAGCGCCCCGAGCTCAGCCAGCCGGGTCAGCAGGCCGCGGGCACCGGGTGTGCCGACCGTCTGGAGCACCTCGCTGAGCGTACGGCGACCATCACATGCCTGCAGGGCCGCCACCTCGGCGTCGGTGAGGGTGACCGGCTTGCGGTGCGGGCGGTGCAGTACGTTCCCGGCCAGGAACACCGACCGGGTCCGCCGCGGCCGCAGCCAGCCCTGCGCCCGGCCCTGCCCTGCGATGGCGGCCGCCACCTTATCGATCGCCCACACCTCGAAATACGTCGTCCGGCGAGCCAGCAGCTGGTCCCCCGGCACCACCACCAGCCCGGCGGTGCCAGGCGCCGCGGACGCCCAGCCGACCGGACCGAAGAACCCGATCGTGTCGTTCTTCAGGCTGTAGCGCTGCAGGTAACTCGCGATCACCAGCTCCCGCTGACGCTGCTTGCTGCGCCGCACCGCATCCGGGCCCGCGTCGTGATCGTGCAGGAACTGTGCCAGCCCGGGATTCTGCCAGGTCAGCGCCTCCCGGAAAGCCGGATCGGCAAAGGTACCTGCGACCGCACGGGACAGCCGCCCGACAGCATCGGCATACGCCTCGTCATACGCGAGCCGCCGCCCGGCAAGGTCTGCTGCGGCCAGGTCTGCTGGGGCGGGGTCCGGTGCGGCCAGGTCCGCACTGCGCGCCAGCGGCTCATCGCAGATCGCCAGCACCATGTCCGCGGGGAACCCGGCGCTGCGCACGCACACGTCCCGCCACACGCTCCACGCCGTCCCCGCAAGCGGGACCCGGTGCCCGCCCTCGTCCGCGGACGCCGATCCCGAGAGGGACGTCCTGGCCAGCGGGACCTCTGTCTCAATCGCCCCACCCTGCATCATTGCCTGCCCGCCCCAAACGCTCCGCAGCCACGGCTACCCAAACAGCTAAGGCTCCCCCAGCGTGCCAGCCACGAGCGGCGTCACCCATCTCACGCGTTGCGCATACAGCCCCGTGAACCAACCTGCTTCCAGAACTCGCGTCGCCCCCCACGCCTGTCACCCCAGCCGCCACCCAACCGGTTAAGAGGTCGCGCGGAGTGGCGTGATCCAGGGTTGTGCGGTGTCGCCGGGGCCGGCCAAGCGGCCGGAGCGCGCATAGGGGCTGTGGTTACGAGTGGGACTCCCGAGGGGACCGTCAGGCGGAAGATCCGTGCCTAACGGAATAAAAAGCGTCAAAAACGACCACTTTTCTTCCGCGGAGCACGGATCTTCCGCCCAAATCCCGGACGGACGGCTCCACAGGCCGTTCTGAGTTGGAAGCGGTGCGGACAGGGGCTGTCAGGCTCCGGGTGCCCTATCCGCGCGACCGCTAAAACGCGATATTTCCGGTTCAGTCGATATTCCGGCCGTTTACGGTCAGCGTCACGTCGATGTTGCCGCGGGTGGCATTGGAGTACGGGCACACCTGATGCGCCGCAGCGACGATCCGCGCCGCCTGCTCAGGGTCCTGAACCTGCGGCAGGGTCACGTCGAGCTCCACGGCCAGCTTGAAGCCATGCTCCTCGGTGGGCAGCAGGCTCACCCGGCTGTCGATCGAGACATCACCTACCTCGGCGTGCTCACGACGGCCGACCACACCCAGGGCACCCTCGAAGCAGGCCGCATAGCCCACGGCGAAGAGCTGCTCGGGGTTCGTTCCGCCGCCCTCGCCGCCCATCTCGGCCGGCGAGCGGAGCTGCACATCAAGGGCTCCGTCACTGGTGCGCCCGCGGCCGTTTGCACGGCCGCCCGTAACCGTCGCCTCAGCTGTGTAGAGAACTCGTGCCATCTCGGCTCCATTTATTCAGTAGACAGGCCTGTTCAATACAGGATAGACAGGCCTTCGAGAAGACGATAAAGGAGGCCGCGGTGTTCCGCGCTTTCGTGTGCCGTCCTGAAAACGATCGCAGGCTTGCGCGTGAGTGTCAGGTTTCCGCAGGCCGGCGAGGGGCGAGCATAGCCTGGGTCGTCGTGACGGCCACCTCGGTGATTCCGGCGATGTCGCCGCCGTCTTCCACGGTGGTGGCGATGAGCTCGCGGAGGCCGCCGAGCAGCATGATCATCAGCTGGCGCGGGGGCGGGTCGACGCCGGCGGCGCGCACGTCCTGGGTGCTAGCGAGGTCCAGGATGAGCACGATGAAGGCCTCGAGCCACTCGCGCTGCAGGTGGCGGGCGTTCGCGCCGAGTGAGGGAAGGTCGCGGATCCAGCTCAGCGTGAGCGGCAGGTCGGACTGCGCCACCGCGATCCAGGCCTCGATCGCCTGCCGGATCTGAAGGTCCCACGGTGCGCGCGGGTCGACGGCCGCGGCGATCTGGCGCACCATCGCCGCGTTGGCTTCCTTCAGCAATGCGATGAAGCACGCCTGCTTGCTCTCGAAGTGCTCATAGAACGTCCGGCGCGAGGTGCGGGCGTGCCGCACCACGTCGGCCACGGTGGCGTCGGAGAAACCGCACTCCCGGATGGCGGCGGCCATGCCTGCCAGCAGCCTGGGCCGGAACTCGGCTGGCGCGGCAGCGACGCTGACCACCGCGTCGCCTGCGGTCGTCACGGTCATCAGGCCCCTCCCTCAGCGAAATGAAGCCTTGCGGGTCATGGTACACCGGCGTACCGTCAGGTATGGTACGTCGGCGTACCGCAGACCGCGGGTGGTGGCTGGAGGACCGCACGGAGACGAGGAGCGAAGATGGCCAGGGTTAGCAGGCCCGTCAGGGGCAGGCCAGTCATGATCACCGGGGCTGCCTCGGGCATCGGCCGGAGCCTTGCCCAGCGGCTGTCCCAGGCTGGCTCGCCCGTGGCTATCGCCGACATCGACGAGGCCGGGATCAAGGCGACGACGCAGTCGCTACCGGGGCCGGTGCTCACCCGGCTGCTTGACGTAGCCGATGCCGCTGACCAGCGACGGTTCGCCGCCGAGGTACGCGAGTGGCTCGACGGCAAGCCGCTTGCCGCGGTGTTCAGCAACGCCGGTGTCGCGGTGGCCTCGTCGGTCCTCGATGGCGATCCCGGTGACGACGAGTGGCTGCGGCGGATCAACTTCGACGGAGTGGTCAACGGCACCCGTGCCTTCCTGCCCATGCTGGTCGAGCAGGATTCCGGTGTCATCGTCAACACGTCGAGCGTCTTCGGCCTGCTCGGCATGCCGTACCAGAGCGCGTACTGCGCCTCGAAGTTCGCGGTGCGCGGCTTTACCGACGCGCTGCGTCAGGAACTGCGCGGCACTGGCGTCTCCGCGGTGACCGTGCATCCGGGCGGCATCCGGACCAGCATCGCCCGTAACGCCCGGGTCCGGAACGACCCCACCGGCCTCGGCCGCACCCACGAGCAGATGGCGGCCGACTTCGAGGCGATCCTGATGACCACGCCGGACAAGGCCGCCGAGATCATCTGCCGCGGCGTCGAGCAGGGCAAGGCGCGTATCCTGGTCGGCCCGGACGCGTACCTGTTCGACGCGCTGGCCCGCGTCACGCCAGTTCACTACTACGATGTCGTCTCACGGCTGGAGGGGCGACTCGCGAGCCGCCGCAGGAGGGCAGCCCGATGACCGAGCACGTGGACGTCCTGATCGTCGGGGCTGGCCTGTCAGGGATAGGCGCCGCGTATCACCTGCGGCAGGCGTTTCCCCGTAAGACCTACGCCATCCTGGAAGCCCGCGACGTCATCGGCGGTACCTGGGACCTGTTCCGTTACCCGGGTGTCCGGTCCGACTCGGACATGCACACGCTCGGCTACCGGTTCCGGCCGTGGACACAGGCCAAGGCGATCGCGGACGGCCCGTCGATCCTGCAGTACGTCCGTGACACCGCCACCGAAGCGGGGATCGACCAGCACGTCCGCTTCGGTCGCCGCGCTGTGCTCGCTTCCTGGTCCAGCGCCGAAGCCCGGTGGACCGTGGAAGCCGAGCACGAGGGCAAGACAGAGACGCTGACCTGCGGCTTCCTGATGATGTGCAGTGGCTACTACCGGTATGACCACGGCTATCTGCCATCGTTTCCTGGCATCGACACGTTCGGCGGCCAGATCGTTCATCCCCAGCAGTGGCCGGAAGACCTGGATTATGCCGGCAAGAACGTGGTCGTGATCGGCAGCGGCGCGACCGCGGTCACCCTCGTCCCCGCCATGGCGGGGACGGCCGGGCACGTGACGATGCTGCAGCGTTCGCCGACGTACATCATGCCGATGCCGGCCGAGGACCCCATCGCCGTGCGCCTGCGGTCCATGCTCGGCGACAAGCGCGGCTACGCGGTCACCCGCTGGAAGAACGTGCTGATAGCCATGCTGATCTACCGGCTGAGCCGCCGACGCCCGCAGATGATGCGGGGCTGGATCCGCAAGCTGACCGTCAAGCAGCTGCCGCCAGGCTACGACGTGGACACGCATTTCAAGCCGGACTACAACCCGTGGGACCAGCGGCTGTGCCTGGTCCCGGACGGCGATCTGTTCAGGGCCATCCGCGCCGGCCGTGCCGAAGTGATCACCGGCAAGATAAAGACCTTTACTAAGAACGGGCTGTGGCTCGAGTCCGGCGCTGAGCTGACAGCCGACATCGTGGTGACGGCTACCGGGCTTCAGCTGCTCGCTTTCGGTGGCCTCGAACTGGTGGCAGACGGCACGCCGGTCAGCCTGCCCGAGCGGATGGCCTACAAGGGCATGATGCTGAGCGGCGTGCCGAACTTTACGTTCACCATTGGCTACACGAACGCGTCGTGGACGCTGAAGGCAGACCTGGTCAGCGAGTACACCTGCCGGGTGCTCAGGTACATGGATCGCCACGCCTACGACACGTGCGTCCCGGTCAACGACGACCCAGCCGTCACCCAGCGGCCACTGCTCGACTTCTCAGCCGGTTACGTGCTCCGCGCCATCGACCAGTTCCCGCGGGCCGGCTCCCGTGCCCCCTGGCGCCTGGGCATGAACTACGTGCAGGATGTTCTGACATTGCGGCACGGCAAGATCAACGACACCGCCCTCCGCTTCTCTCGCGCCGAACCTGGCCAGGAACCGGGCGATCGGCTCGGCGACCGCCCGGTCACCCGGGATGACGTGCCCGCCGCCGTGCTCCAGGACCAGCGGGTCGGTGAACCGGTCCGCGAGCTTGAGTGAGTCGGGCCGGGGGACGATGCCGTCGCTGCGGCCGGTCACGTGGACGGAGGGGATGGTGAGCAGGCGGGGAAACAGGTCGGCGTGCTGGGGCATGAAGCTGGTGAATCCGCCGACCATGATGGCGAATCTGAAGTCGAGCCCGCCCGGTGCCTGAGGGCTTTCGCGCAGCGCGGCCAGGAGCCCGGTCAGGGCGGCGCCCTGGCTGAAGCCGAGGAGACCGTCGATGCGCGGCCCGGTCCTCAGCTGGCCAGTGATCCAGTCGCGGGTGTGTTCCCACCCGCTGAAGCCTTCATGCCACCAGCCGAAGCCGCCCGAGGCCAGTGAGGGTGCGTCGATGTACACGAATTCAATGTCCGCGGGAAGCGCGCCGGCGAGCGACGCCATCTGCCGGCGCAAGGTCGCGCCGGTCCCGTGATACCCGTGCAGGCACAGTACGCGCAGAGCTGGCATGAGTGCTGCCTCCTGATCCGGGGTGATGGTCCGCCGCCAGGCCGGCGACGTGGCTTCATCCTGCCCGCGGCGTTTGTATTTGTCCAACAAGTGGACTGACTGGAAATGATAAATTCTGTGCATGTCAATTTCGCTGCGCCAGCTTGAGTACTTCGTCACCGTCGTGGACGAAGGCTCCTTCACTCGGGCAGCCGAACTGCTGCAGGTGAGCCAGCCGGGCCTGTCGCACCAGATCCAGGCACTGGAGCGCGGCCTCGGCGGCCCGCTGCTCGAGCGACTGCCGCGGAAGGTGCGGCTGACCCCGGCCGGCCGGACCGCCCTGCCGCACGCCCGGGCCAGCCTGGCCCACGCCCAGCGTGCCAGCAGCGCCGCCCGGCGGGCGCTAGGTGTCGAGAGCGGCGAACTGCACGTGGGCACCCTGTACTCGATCAGCACCGGAGTCCTGCCCGGCGCCCTGCGCACCTGGCGACGCGACTACCCCGAGCTCCAGGTCCACCTCGTGGAGCTGCGTCACACCGATGACCTGATCGCCGTCATGGAGGCCGGGCAGGCCGACGTCGCGGTCGGCCCCACCCCGCCCGGCTGGGAAGGCCCGGCCCAGGAGATCGGCGTGGAGGAATTCCTCATCGCCGCCGCACCGGACACGGACCTGCCCGCCGAACCGTCCCGGGTCCGGATGGCCGACCTGGCCGGACACGAGTGGGTGCACTACACCGCCCGCAGCGGTCTATCCGACATCCTCGACGCCGCCTGCTCCCGCGCCGGATTCCGGCCACGGCTGTCGGTACGCACCGAGCAAGGGCCGTCCGCGCTCAACCTCGCTCAGGCCGGCCTGGGCCTGGCCCTGGTCCCCGCCAACATCGTCCCGCCGCACTTCGACGGCGTCCTGCTCCGCCCCGACCCCCCGGTGCTCCGGCCGCTGTCCGTCTACACCCGGGTCCGCCCGGACCCGATCACCGCCGCCTTCGTCGCCGCGATCACCACCGAGACCCTCGTCACGCCACCCCACATCACCGCCCGGATCGGGCCGCCAGCCAGCACCTGACAAGCACGCCACACACATCCAGGAGGCATCGGCCATGTCCGCATCCGCCATCCCGCCATCAAGCGGCCGCGCTATCGAGAACCTGATCGCGACCTACGCAGAACTCGTCGACAGCGGTGACTTCGCCGGCCTGGGCACGCTCCTAGCCGACGCCACCTTCACCGGCAGCGGCGCCCCGGTCAGCGGAGCAGGCACCATCGAGGAGATGTTCCGCAACATGCTGATCGTCTACGACGGCGGCACGCCGCGGACCAAGCACGTCACCACCAATATCGTCATCGACGCCGACGAACAGGCCGGCACGGCCACCGCCCGTTCCTATGTCACCGTTTTCCAGGCACGGCCCGGACTGGCACTGCAAGCCATCATGAGCGGGCGGTACCACGACCGTTTCCAACGCCGTGACGATCAGTGGCGCTTCGCCGAACGGCGAGTCCTGATCGACCTGACCGGTGACCTGAGCGGCCACCTGCACCGGGCCCGGTAACGCGCCCCGGACATCACGTGCGACGGGCAGGAATGACCGCAGTCCGAGGTCTATGAGCTCGGCTGCGCGGTTGACTTCGGCGGTGACGGCCCGGTGGACCTGCACTGGGGTCCGGGTGCCGTCCAGGTATCTCGACAGGGCCTGGAACTGAATGCGCCACAGGCCGAGCAAGGCGGTGGCCGTAATTCGCGGTTCTGGATCGTCCGGGCTCATCCCCGCTCGTGCCGCGAGGATCTCGCTGGCCACCGCGACGAACTGGTCCATCATGTCGCTCTGGTAGGCCCGCAGCGAAGGCGTGTCGTGAATCAGGTCGCCGAACCGCTTCATCTGCCCGATGGCCGCCGCCGGATCGTCCTGGCTGGCGAGCATGGCGGTCATGCCGCTCAGTTCGCCGTCAAGGATCCGCAGCGCCGCCTCCACCGGCGGCGTCTCCGCGTCGGACAGGCCGGTTCGCAGTGCCGCTACCGTACCCTCCAGGCGGTCCAGGACCAGCGCTTCCTTGGTGGGGAAGTAGTTGAAGACCGTCTTGTCCGACACCCCGCAGGCCTCGGCGACCTCGATCACGCGAACCGCGTCGAAGCCGCGCTCCATGAACATCCGGGTCGCGGTGTCCGACAGCTGCTGGCGGAGCAGGCGCTTCTTGCGTTCGCGGAGGCTCTCCATGGGGCCATCTTACTTCAGTTGACGAAAAAATTCTGTGAGTCTATATTTTCTGTCAAGGAAGAAATTTAAGTGAGGAAGCCTCCATGAGTGAGATTCACATCGTCCGGGACTACCCCCACCCGCCTGCGAAGGTCTGGCGTGCCGTAACCGACCCTGCACTCGTCCCGCTGTGGACCGTGACCGGAGCCGGCGGCCGGCCCGAAGGGTTCGCCCCCGTCGTCGGCACGAAGTTCCGGCTCCTCGCCAAGCCCAAGCCCGGCTGGAACGGCGTGGTTGACTGTGAGGTGCTGGAGGTGAGCGAGCCTTCGCTGCTGCGTTACTCGTGGACCGGCGACGATGGCGGTGACGTGACCGAGGTCGTCTACCGGCTCGAACCCTGCGCCGCGGGCACCCGCTTCACCTATGACCACACCGGCTTCACCGGAGTCGGCGGATTCTTCATGGCCGCATTGCTCGGCCACGTCCGCAGGAAAATGCTCCGTGCCGGCCTGCCGCCGGTGCTCGATGACCTTGACGGATGATGGCGGTGGCTGCCGGAGCTACCGGAGGGTTGTTATGCCGGCCAGGATAAGGTCGATGCCCGCCAGGAACTGCTCGCGGTCGTCGTGTCCGGGCAGCTGCGTCGCCACCTGGTGCACGAACGGGTGCTGGGCCGGGTCGAGCTGCTTCCACTGTGCGGCGAGGGTCGAGAGGAACGCCGTCCGGTTGGTATCACGCGGGAGAAGGCGGGCGGCTGCGGCGTACTGTCCGGCGAGGCCGAGTACGTAGTTCAGGAGCGCGGACGCGCAGTTGAACTGTGCTACTCCGGGGACGCCGAGCGCCTGGAGCTGCCCGCCGAAGACTTCGAAGATCTGCAGCATCGCGGGCTGCCACGGCTCACGGGAGAGCAGGGCGCCTACCCAGGGGTGCGCGTCGATCGCGTCGAACACTCCCAGGGCGATGGCCCGGATCGCCTCCCGCGGCTCCGCATCGCTGGCTACTTCGGTCATGACGCGGGCGATGACGTCGTCGGTGGCGGCCGCGAGCAGGTCGTTCATGCTGGCAACGTGCCAGTAGATCGCCCCGCTCCCGGTAGCCAGCCGTGCCGCGATCGCCCGCAGCGTCAAGGCACTCTCGCCGCCGGTGTCGAGGATCTCGATCGCGGCCGCGACGATCCGCTCCTTTGAGAGCGCGTCCGTACGCCGTCCGGTTCGCGTCGTCCTGGTCGCCATGAGCACCATCTTGACACAACTGGAGCAGTGCTCCAAGATGGGGCTGTTTCCCCGCCATGGGGGACGGGTAGGCCGCATCACGGGCACGTAGTTACGGGGAGTCATATTATGTCGCGATCTGTACAGCGCGCGATTCTTCTGGAGGGAACGCGATGACGGCATCAGTCACGATCGTGGGTGCGGGCCTCGGGGGCCTGACTCTGGCACGTGTCCTCCACGTGCATGGCATCCCCGCGACAATCTACGAGGAGGATGCCTCGGCGGAGGTCCGCACGCAGGGCGGCCAGCTCGACATCCACGATTACAACGGGCAGCTCGCCCTCGAAGCGGCCGGCCTGACCAGCGAGTTCCGCGCGATCATCCACGAGGGCGGCGAGGCTACGCACGTGCTGGACCAGCATGGCACGGTACTGCTCGATGAGCCTGACGACGGCACGGGCGGGCGTCCGGAGGTGCTCCGCGGGGACCTTCGCCGGATCCTGCTCGACTCCCTGCCCGAGGGGACGATCCAGTGGGGCCGCAAGGTCACCGGTGCCCTGCCCCTTGGCGAGGGCCGGTACCAGCTGACCTTCGCCGACGGCTCGGCCGTGACCACCAGTCTGCTGGTCGGTGCCGACGGCGCCTGGTCGAAGATCCGCCCGCTGCTGTCCCATGCCAAGCCCGAGTATGTCGGCACCACATTTATCGAGACGTCTCTGCATGACGCCGATGAACGCCATCCCGCCGCGGCGAGGGCGGTCGGCGACGGCGCCCTGTTCGCTGTAGCGCCCGGCAAGGGGATCCTCGGGCACCGGGAGCCTGGCGGCGTCCTGCACGCGTACGTCGCGCTGTCCAAGCCGCCGGAGTGGATCGCCGGCATCGACGTCGCCACGGTGACTGCCCAGGTCGCCGCGGAATTCTCCGGGTGGGCTCCGGAGCTTACCGCTCTCATCACCGATGGTGACACCACGCCCGTTCTTCGCGCAATTAACGCCCTGCCGATCGGTCACCGGTGGGACCGGGTCGCGGGTGTCACCCTCCTCGGCGACGCCGCCCACCTGATGTCACCGTTTGCCGGGGAAGGCGCCAACCTCGCGATGTTCGATGGCTCCGAACTCGGCGAGGCCATCGCCGCGCACCCCGGCGACATCGAAGCCGCACTGGCCGAGTACGAGCAGGCCCTCTTCCCCCGCAGCGCGGAGCTTGCCGCCGAATCCGACCAGAACCACAAGCTCATGTTCGCCGACAACGCCCCCGACGGCCTGCTCAACCTGCTCACCGGTCAGGAGCTAGGCTAGCTGCCCAGTCGGCGATCGACATGACATCGGCCTGGCGCGGAAATACCTTGCCGGTCAGCACCCGGTGCACCTCGGGATCGGAGTCGAGGCAGCCGTCGGCGAGGACGGTGAGCCGGTAGTCCAGGTCGGCGGCCTGGCGGACGGTGGAGAGCACGACGCCGCTGGTGGCGATGCCGGTCAGGACCAGGCTGTCCGCCCCGAGGCCGCGCAGCACGACATCGAGGTCGCTGCCGGCAAAAGCGGAAACCCGCTTCTTGACGACGATCACGTCCGCCGGTTCCGGCGTGACCGCCGGATGGATGCGGGAGCCGGGATCCGCCTCACCGAACCGGCCCGACTCGGCGATCGCGGCGAAGCTCTTGTTGCGGTCGCTGATCTCCGGATAGCCGGGGCGGAAGCCGACCGTGACGTAGATGACCACGATTCCCGCTGCCCGGGCGGCGCCTATCGCCCCGGCCAGCCTGGGCAGATAACGGTCATCGTCGGGAAAGCGGTCCACGATGGCCTGCTGGACATCCATGACAAGCAGCACTTGTTGCCCCATAGTGCGGTCAGTGTAGCCTGAGCCAGCGGAGAGGATGGGTTCCCGTCGTGGACGCCATCAATGCACTCTCAGGCCACTGAGGTAGGTGGAAAGCAGGCGGCGGCATGTCGCGTCCCATTCCGAGTCGGGTGGCCGGGGCTGAGCGAGCATCGCCCCGAAGGCGACGACATCACGCGGAGTCGCGTCCTGGCTGATCGTGCCGTCGGTACGGCCGCGTTCGAGGATCCGTTGCAAGGCACGGTGAACCTGGTCGCGTCGCTGGCTGTCGCGCCATCACGTTCAGCCGCCTCCACGTTCGAGAGCACCTGCTCGAAGGAGCGGTGGACGAGGAAGTTAAGCAGCTGCTCGCGGGCAGGAAAATGCCGGTAGAGCGTCCCTATGCCGACACCCGCCTCTGCCGCTATGGTCGCCATGGGCACGTGCGGCCCCGCACGATGCACGGCTGCTGTCGCGGTACGAACAAGCGCCTCGTGGTTACGGGCCGCGTCGCTGCGCGGTTCGCGCGGACGGGGCTTGCTCGCGATTGCCATGCACCCATTGAAGCCGTCCCCTTTGCGGATCGCTACGCTAAAACGGATGAAATCCTCCGGATCGTCCGCCAGGTCCGCACTCGTCAATCCTTGAGGAGACATGCATGTCCAGCCAGCCTGTGCCCGTTCCGCCCGACGACCTGTCGCGTGAGCGGCCCGCCGCCGCACCGGCACGACTTCGAGGAGATGTTCACCGTCCTTGACGGCGAGGTTCAGGTGACCTTCCGCGGCAAGACGATCGTTGCCCGCGCCGGCGAGACCATCAACGTGCCGGCCAACGCGCCGCACGCGTTCACCAACGCCGGGGATACGCCGTCGCGTTTGCTGTGCATGTGCGCCCCCTCAGGGCAGGAGGAGTTCTTCACTCTGGTCGGCCGCCAAGTCGAGGACGCTCGCACCCGAGTACAAGACCGAACTGCTTCCGCCGCCCGGCGCGAAATAAAGGCAACATCGCCGAGCTGCTGCTCTCCGGGCTCGGCCATCCCGCGGCGCGGTTTCCCGGCGGCGGGGGCGGTCAGGCCGCCCCCGCCGCGTATCCGGCTAGGGCCGGCTAGGGCCGGCTAGGTCCACTCTCCGGCGAAGTTCCGGGTATCGCCGGCGGTGGATTCATAATCACCGACCCCGATACAGAACGTGGTAGTGGGGCAGGAGATGGCCTGGAAATTGTCGGACAAGACTCCGCTCGGCAGCGCAACGGCCTGCTGCGCCCAGGTGCTGCCGTTCCAGTACTCACCTGTCGCGATAGTGCGGCCGTCGCCATTGGGGTTGGATTCGGTGCCGGCGCTGACGCACGTGGTCGCCGAGGCGGCGCAGGATACGGCCCACAGCACGGCTGCCGTGCCGTACGCGATCTGATTCGTCCAGGTGGTGCCGTTCCAGTGCTCCGCTACCGCGCCGCCACTGTCTCCGCTCTCGTAGCCGGTTGCCTCGCAGCTTGTTGTCGTCGCGCACGACACTGCGAACAACAGGTAATCGGAGGTCGTGGTCTGAAGGGACCAGGTGCTGCCGTTCCAGTTCGCCGCTTGCTCGCTGTCGTTGGTCGCCTCGCAGAAACTGGCCGACAGGCAGGACACCGCGGTCAGCCCATCTGGCGTTGGCGAGGTCTGAGTAGTCCAGGTGCTGCCGTTCCAGTGCTCGGCGAGCGTTCCGGTGCTGTCGGTGCCCACCGCCTCGCAGTTGGCTGACGAGGTGCACGATATGGCGGACAGCCAGGCGTCAGCCGGGCTGACCGGGGCGTGCAGCGTCCAGGTACTGCCGTTCCAGGATTCAGCCACGCCCGTGCTGCTGCCGACAGAAGGCTGGTTGACGCCCACCGCCATGCAGAAGGTTGCCGTCGGGCAGGACACGCCAGACAGGAACACCGAGGTGTCCCCAGCTGGGTTGACAGCGGTCTGGAGCGCCCAGGTGCTGCCGTTCCAGTGTTCGGCCAGCGCGGTGCTTTCAGTGTCAGTGGGGTCCTGGTTTCCGACGGCGATGCAGTTGGTGGCCGACGAGCACGACACCGCGTCTAGCGCGGCAAAAGTAGTGCCAGCCGGATTCGGCGGGGTCTGTGCCACCCAGCCGGTGGCCGCCGACGCAGGAACGGTCGATGCGGCGACCATGGTCCCGGTCACGACGGCTAGGGCCGTCATCGCCAGTGCTGCTCGCCGCCACGGAGCTCGTTGACGACGCCGTGATCGAATCATCCTGGGATCCTTCCTGGAATCTTCCTGCTGAGACGGCGCCAGGTGACGCCGCCCCGACCGGGTCTGGCGGAGATCGTCCGCCGACCCGGCGACTCGACGGCCCTCCGGTGGCATTGATTAATGCAAAGCGCTTTGCGAGTCGAGCCGCCTCATCCGTTATCGCCGAGACTGACGCAGAAATCAAGAATTTTCTGACATGTACCAGAACGGCCCGAGGGGACCGTTAAGCGGAAATCCTCGGTGTTCGTCCGTTATGCCGTCGTAGGCGACGAGCCGTAGCTCCGAGCTGTAGCGGCGGCCCTGCCGGTCGAGGAGCCAGAGCTGATCGAGATCGGGGAGCATCTCAGTGACGGTGAACTCGGCGTGCCCGGCGGCCCGGGTCTGGCGGATGTGCCTGGCGAGCAGGTTGACCAGGACGATGCTGCGGAAATCAGCGGCCACGGGCTTGAGCTCAACCGGGACGCGGTAGAACACCCGCTCGGGCAGCTGATGATCCTGCCGCCAGCACCGCGCGAGCCGGTACCGTTCCTGCTCGTCCCCGGCGAACGCCCAGGCCGAGTCCCTGACCTGGAAGGTCCACTGCTCCCGGCTCAGTACTACCTTGTCAATGGTGACCCGCGGCCGGTGCGCAGCCGGAGCAGCGGGCTGGAACGCATCGACAACGACTTTCCCCATCGCGTCACCGATGACCTCGAAGAAGTCCAGTTCGGTGCCCGACGGCGCGACCTGGACGACCAGGTCACCGCCGCGGCGGGTGACGGTCATCGCGGCGCCAGGCAGGACCGTGTCCGATTGCGGTGGGTCGATGGCGTCGGTGCTGCCAGCTGCCCAGTAGGCCAGCCCTGGCCCGAGCAACGCTGAGGGCGGGCTGGTGCGGGATGTCACGGCGGGGTGGTCTTTCGCCTGGATGAAGACGATCCGCCGCGGGCCGCGGTCGGCCTGCTCGGCGGCGACGAGCCTGGCCGGGTCGGGATGGTGCTCGGCGAAGGGGCGCTGGTCCAGGGTGTTGGCGGCCAGGTGCATCTCGCCGAGGACGAGCAGGAAGCTGCCGCGTTCCACGTCACCAGCGGAGGCCGCCGCAAGCATGATGTCCGGTGAATGCTGCCGGGCGCCGCTCCAGGCGACCGGGCGGGCAGGGAAGCACTCGGCTGCCCTGGCGGCAATGACGTCCGCGCTGACCGGGTGCCTGCTGGCAGATTGCGGCGGCCCCAGTACGTGCTGCCAGCGCCGCTGTAGCTCAGCCACGCACGCCTCGGCGAGCTCACCCTGGCGGCCGACGGTGTCAAGATAGGGTGCTGCCCTGGTGAGCAGGCGCGGGAGCGGCACCGGGACGCCGCCGGCCCGAGCGCTCTCCCGGTCCAGCAGATCCGCGAACAGCACACGGTACCTGTCTGTGATCTGGTTGACCAGCCAGCGGGCGCTGTCCAGCACCAGGCCCAGCGGCGCCGCCAGCGCCCCGGTCACCACCTCGCCCAGCTCCACCCGCACGTCCCGGACCGAATCCTGGTAGACCAGGGTCCGCCCGGCGTAGTTCTCCCCCGCCCTGCGGGTGGCGGGCGACCCGGTGACCTGCTCGAACGTCTCAGCCAGACCCGCCAGCGCCCGCCGCAGCCCAGCCGGATCCCCGTCCGTGGCAGCCACCGCATCCCGCCCCCTGACCATCTTCTCCAGCGGCTCCAGCGCAGCCGCCCGGGCTGCCGGATCGGCGATCAGCTCCAGCTTGTCCCGCAGCAGCCGTTCCGGCCAGGCGTGCATCGGGCTCTCCAGGTCCAGCCGCAGCGCCCCCAGCTCAGCCAGCCGGGTCAGCAGACCGCGCCCCCCTGGTACACCCGCGGCGCCCAGCACGTCGCTGATCGTCCGGCAGCCATCACACGCCAGCAAGATCGCCAGCTCGGCGTCAGTCAGGATGACCGGCCGGCGGCGCGGACGGTGCAGCACGGTCCCGGCCAGGGATGCTGACCTGGACCGCCGCGGCCGCAGCCAGCCCAGTACCCGCCCCTCCCTGGCGATCTCGGCCGCTACCTTGTCAATCGCCCACACCTCGAAATGCGTTGTCCGGCGGGATATCAGCCGCTCCCCCGGCATCACCACCAGCCCGGCCGCGCCGGGATCCACTGAGGCCCAGCCCACCGGCCCGAAAAACCCGATCGAGTCGTTCTTCAGGCAGTACCGCTGCAGGTAACTCGCGACCACAAGTTCCCGATCACGGTCTTTGGTGCGCCGCGCTGGGCCCTGACGGATGCTGTGGACCTGCAGGAACTGCGCCAGCCCAGGGTTCTGCCAGGTCAGCGCCTCCTGGAAGACCGGGTCGGCGATGACGGCAGCGATGGCACGGGATAGCCGCATGGTGGCGCCGGTGTAAACCGCTTCGTAGACCGGCCCGGGCTCAGCTAGCTCCGCCCCGTCAAGGTCCGCCCCATCTGCGTCGGCACTGCGCGCCAGCTGCTCGTCGCAGATACCCGCCACCATGTCCGCGGGGAACCCGGCACTGCGCAGGCCCACATCCCGCCACACGGTCCACGTCGTCCCTTCCAGCGGGACCCGGTGCCGGGCTCCCGCCGCCGAGACAGCGGCCGGGGCCGCCGGACCGGGCTTCACGACATCCCCCACCCTGCGTCACCGCCCGCCCGTCCATCACCCACGCCCAGCCGCACGACCGGCACAAGTCTCCTCAAGCCTGCCCGCCACGAACCGCAGCGCCCACCTCCGCATTGCGCACACGGCCAGACAGCAGGCGATCAGGCGGGCCACGGGAGTAACTACAATCGAGGCCACGATGGAGAGTGCCAAGAAGTCTTCGAGCGCATCCGCGTTAAGGGATGCCGGGTACGGGATGAACCGCGCAGGCGCAGTCCTGTCCGAGCGCATGGCAGCGGGCAGGCAGCTCCTCGGACTGGCCGTGCGAGCGTGTCCAGGCCTCACCTTCCGGACTGCTGTGCTGCACGTAGTCGCCGGGATGCTGCCGATCACCTTCATGGTGTGCGTCAGCCTGGCGCTTCAGCAACTGTCCCAAGGGCTTGCCTCAGGTGCTGCTCCGGGTCTGCTGCCGGGCTGGCTCGGCATCGCAGCCGGGGCATTCGTCGCCCAGCAGCTGCTGGCGCCCCTGCAGATCCTCGCTTCGCAGGGAATTGCCCGCAGGGTCGACGCGTACTGCACGGCTCGCCTGATGCGATCGGCCAGCATCGGGATCAGCATGCGCTCCCTGGAACGTCCCGAGGTGGCTGACGCTGCCCGGGACACCAGCGAGGCGCTGAACAGCTCGGCCTTGACACCTGGCACGGCCGCCGAGGGGGCGCTGGCGCTCGTCGCCCGGTACACGCAGCTGCTCGGCGCCGTGGCGGTGGCGACAATTGCGGTCGGCCCGCTGGTCGGGGCCGCGGCGCTGGCTGTCGCGCTGATCTGCCGGCGGGGGCAGACGGCTGCGTTCTACCGGTGGGGTCAGCACGTCCGGAGCAGCTCCCGCGCTCGCCGCCGGCTGGGCTACCTTCGCGACCTAGCGGTCAGCACCCGTGCGGCGAAGGAGATCCGCATGCTCGGCCTCGTTGACTGGGTAGACCGCCGGTACGCGGCGGAGAGCGCTGATCTGCTCGGCCGGCTGTGGGCGCGGCGGCGGCAGGTGTACGGCCGCCCGTTCATGCTTTACTCCCTCCTGGGCTTGACCGGGACCCTGGTCGCACTGCTGGCGTTGACCACTCGGGCAGACCTTGACGTCGCCAGAGTCGCGATGGGGCTGCAGGCGGTGGTGCTCTGCGCGCGTTTCGGTGTCATTTTCCCCGAGTCCGACAGCAAGCTGATATATGGCCGTAGCGCGTGGGAATCGCTGCTCATGTTCGAGAAACTCGGAGACGGCGGAGCCTTCGCCCCGCCGGCGAGGGCCGCTGCGGGCCCGTTTCCCGTGGGGGACATCGCGTTCCATGGTGTCAGCTTTGAATACGAAGCAGGACATCCGGTCCTCGCCGGACTGGACCTCGACATAGCCGCGCGAACATCAACGGCGATCGTGGGGGCAAACGGCGCGGGCAAGACAACCCTGATAAAGCTGCTCACCGGCCTTTACCAGCCCACCTCGGGCATGGTTTCCTGCGGCGGCGTGGACCTGACGGACATCGACCCGGAGCGATGGCGACGATCGTTCGCAGTCCTGTTCCAGGACTTTGTTCGTTATGAGCTCACGTTGCGCGACAACGTGGCGATGGGAGCGGCTGACCATCGCGGCGACGACGAGGGAATCCTCGCTGAGCTTGACCGGACGGGCCTGACCGGCCTCATCGGGTCAATGCCGGCCGGGCTTGACACGCCGCTCGGCGCCTCGACTGCCAGCGGCCGGGACCTGTCCGGCGGCCAGTGGCAGCGCATAGCCCTGGCCAGGGCGTTGTTCGGCGTCCGGCACGGCGCCAGCGTGCTCGTCCTGGATGAACCCACCGCTCAGCTCGACGCACATGGGGAGGCCGAATTCTATGAGACCTTCCTCGACCTGACCAGGGGGCTAACGAGTGTCGTGATCTCGCACAGGTTCTCGTCTGTGCGACGCGCCGACCGGATCGTGCTGGTCCAGGAAGGACGGCTGCTCGAGTCCGGGACCCATGACGAGCTCGTTGCCGCCAAAGGCGCTTACGCGTCGATGTTTGAGCTGCAGGCACGTCGCTTCGCTGTATCGAGTGACGCGGCATGAAGGACATGGTCTTCTGCATTCGGTTCCTGTTCGGCCTCTCGTGGCGCACGAGCCGGCGGCGGATGCTTATCGGCGGCCAGCTCCTGCTGATCGGCTCTGTGGCCACGCCTCTTATCGGTATCGAACTGCGGGAAATAGTCGACGCAGTGGTCGCTGGCCACACCCGTACTGCCGTGATCTGGTCGGTGGCTACTGCCGTCACCCTCATCGCCGAGCTGATGCTCGGTCATTTTGCTCACCTGTACTACTTCGAGCTTGGCGAGCAGAACGAGGAGGCACTCGGCCGCGAGCTCTTGCGGATAGTCAACGGCTCCATCGGACTGCAGCAGTGTGACGATCCGGGTTTTGCCGACGCCGTGGATCTGATGCGTCAGGACATCGCGAAGATGAGGGCCACCGTCGAATCGGTTCTGCTGCTTGCCTGCATGGTCATCCAGACACTGATCACCTCCGCCATCCTCGCCCTGATCCAGCCGTGGCTGCTGCTACTGCCGCTGGTGGCCGTGGCACCGGTGCTGCTCGGGCGGCGAGCCGAGCTCACGCTGGATGTGGCGCGCCTGCGGTCCGCCCCGGCGCTGCGGTCGATCCGGCATCTGCGCGATCTCTCATCGTCCCCGGCATCGCAGAAGGAGATCCGCCTGTCCGGGAGCATCGAGTACCTCATCGGGCTTGAGGAGAAGCTCGAGTATGAGCTGGCCGCTATCCTAGGCCCGGCGCAGCGCCGGTACGCATTGCTGCGCGCGTTCGGCCAGGGCATATTCGCATTGGCATACGTGGCATCCATTATCTTCGTGTTCCGCTCCGCTAACCACGGCGACGCCGCTATCGGTGATGCCGTGCTGGTCATCACCCTGGCAACCCAGATCGGCCGGCAGATGGCGGCCGGTGCCGAACTGCTCACCTCGGCGAACGCCGCCTCCGCGGGGTTGCGCCGACTGGCTGAGCTGCGTGATCAGGCAAGCCTGGCCACCACAGACGTCCGTGACGTCTATCCGCCGGAAACCATGAGACACGGAATTACCTTTCATAAAGTCACGTTCGCCTACCCGGGTGCTCAGGCACCCGCACTCCGGGAAGTCGACCTGCACCTGCCAGCGGGAAAATCGGTAGCGCTCGTCGGCAGCAATGGCTCAGGGAAGAGCACGCTGATCAAGCTGCTGAACGGCCTGTATGAGCCGTCGTCGGGCCGCATCCTGATCGACGGCGTCAACCTCGCGGACATCAACACCGGCTCCATGCGGGAACGTAGCGCAGCGCTCTTCCAGGACTTCGCGCAGCTTCATTTCACCCTGCAGGAGAGCGTCGGAGTGGGCCGGGTCGCGGACGTCGACTCGCCCGACGCCGTCCTGCGCGCAATCGAGCGTGCCCGCGCGGGTTCCGTACTGGAACGCCTGGACGGCAGGCTGACGGCCCTGGTCGGCAGCGGATACGACGACGGCACCGACCTGTCCGGCGGGCAATGGCAGAGTGTCGGACTAGCCAGGACGATGATGCGCCCCGATCCGCTGCTGCTCTGCCTCGACGAACCTGGCCACGCGCTTGACCCAATCGCTGAACAACGCATGTGCGACGCGTATCAGCAGATAGCGGGAGAGGTCGCCGCCGCCGTGGGCGGTGTCACCATCTTCGTCACGCACCGGCTGTCCACTGTCCGTCTCGCCGGCCTGATCGTGGTCCTGGAGGCCGGCTCGGTGGTCGAGGAAGGCTCCCACGACGAATTGATGACGCTAGGCGGCCAGTATGCCGAATTGTTCAAGCTGCAGTCGCGAGCGTACGGGCCGTCCGCTGCTCAGCAGGGCGGATCATCCGGCGCCTAGCGGAACAGGTCGGTCAGGAGCTGCGGGTACCGGCGAGCGCCGTTGAGCGCAACCGCGATCCCTGGTGCCAGCGGATCATCGATTGCCTCAGCGAGCACGTGAGCCAGGCTTCCGCTCAGCACGGCGGGCAAGTCGCACATGCGGACCAGGTGCCGCCCGGCCAGCAGCCGCGCATGGATCCGCTGTTCCGGCTCGGCGACCTGCCGCGGTATGACGACCGCGTTGCACCGTGCCGCGAGGATCTCGCCGAGCGTGTTCGATCCCGCCGCACCCACGAACAGATCCGAAGCCGCCATCCAGGCCGGCAGGTCACTGACGTAATCTCGCAGCTCAAGCCAGTCCTTGTCGGCCGTGCGTGCGGACAGAGCGGCGGCATGGCCCGGTTCCAGGTACGGGCCGGTTACCAGCACGGCGCGGTCGAAACGAGAACGGACGGAATCCAGGGCGGCCATGACTGCGAGCCAGATCGGCAGGGTTCCCTGGCCGCCGCCCATGCTCGCAACTACGAGGCGTTCACCAGGCTCGATCCCGAGCGTGAGACGCGCCGTATTCCGGTCGGTACCCGGGTCCCCGGCAAGGTACCCCAGATAGCGGATCCGTTCCCGCAGCACGTCAGGGACGGTGTAGTAGTCCTCAAGCCGGAAGACCTGCGGGTCGGTGTGCACGTAGATCGCGTCGAAGTGCTCGGCTATCCATCGGGTGGCGGCTTCGCCGAAGTACTTCTCGTTCGTCGTGTCACGATCAAACAGCACGCCCCGGAGGCTGAGGACGCGACCGCCCGGCTGAGCCCTGCTCAGCGCCGGGGCAAGTTCCCGCGCGGCCCCGTAGGGCAGGTGATTAACCAGCAGCACGTCGGGTGCGTAGTGGCGGAGGAAAACCTCGATGAGCTCGGTCCGGAGGGCGAAGAGGCCTTCCACCGTGAGACCCTGCCGGGCGGCCGCATGCGGGCCCTCGGAGAGGTCGTAATCCGCATAAGAGGGCAGCTTCACGACGTCCATAGCGGCCGGAAGCAGGTCCAGCCCGCGGTAGGCTCCGGTGATTCCGGCAAGCGAAAGGTGCGGTACGCCAGCGGTGAGCGCGTGCGCGATCTTAGCCGTTTCCGCCGTATGCCCGAGGCTCTTTCCGTTGTGCCAGTACATAGCCACGCGCATGATTCATGACCGGTCAGCGGCGTCGGATTCCTCGCTCCGCAACGTCTCGTTGAACTGTTTTATGGCCGCGAGGAAAGACACGTCCACTCCAGCTTCGGCGCCGTAGGTGGTAATGGCGGACAAGTCCTTGGGAAGGCATTTACCGCCAAAGCCGCGAGACGCCAGGAACGCCGCGGTGTGTGCCTTGCTTACCCTTGGATCGAGGCCCCAGAGATCCCTGACCTCCCAGAAATCCGCGCCACACGCGTCGGCCAGCAAACGGAACTGCCAAGAGAAGATGACCTGCGCGGCGAGCCAGGAATTCTCCATGTACTTGCACAGTTCGGCCGCCTCGGCAGGGACCTGCCGATAGGTCTTCGACGGCCCGAGCCGGGGAGCAACCAGTTCTACGATCTCGCGGGTCACCTCCGGCTCCCCGCCCAAGATCACTGATGGCCACCCTTCTGGCGACTGCTCCCAGGGAGTCACGTAGGCCCACTCCCCGCAGTACTCCGGCCAGAAGACAACCCGGTGGCCAGTCTCCTGGGCCAGGCGCCGCGAGGTCCCCGGCGGGACGGTCGACCGAAGCACGACAGTCTCGGCCTTCAGCCAGCCGGCTACTTCCCATACGTTACTCAGGTCAGCGGCCCCTTCAGCCCCTATGTCGGTGGGCACGCACACGAATGCGAACCTGCATCCCATCACTGCCTCGCGCGGCGCGCTGACCTCTGGCTGGAACTTGTCGTACACCAGGGCATCGGGAAATATCCGCTGCATCAAACGGCCCACGTGGCCGAATCCGATAATGGCGACTTCCGGCCGTGCCGTGTTTTCTCGCATGCCTCTCCGGTCACCTGTCATTGTGCCCGCGCGGGCTGCGTCCACTACTCTAACAAACCGGAGCGGAACGGACAGCTGCCCAAGTGACCGGAGGAGGGCCGCACGGTGGCTCAGCATCCAGTGCGCGTGTGCTTCATCAACCCGTACGGCTACCGGCTCTTCGGTGCGGACGGGGCAGCGGGGGCAAGGGCGTTCGGCGGTGCGGAAGTGCAGCTGTATTACCTCGCGACGGGGCTGGCAGCGCTGCCCGGGTTCGACGTCAGCATGATCGTCGAGGGATCCGCTGACCAGATCGCGCCAGAGGCGCAGGGGGTGCGGATGCTGCCGGTGCAGCCCCAGCCATCCTGGGTGGACACCGTGCACGGCCTGATCCCGTTTCCCTCGGTCCCCTACCTGCGGGCGATGCGGGCAGCCAACGCCGATGTCTACGTGCAACGCGGCGGTGCCGTCCTGACCGGCGACGTGCGGCTGTTCTGCCGCGCGGCCGGGCGCAGCTTCGTCTTCATGGTCGCGCATGACTGGGACTGCGACCACCACCACGGCGCGGGCTGGCATCGGCTCAGGGGCCGGTATTACGAGGCGGGCCTGCGGGGCGCCGACCTCGTATTCGCGCAATCGGAATGGCAGCGTGACACGCTCGGGGCTCACCACGGGATCGACGCCCCGGTGTTCCGCAGCGTGCACCCGGACATTCCGCCCGGCACCGTGCCTCCTGCCTATGTGCTCTGGGTGGGCCGGTGCGTACCGTGGAAGCGGCCGCTGGCCTTCCTTGAACTGGCCGCACAATTTCCCCGCACCCGCTTTGTCATGATCGCTCCCGGCTACCCCGGGCAGGAGGCCCTGCGAGCCCAGGCGCAACGGAGCGCGGCCGCGCTCGGCAACGTAACCGTCTACGATTTCGTGCCGTTCCCGCAGATGGCAGATTTCTTCGCCGCCGCCATCGCCTATGTCAACACCTCGGACGCGGAGGGCTTCCCTAACACCTTCATCCAGGCGGCAAGGGCTGCCGTGCCGGTGATCTCGCTGCGGGTCGACCCCGATGGGCTGCTCGGGCGTGAGGGCATGGGTGCGTGCGCCGACGGCGACCCCGCACGGATGGCGGCAGAGCTTGGCCGCCTGGTCAGCGACGGGCAGGAGCGCAGCAGCCTTGGCCAGCGCGGCCGGGAGTACTTCCTGCGGACCCACGACCTCGCGGCCGGCCTCGCGGTGTTCAGCCAGGCCATGGAGCGCCAGTTGACGCGATAGCGGCTGGATGCTAACGGTATGTCATCGTGGATAGAGGGAGTGAAGGTCCCATGGCCGACGAACAGCCGCTCCGGCCCTACCCGTTCGAACCGTTCCAGGGCGACCTGCCCGATGAGCTGCTGCGTATGGTGCGGACACAGCCGGTCAGCAGAGTAGTCCTGCCCGACGGAAGGCCGGCCTGGCTGGTGCTCGGGTACACCGAGGTGTGCCGTGTACTTGCCGATCCGGTATTCAGCCGCTACGCCGGCCGTGCCCCGGAGGCCGCGGCCGGGCAGCCATGTCCCCGGACACTGACCATGGACGGGCCGGGACACGCCTCGCTTCGCCGGCTGGCAGCGCGCGCCTTCACCCCGCGCCACGTCGAATCCCGCAGGCCGCGGGTGCAGGAGATCACCGACCGCCTGCTCGACACGATGGAAGCCGCCGGCCCTCCCGCCGATCTCGTGGCAGGCCTGGTCGCGCCGCTGCCGACGCTTGTCACCTGCGAGCTGCTCGGCATCCGCGCGGATGACACGGGCCAGGTCAATGCCTGGGTAGCGGACATGCTCTCGGTCACGGCCTATGGCTCGGCGGCCGCCGCCAGGTCCCGGGCACAGCTGCACGACTACCTCGCCGCGTGCGTGCAGGCCAAGCGCGCCGAACGTGGTGACGACCTGCTCTCCGACTGGCTGGCCGGGTCGGCCAGCCAGGATCTGACCGACGAGGAGGTCGTGGGCCTCGCGTTCGGCGTGCTTCTCGGCGGACGCGAGCTCAGCTCGATCGCGGTGGGACTACGCGCATTGTTCCAGCACCCGGCGGAGCTGGCCGCGCTGCGCGCAGATCCGGAGCGGCTGCCCGCCGTCGTGGACGAGATTCTGCGCTATACGTCCGTCAGCCCGATGTTCCTGGTCCAGACGGTGCAGGCGGATATCGAGCTCGGCGGCGAGACGCTGCGGGCCGGTGACGCCGTGATGGCGGTACCGTGGGCCGCGAACCGCGACCCCACGGCGTTCGCCGCTCCTGGCGTGTTCGACGCTGACCGGGACAGCAACCCGCATATCGCGTTCGGGTACGGCCCGCACTTCTGCCTCGGCGCCGCACAAGGCCGGCTGGAGGTGGAGGTCGCGCTCGGATCCCTGGTACGCCGCTTCCCGCGGCTGGCGCCAGCCGTACCGCTTGAGCAGCTGCCCTGGCGGAACGAGCGGTTCAACTGCGGGATCGCGGAATTCCCTGTTACCTGGTAACCCGGTCGGCGCGGCGGAAGTCAGTACTGCTGCGCCGCGTTGATGTGGGCTGGCCAGTAACGTTCCCCCGGTACCGGCTGGTAGGCCGCCCACCGCGGCGTGTTCCCGGCCGGCTGGTCCCCGAGTACGGTGACACGCTGGCCCAGGCGCTGTTCCGTGTAGTCGTTGATCGCGTAGTGCTGGGTGACCCGGTTGTCCCACACCGCCACATCGCCGACTCGCCACCGGTGACGGCAGGTGAACTGCGGTGAGGTGGAGAACTCGAAAAGGTACTGCAGCAGGGCGTCGCTCTCGTTCCTGCTCAGCTGGACGACGTGGGAGGTGAACAGCCTGTTGACGTACAGCGACCGGCGCCCGGTCTCTGGGTGGACTCGCACCAGCGGATGCTCGGCACTGCTGGCGAACCCCGTCTTGCGGATGATGTGAATCGCGGTCAGGCCGTCGATGAGGTCGCGTATCGGGGCGGACAGTGACTCATAGGCCAGGTACTGGCTCGACCACATCGTGTCGCCACCCCGGCCGGGGCACTGCACGAGCTGCAGAATGGACGCGAGAGGAGGGCTGGCCTGGAACGTCATGTCGGTATGCCAGACATCAACCTTGCCGCCCTGCGCGGAGTCGATGATGACGATCTCCGGATGCCCGTCCAGCCTGGGCAGGTATGGGTGCAGTTCCAGTTCGCCGAACCTCCGGCCGAAGGCGACGTGTGCCTCCGGCGAGAGTCCCTCCTGATCCGTGACGACGATGACCAGGTACTGGAGCAGCAGCCGGTGCAGCTCGGCGAACACCTCGTCGGTAAGCTCACCGAGCCGCACGCCGTGGACCTCTGCCCCCAGCGCACCCGACAGTGGCCGCACATCGAGGGTAAGCGCAGGTGAAACCGGCATCGTCTCCTCCGTCCTGCCGCCCGCCCGCCACGAACCCTTCCAGGCGCCGGGCGCGCGCTACCTGGATCATGCCACGGTGCGTTGATTAAGTCACTGTTCGTACCTACTTGACGACCGGCCGCTTAGCGGTGAACATCGAGGATGTCTCGACAAATACCCGGTCTTAAGGCAACTTGAGGCGAGCATGCGAGGGAGAAGCTCGGGTGCAGAACGAGCGAGCTGCCGTAACAGACAGCCCGTCGGTCCGCCTAGGTCACCTCGCCGATCTCGCGACTCCGTTTGCCCTTCGCGCGGTGGCGTCGCTGCGGGTACCTGACCTGATCGATTCGGGGGTATGCGAGCTAGACGCGCTGGCCGCGGCCACCGGCGCTGACTGCGGGGCGCTTGGCCGGGTACTGCGTTACCTGGCACATCGTGACGTCTTCGTTGAGCCCGAGCCTGGCGTCTTCAGCCTGACGGCTATCGGCAGGCTGCTCCGCGAGGACGATGAGGATGGCCGCCGGGGCAGGCTGGACCTGGCCAGCCTGGGAGCGCGGATGGATCTCGCGTTCTCGGGACTGCTGCATTCGGTCAAGACCGGCGAAGCCGCCTACGGCACCGTGCATGGCCGTCCTTTCTGGGCCGACCTGGACGCCCATCCTGAGCTCGGCGATAGCTTCGACGCCCTCATGGCTGACCAGCAGCACCACACTGCGCCTCAGGTGGCGGCCATCTATGACTGGACCGCTGTCCAGCACGTGGTGGATATCGGCGGCGGCGACGGCGGCCTGCTCACCGAACTCCTGAGCAGCCATCCCCACCTGCGCGGCACCCTGGTGGACCGGCCGGGTCCCGCGGCGGCCGCCGCAGCCAGGCTGGCCGAGGCGAGCCTTACCGAGCGGGCCGACGTGGTGACGGGGGATTTCTTCGGTCCGCTGCCAGCCGGCCGGGACGTCTACATCGTGTCCCGGGTGCTGTCCGACTGGAGCGACCGGCACGTGATCCGCATCCTGGGCCGCATGCGGGATGCGGCGAGCCCCGCTGGGCGGGTGCTCATCGTGGAAATGCTGCCGAACGAGCCGCACGTTCCGCACCTGTCCAGCTTCGACCTGAAGATGCTCGTCGTGGTGGGGGGCAAGGAACGCACTGTCGCGGATTTCGCGGAACTCGCGGCCGCTGCCGGGCTGTCCGTCAGCTCAGTCCAGCGCGGCAAGCACGGCCTGGTGATCATCGGATGCGCAGGTCAGGAGGCGGGCAGCGGCAGTGGCTGACCTCCTGGCCGGGGATGCGGACGCGACCGGGGACGGGGATCAGCGACCGCGCGGTGAGGACTTCTTCAGGGACCTGAGCCTGAGCGGCGGTGCCAAGCTGGTGCGCAGGGAACTCAGCCACCGCTGGCCTGAGTCACCGGAGCAGCTGATGGCGATAGTCAGGTACGCACTGCTGCCGCCAGGCAAGCTGCTCCGGCCGATCCTGGTGCTGGCGTCGACCGAGCTGGTCGGCGGCAGCCCGGACACGGTGCTCCCGGCCGCGCTGGGCATGGAATACATGCATACGGCGACCCTCATACACGACGACGTCATAGACAACGACGGCATCCGCCGAAGCCGGCCATCGGTGCCTGCCGCGTTCGGGGTACCTGCCGCGATAGTGGCCGGTGATCACCTCATCTTCGCCGCGGTCGAGGCGATCACGCAATGCCGCGGGCTGCTGCCCGCGGACCGCATCGTCACCGCCGTCGGCGTCCTGGCCTCCGCCGGTACTGACATGTGCCGCGGCCAGCTGATGGAAGGTCAGATGACTGGCGATCCCGGCGCCGGCGTGGCCGTCTACCTGGAGATGATCCGCCTCAAGACCGGGGCTCTGTTCCAGGCTGTCTGCGAGATCGGCGCGGTGCTCGCAGGCGCCGGGCCCGACCAGGTACAGAAGATGGCACGCTACGGTGAGCACCTGGGCATGGCGTTCCAGATCCGCGACGACCTGCTCGCCTACAGCGTGCCGGCCGAGCTGGCTGGCAAGCCGGCCACCAGCGACCTGGCCAACGGCAGGCCTACCCTGGCGGTGCTCCTTGCCTTCGAGGCCAGTGATCAGGCCCGGAGGCGGCGCCTCACGGCCGCGCTCAACCGAGGCTCTGCCCGGCAGGTACATCTGGAGGCGATGCTCCGCCTGCTGCGCGACACCGGCGCGCTGGCCCGCTCGCATGAGCTTGCTATCGAGCAGGCCGAGCTGGCAACGGCGTGCCTTGCCGAGTTCGCGGCCTCGCCCAGCCGGAACATCTTGACCGAAGCGGCGCGCTGGGCAGCGCAGGCAGCGCAGTGACCGCCACGTGGTCGCGAGCCGACGTACTGCGCGCCCACGTCCAGACCTGGCGACCGTACACGCTGTGGTACATCGGCATGGTTGGCCTGGCGGGCTGCGCGCTGGCCAGCCCCAGGCCGGCCTGGTGGCACCTGGCGGATGCCTGGGCCGCGCCCACCCTCGGCTGGATCGGGGCGCATTATCTCGGGGACTACTTCGACCGGAGGCTGGACGCGATCGCCAAGCCGAGCCGGCCCATCCCTTCGGGGCGGCTGACCCCATCCGCGGCGGTCGCCTGCGGTGCAGGCTGCCTGGCCGGAGTCGGCCTGCTGGCCGTAGCGGCCGGCTGGGCCTGCGGGCTTGCGGCAGTCGCGGCCGCCGTCGGCGCCGTCGGCTACAGTCGCTGGCTCAAGGCCCGCGGGCTGGCCGGCAACCTGATGCGCGGTGCTCTCGGCGCGCTTGCCCTGTGCTACGGCGCGCTCGCCGCCGAACCCGGCGTGCCCGCGATCCGCTGGGCCTTTCTGCCATTCGTGCTGGCGTTCTGGGCCCACGACACGTCTTCCAACCTGGTCGGCACCATGCGGGACATGGCGGGCGACAAAGCCGGCGGCTATCATACGGTGCCGGTCAGGTACGGCCGCCGGGCGGCCGGCCACATAGCGCTGCTGCTGTACGTGATGGCGGTGCTGGCCAGCCTGGCGGGCGGGCTGCTCAGTGGCCGGAGGACCGGGGTGCACACCGCACCTGCCCGGTTCAGCGTGCTGCTGGCAGCCGCGGTCGTCCTCGGTGCGGCCGCCTTCGCGATCCTCTTCGGCCAGCCGGGCCGGCGCGAGCAGCGGAGGGATGCTCACTCCGCACTGCAGGCCCACGAGGTGCTGGTGCTGGAACGGCTCGTGTTCACTGCCGCGCCGATCAGCCTGGGCCTCGGCCTGCCCGTAGCCGTCTGCGTGCTCGTCCCCGCTTTCGCCTTGAGCTGGTGGACTCAGGCGCGCATGCGGTCGGCATACGAAATGGGACCAGCCATATTCGAGTCCAGCGTCGAATGAAGGGATTGCCGTGCCTTTCGTCGCGATAGATCGAGTAACCCAGGCCATCAAGGCGGGTGCGGAGGAGCTGTTCAGCCGGCAGCGGGCGGACGGCGCCTTCACTGATGACCCGCCGCCTTCGGTCATCGGCACCGCCGGGTCGATCACTGCCCTGCACGCCGCCGGCCTGCCGGAATCCGCGGAACTCGTCGCGACGGGCGCGGCCTGGCTGCGGCAGTCTCAGCTTCCCGACGGGGGATGGGGTGGCGTGACCGGCGCGGAGAGCGGAGCGGTACCCACCGCGGTGGCCACCGCGGCGCTGCGCATCACGGCCCGCGATACCAGCGCGGAAGCGGTCGCGGCGGGCCTGCGGCGGCTGGCCGAACTCGGCGGCGTCCAGGCGGTACCCGACCCCGCCATCGCCCACCTGTGCGGACAGTTCCTCGCGCTGGCTGGTCTCGCCGATCCGGCATCGCTGCGCAGGCTGCCGCTGGCGGTGGTGCTGGCCGACCGGATCCGCCGGCAGCGCATCTCATTCCGGACCGCGCCCTTCATCGGCCTGGCCTTGCTGCAGGCCGCCACGGATCCGCCGCACGGCCCTGGCGGCGCGGCGGCGCGACTCGCGCAGCCGGCCGCGCTGCGCCTGCTGCGGGCAGTTGATGACCACGAGGGTCACACCGGGGCATTCAGCGAAGACCCATGGCCGGCCGCACTCGTGTGCCTGGGACTGGCACGGGCCGGGCTGGCCCCCGACCTCGTGGCGTCGATCGCGGGCTTCCTGCACCGGGTGATGCGTGCCGACGGCTCCTGGGATGCGGTCGCCAACCTGGACCTGACACGATCCGCATTCGCCGCGACGGGGCTCATCGCCGCCGGTTACGCAGGCACGCCACAGCTGGGGCTGACTCGCGAGCTGTTCCACCGGTGCCAGCAGCGCAACGGATTCACGGTACTCGGCTGCCCGGCGGGCGGGTGGAGCTACTCCGGCCCCGATGGCTGGCCGGTGACCCTGGAGTCGGCCGAGATCTTGTCCGCGCTGGCCAGGCTGCCCGGTCACGAGACCGATCCGGTGCTCCGTACGGGCATCGCATGGCTGATCGGCAGGCAGGATCGTCGCGGCTCGTGGAGCCTGTGGGTACGTGACACCAAGCTGCCCAACGACGGCCCGTGTCCGGGGATCACCGCCCAGGGCATCGTGGCACTGCTCGATGCCGGCCACTCCCCCGGCAGCCGCCCGGTCACCGCCGCCGTCCGCTGGCTGCTTTCCGAGGCCCGGCCAGACGGGACCTTTGAGAACCTCTGGTACCGCGACTTCACCTCGGGTACAGCGATGGCCCTCGACGCCCTCTGCCAGGCCGGGCAGGCGGAACAGCCTGCCTGCCACGGCGCCCGCGACTGGCTGATCGCCGCGCAGCGCGCGGACGGCTCCTGGGGCGACGGGACTGCCAGCTGCCCCGGCTCGGTGGAAGAGACGGCGTGGGCGCTGCCTGCCCTGCTCGCAGCGGGCGTGCCACCCAGCTCCGCCGCGGTGCAGCGTGGCATCGAGTGGCTGCTGCAGGCCCAGCAGCCGGATGGGTCCTGGCAGCCCAGCCGCGTCTGCGCCTATATCAGGCACGTGATGCACTACCCGAACGGCGCGATCACCCGAGGGCATGCCCTGCGCGCGCTCGCCGCGTACCGCGACGCCATGCGCAGCGATGGCACGGCGGCAGGTGCGCGGTGACCTACGACGTGGTGATATGCGGCGCCGGCGTGGGCGGGCTTGCCTGTGCCAGCACGCTCGGCCGGCTCGGGCTGACGGTCCTCGTCCTCGACCGGGGCAAGGAACACCCGGACGTGGCCAAGGGGGAACTGCTTCAGCCCGAGGCAGTTAGCATCCTGGATGACCTGACCGTCCTGCCCGTTCTGATGAAACGCGGTGCGGTACCGGTCAGCCGCCTGGCCATCCGCGATCCGGCGGGGCGGCCGCTGCTCGGACTGGAGTATGCCCTGGTGCCCGGTGAATACCAGCAGATCCTGTGTACCGACTATCCGGCGGTGCTCGGCGCGCTGGCCGACAGGCTGGACCCGGTAGTCGAACTGCGGCGCGGGACGCTCGTCACCGGGGCGCTGCGCGATGAGGGCGGCCGGGTGACAGGGGTCCGCGTGACGGAGGACGGCCGTGCCCATGACATTCCCGCCGCCCTGGTGGTGGCCGCCGACGGGCTCTCCTCCCGGCTGCGGAAGGAAGCCGGGCTGCGCGCCAGCCGCCGGCCTTACGATCACCAGCTGCTCGCGTTCGAGCTGGCCGGAGTCGAGGCCGACGCCGAGATATGCGCGTACCGGACCAGCCACGGCCTGCGGCTGGTGTATCCGCTCCCGGCCGGCCGTGCCCGGCTGTACGCGCAGGTCCGCAGGGAAGAGGTACGGGCCGGCCTGCTGACGGACCCGGCACGCTGGTGCGACCGGCTGCTCGCCGAGGTGCCGGCGCTCGCGCCACTGGACCAGCCGCTGCGTGATAGCTTCGCGCGCCGCCAGCTGCTCGGCGTGTACCGGCTTGCCGTGCCCAGGCTGTCCGCGCCCGGCCTGGCCCTGGCCGGGGAGGCGGCCCACGCGGTCCATCCGATGGCGGCCCAGGGCATGAACAGCTCGCTAGCCGATGCCGAGGAGCTGGCCCGTCAGGTCGCCGCCGCGGGCGGCACTGGGGCCGCCGCCCTGGATCGGGCGCTTGCCGGTTATGACGAGACCCGCTCGGACAGGCTCGCCCATACGGCGACTGTCAGCCATAACGCGGCCAGGATGCTGACGGTCACCGGCGGCCTCGGGCAGCTGCTCGGGCGCCGGATGATGCGCCATACCGCGGCGAACCCGCGGCTGCTCCGCGCCACGGCCGCGAACCTCGCGGGGATCGGCGTGCATCCGCTCACGTTCGCCGACCGGCTCTACCAGCTCGGCCTGCTGACCGATCCCAACCGCGACAGTAAGCCGGTGCTCCGCCCCGTGGATGGTGCGCGGTGACCGCGGCCGGTCCCGGCGGGACCCCGGACGACCTGTCGATGAACGAGACGCCGCTGCCGCCGCCGCCCGCGATCGCCAAGCTGGTGGCCGACGGCGCCGCCCGGCTGAACCGTTATCCCGACTATGCCGCGAGCGAACTGGTCGCGGCACTGGCGCAGCGGCTGCGGGTGCCCGCCGACCAGGTGCTGGTTGGTCCCGGCTCGGCGGGGCTCTGTCAGCACCTGATCCAGGCCCTCGGGCGCGAGCGTGGCGAGGTCGTGCACGCGGCGCCTTCCTTCGAGGCTTTCCCCCTCATCATCGCCAACGCCGGCGCTCGCGCGGTGCCCGTTCCGCTGGCCGGCGGCCGCC
>Ga0209530_1000335_pt1 | contig 37096 bp, 49 predicted proteins | sample BlaSpr_A8_Ref_O1_FD_187987 | JGI IMG/M metagenome (GOLD analysis project Ga0209530, IMG submission 187987) | Forest soil microbial communities from Thunder Bay, Ontario, Canada - Black Spruce, Ontario site 2_A8_Ref_O1 (SPAdes) (version 2) | ecosystem: Environmental > Terrestrial > Soil > Boreal...
CCCGTTCCGCAACCAGCATGAACCGCCCACCGCTTTCGTCGCAACACTTGACATCGGTTGAGAACTCAACCGCGCCGAGAACTCCCATCAGCGCACCCGACAGCGTGAACGGGCGATGAAACGCTTCAAATCGCCGCGCCATGCCCAACGGTTCCTGTCCGCCTTCAGCGGCATCTGTGCACACTTTCGGCCCCGACGCCATCTGCTCAGCGCGACCGGATGGCGAACCGAAATGGCCGACCGCTTCGCGGTCTGGTATGAGGTTACCGCGCTCGACACTGCCACCTGAAATGTCAACGACCCGACGCTGATCCAGCGCTATAGCTCCAAAACCAACTGCACCACTACACATTCCAATCAACGTGACAGCGCCATCACGGGGACGCCCGGCAAACAGCCGGGAGACTTCGCTCCAAAGCCACGAACGCGGGTATCCCCGATCGCGCCCCGCACGAACGGGCGATGGTGCGCGATCGATACCTACGCCCGCCCGATCTCCCTCGTGCTTGGCGGCTCAAGTGAGTCCCTCTGGCTCAGAATGCGGCTGAGCGCGAAACTGACGGCCTGAACAGCAGGCCCATACTCGGTGTGGTTCGACCGCGTAACCGGTAGCGTCAGCGAGATTGCAGCAATGGCGCGTCCATCGACAATGATCGGGGCGGCGACGCACGTGACGCCGAGCGCGGCCTCCTCCCAGTCCCGGGCCAGCCGTGTTCGCCGGATCTCGGACAGCTCTGCGGTGAGCAGCGTCGCATCCCGTAGTGACTGGGGGGTGAGCCGGCGCAGCGGTCGCTGTAGCACGGCATCGAGCACCTCAGGTCCGGCGAAGGCCAACAGCGCCTTGCCGACACCCGTGCAGGTCAAGGGCAGGCGGCGGCCGATGCGGGAGGGGACATCGACGCCGTGGTGGCCCCTGATCTTTTCGGCATAGATGACGTCAAGGCCGTCCCGGACGCCAAGATGGACGGTCTCGTGGGTGGCCTCATAGAGGTCTTGGAGGAAGGGCAGGGCCGTCTCCCGCAGATCGGACTTGGTGGCGACCAGTTCGCCGAGCTCGAACAGGCCGAGGCCGGGCCGGTAGCCGTGACGTTGCCGTTCGAGCAGGCCAAGGTCGAGCAAATCCTCGGCGAGCCGGTAAACCGTTGCCTTCGGTAAACCGGTGCGGCGGACCAGTGCAGGAAGTGTCAGTGTCCCGCCGTCGGGACGGAACGCCTGGAGTACCTGGATTCCGCGTTCGAGCATGTTAGAACGACCGCGTTGGTCTCGTGACATGAGACCAACTCTCGCTCCTGGGCCGGGTCGCCGTCTACACATGCGTTATGACAAACCTGACCGTGCTAGACCAAGCAGTGCTGCGGTTGGCGATGGCGCAGTCGAGTGGAGTGCCGTGCGCGCCGGTTCGTGACCTGATCCCGGCTGACGACCTGGACAGCGCGTACCGCATCCAGTCCGCGCTCGTTGCACGCCGCATCCAGGCGGGGGCCGTGCGTGTCGGCCGCAAGATCGGCCTGACCTCAATCGCTGTCCAGCGGCAGCTCGGCGTCGATCAGCCAGATTTCGGAGTGCTGCTCGACGATATGGCCATCACCGTCGGCGACAGCGTGCCGGCCGGTCGAGTGTTGCAGCCCAAGGTCGAGGGAGAGGTTGCCTTTATTCTTGGCGCCGACCTCGACGGCGAAGTTACCCCGGAGACGATCCGGGCGGCGGTCGCTACGGCGCACGCCGCGATCGAGATCGTTGACAGCCGTGTCGCCGGCTGGGACATCACGATCGCCGACACGATCGCCGACAATGCCTCCAGTGGGCTGTACGTGATCAACGAGCACGGTCGCCCGCTCGAGGAGGTCGAGCCGAAGAACGTGACGCTGAAGCTGACCATCAACAGCCAGCAGGCGTCGGTCGGCGCCGGCGCCGCGTGCCTGGGTGACCCGCTCAATGCGCTCGAATGGCTGGCGCGTACCGCAGCTCACTACGGTGACCCGCTTCGCGCAGGCGAGGTGGTGCTCAGCGGCGCGCTCGGCCCGATGGTCGGCGTGCTACCCGGCGACGAGGTGAGCGCGGAGATCAGCGGACTCGGCACGGTCAGCGCTCGGTTCGGCATCGACTAATGAGCACGGTAGAGCAGGGAGAATCATGAAGACGCAAGTGGCGATCATCGGTCCAGGCAACATCGGCACCGACCTGATGATCAAGATCATGCGTACATCGGAGGTCCTCGAGGTGATCGCCCTCGTGGGCATCGACCCCTCCTCTGACGGCCTGGCCCGCGCTAAGCGTCTCGGCGTCGCAGCGATCGACACCGGCGTGGACGGCCTGATCGCCTGTCCAGAGTTCGCCAACATCAAGATCGTCTTCGACGCGACCTCGGCCAGCGCACACATTTCCAACGCCGCGAAGCTGAAAGAGACCCATGTGCGCGTGGTTGACCTAACCCCGGCGGCGCTCGGGCCGTTCGTCGTGCCGCCGGTGAACCTGGACGGGTTGCTCGACGCGCCGAACGTCAACATGGTGACCTGCGGCGGCCAGGCCACAATCCCGATTGTCGCAGCAGTCGCCGCCGCGGTACCGGTGCGCTACGCCGAGATCGTCGCGTCCATCTCTTCGAAATCGGCCGGCCCGGGCACGCGCGCCAACATCGACGAGTTCACCGAGAGCACCTCCAAGGCCATCGAGGTGGTCGGCGGGGCCGAGAAAGGCAAAGCGATCATCGTTCTCAACCCGGCCGAGCCTCCTTTGATCATGCGTGACACCGTCCTGTGCATGGTCGACGGTGTTGACGGCTCCGGACACGATGTCGAGCAGGCCGCGATCGAGACGTCGATCTCCGACATGGTCGAACGGGTGCAGACATATGTGCCCGGCTACCGCCTCAAGCAGTCCGTGCAGTTCCGCACGGTCGCCCCAGGCGATCCGGAGAACGATCTCGTCGCGCACCTACACCGCGCCCAACGGCTGATCGTGTCGGTGTTCCTCGAGGTTGAGGGCGCCGGCCACTACCTGCCCCCCTACGCTGGGAACCTCGACATCATGACCTCGGCCGCGCTCCGGGTCGGGGAGCGGTTCGCTGCCAATGCGACCGTGAGCGCATGACCACCGAACTCTTCATCCAGGACGTCACCCTGCGCGACGGCATGCACGCCATCCGCCATCGCTACAGCCTCGACAACGTCCGCGTGATCGCGGCCGCCCTCGACGACGCCGGCGTCGATGCCATCGAGGTGTCGCACGGTGACGGCCTCGCCGGCAGCAGCCTCACCTACGGTCCCGGCGCGCACACGGACATCGACTGGATCAAGGCCGCGGCCGAGGTGGTGAAGAACGCGCGGATCACCACGCTGCTGCTGCCCGGCATCGGCACGATCGAGCATCTCAAGAAGGCCCACGACGCCGGTGCCGGCTCCGTGCGGATCGCAACGCACTGCACCGAGGCTGACATTTCGATCCAGCACGTCGGCAAGGCCCGCGACTTGGGCATGGACGTGGCCGGCTTCCTGATGATGTCCCACATGGCCGAGCCCGACGTCCTCGCCAGGCAGGCAAGGATCATGGAACAGGCTGGCGCGCAGTGCGTCTACGTGGTCGACTCGGGCGGCCGCCTCACCATGAAGGGTGTTCGCGACCGGGTCCGCGCCTACCGGGACGTGCTGGACCCGACTACCGAGCTGGGCATCCACGCCCACCACAACCTCGGTCTCGGTGTGGCCAACTCCGTCGTTGCTGTCGAGGAGGGCGTCACCCGGGTCGACGCATCGCTAGCCGGCCAGGGAGCCGGAGCGGGTAACTGTCCCATCGAGGCGTTCATCGCGGTGGCCGACCTCATCGGCTGGAAGCACAGCGGCGACCTCTTCGCGCTCATGGACGCCGCCGACGACCTCGTCCGGCCGCTACAAGACCGCCCGGTGCGCGTCGACCGCGAGACCCTCACCCTCGGCTACGCCGGCATCTACTCCAGCTTCCTACGCCACGCCGAGCGCGCCTCGCAAGAGTACGGCTTGGACGTGCGAGAAATCCTCGTCGAGGTCGGCAAGCGCCGTCTTGTCGGCGGCCAGGAAGACCTGATCCCTGACGTCGCGCTCAATCTAGTAGCCCAACGCAGGGCTGAAACCGTCCAACACTGAGAACCCCCACGATAGGAGCATCCGTGACTGCCCACGTACCGATGTCCGATCCCTTCGCACTCGCTGGCTCGGTTGATGGCCATGGCACCCGCTTGGCTGGCAGGGTGGCCCTTGTAACCGGTGCTGCGGGCAACGACACGGTTCTCGGCTGCGGTGCCGCTATCGCCCGTCTTTTTGCGGCACAGGGCGCGTTCGTCGGCGTACTTGACACCTCCGAGGAAGGAGTTGCTCACACGGTCGAGAAAATCAAAAGCGCAGGAGGCAAGGCGGTCGGCCTCGTCGCCGACATCACAGACGAGCCAGCGGTGCAGCTCGCGGTAAAGAAACTCGCCGACAATCTAGACCGCCTCGACGTGGTTGTGAACAATGCGGCGATCACCAGTCGGGTCGAGCCGGTGCTCACGACGTCCCTCGATTCTTGGAACCGCACTCTGGAGGTCAACGCCACGGGGCCAATGCTGGTGAGCCGGACCGCCCACCCGTATCTCGCCCGATCAGACGACGGATCGATCGTCAACATCTCGTCCCTGGCGGCGAACCGAGGGCTGGGCCACGGTGCGTACGCCGTCAGCAAAGGCGCGGTCCAGGCCCTCACGATCGACCTAGCGTTTAGTTGGGGTCTCGACGGTATTCGGGTGAATTGCGTGGCACCCGGTCACCTCTACGCGACGATGTCGGTGAATATGCCCGACAGCGTGAGGGAAAGCCGTCGGCAAGGAACGCTACTAGGCACGGAAGGCGGGGGCTGGGACATCGCATGGTCGGCGCTCTTCCTCGCGAGTCCGGAAGCACGATGGATCACCGGCGTGACCTTGCCCGTCGACGGCGGAGCAACGATGAGCACCGCTGTGGCGTTGGAGAGGCGTGCGCAGAGCCGGTAACCCCTCCGCCGGCGTCGTCGTCTGTCCATCGCGGCCGGAGCAGGCCCTGGATCAGGCGGAAGGAAGCGAGGTAGTTAACGTCCTATTGGCGTTGCGCTCGGGCAACGGGATAGCCATCGAAGGGCCCGGCGGTACCGACGCCCGCGCATAGCATGAGGACATTCGATGCGTCTGCGAGCCCTGTGTGGTAGTCGACCAACGCCGGCCGATGGCGGCACCGAGTCCCACGAGGCTGCAGTCACAGGAGCGCGCCGTAGCCGCGGACTCGCCTTCGCATGCGTCTGGGTCTCCGTCCGGCGTTCGTCGATGGTCACTGGTTGGTTCAATGCCGACGCAGGTCCCCGCGCCAGGCAGTCGTGATGTGGACTGCGGTCATCGCTCACTCCCGCGTGGCTGGGCTGCCGGCGAGTGGGTAGTCGAGTGGCGTTTCATTCGTCCAGATCTGGCGCCACCTCCATCGCGCCTCTGCCCCCGCTCGGCCGCCCCAGCGCTGCCGCCTCATTCGAGACCCAGGTGAATCGCTTTGAGGTACTGGTAGCTCGCCAGCCCCTCGGTGCCGAACTCCCGGCCCAGGCCGCTCGCCTTCACGCCGCCGAACGGGATGTTGTAGTCGATGGCGTGGCGATTGATGCCGATCGTTCCGGTGACGACGCGTCGCGCGATCTGCAGACCGCGCTCCGGGTCCGATGTCCAGACCTGGCCGCCCAGCCCGTACTCACTGTCGTTGGCGATGGCCACCGCCTCGTCGTCATCCCGGTATGGAATGACAACAACGACAGGTCCGAATATCTCTTCCCTGGCGATGGTCTGGCGATTGTCGACGTCGCCGAATACAGTCGGCTCGACGAACCAGCCCTTATCTCGATCTGCGCGCCGTCCGCCGGTGGTGAGGCGGCCGCCGTCGCTGACACCCTTGGCGATGTAGCCCTCGACTCGCGCCCGGTGCTGGGCCGACACCAGCGGGCCGACCTGCGTGCGCGGGTCGAGGGAGTCGCCGACGGTCAGCGATGAAACCATTCCGGTGACGGTGTCGAGCACCTCGGCATAGCGCGATCGCGGCGCCAGGATCCGCGTCCCGAGGTGGCAGATCTGCCCGTTGTTCTGCATCGTGGCGGCGAAGAAGGACTCAAGGTTCGACTCCAAGTCGGCATCGTCCAGCACGATCGCAGCAGACTTTCCGCCCAGCTCCAGCGTCACCGGCCGCAGCAGCCGGCCGCAGATCTCGGCGACAGCCCGCCCGGCCGCCGTCGACCCAGTGAACGAGACCTTATCCACGCCCGGATGCGAGACCAGGTGCGCACCGACCTCGCGACCGCCCGGCACGACGTTCAGGACGCCGTCCGGTATCCCGGCCGCACGCGCAGCCTCGGCCATCAGCATGGCGTCGAGGACGGTCTCCGGCGACGGTTTGAGAACGACGGTGCAACCGGCGGCCAGCGCCGGGGCGAGCTTCATGAAGGTGATGCTCTGCGGGACGTTCCAGGGAACGATCGCGCCGACGACGCCCACGGGCGCGCGCAGCACAATCGCCCCGGGCCCGGCGAAGGCGCCGGCGCGGTGCTCCTCTGCCGGATGGGTCCGGATGTACTCCGCGTAGTAGCGCAGCTGGCCGGCTGGGCCCGCGCCCTCGATCCGGTCCGCGATGGTGATGGGCATGCCGTTCTGGACACTTACCCGACGGGCGGTTTCTGTCGCCCGCGTCTCAAGGGAATTCGCGAACCCGTTCAGCAGGCTTGCGCGCCGCTCGGGGTCCCAGCGCGACCATCCGTCGGGCACGTCGAAGGCGCGGCGGGCCGCATCAACGGCCCGGTCGATGTCGCTTTCGGAGGCCTCCGGAACTGAGCCGAGGTATTCCTCGGAGTTGGCCGAATGCACTCGAATCCGCGCAATGGTCGTCGGCGCGGTCCACTCCCCGTCGATATAGAGGGAGTCGTATTCGATCGGCTCCTCCCCGACCGCGGGTGAGCCGGTGTCGGTCGCGGTCATCTTTGGCAACCCTTCTCTCTAACTCGGTCTCGGTGCATTCGGTTTAGGTTCAGTCGGCCTCGGGAGTCAGGACCACCTTGACGACCTGGCCGGCAAGCTGCGCATCGGAGGCTGCGTTGATGTCGGCCAGCGGCATGACGGAGACCAGCTTGTCGAGCGGGAATCTGCCTGTCCGGAACAGCTCGACGAGATAGGGGATGAAAGTGTCGGGGTCACTGTCGCCTGCCACGATCCCGTGCAGGGAGATCCCCGCGCTCATGGTGGGGATCATCGGCACCGCGAAGCTGGCATTCCGGTCGCGCGGCACCCCGAGATAGCCCAGCTTGCCACGGCGGGCGAGGCAGCCGATCGCGCTCTCGACGAGCGGCGTCGAGCCTGTCGTGTCGAGAACGTTGTCGACGCCCTTGGGCAGCAGCGCACGCACCGCATGATCGAGCGGGTCCGCGGAGGGGTCGAGGGCGGCCGTGGCACCCAGTGCCAGCGCAAGCTCACGCCGACTTAGGTACGGCTCGGAGACCAGGATGTCACCTGCGCCTCGGGCCACTGCGGCCAGCACGGCCGACAGCCCGACTGAACCGCCACCCAGCACCAGCAGCGATGCGCCGGGCTGCAGGTCCAGTGAGTTCATAACGGCGCCGGCGCCAGTCTGCACGCCGCAGCCCAGCGGGCCCAGCATCAGCAGGTCCGGGCCGGGCGCTATTTTCACCACGTTCCGCTCGAAGCCGATCGCGTGGCTGGCGAATGACGACTGCCCGAAGAAGCCGCCCGTGAGCGGCCGTTCGGCCTCCGAGAGCCACGGCTGGTCGCTGGAGCGGGGGCCGGCGAAGTTGAGCGCGGAGAAGTCTTGGCAGTACGCCGGATGTGCGCCAGCGCAGCCGACGCAGTTGCCACAGCTGCGGAAGGTCAGAACGACGGCGTCGCCCGGCTCCACCTTCGTGACATCCCGCCCGACGGCGACGACCACCCCGCTGCCCTCGTGCCCCAAGACGATCGGGAAAACCGACGGGATCGTGCCGTCCCGGACCGCCAGGTCGGTGTGACACAGGCCAGCCCCCGCGACACGGATCAAGACTTCGTCCGGTTCCGGGTCGGCGAGCGCTACCTCGGCGAGCCGGAACGCGCTCCCAACGCTGTCGACGACAGCGGCCGTGACCTTCATCGGCGGGCCGTTAGGAATGCGGCTTTCACGAGTTCAGTGCTCATTGTCGGCGACGGCGATCCGGACACCGTCGCAGGCGTCCGTCACGATCAGCTGGCAGGACAGTCGCGAGCTGGGCGCCACACCCTCCAGGAAGTCGAGCAGGTCGCGCTCCTCCGGGGTGACGTCGGCGAACTGGTCGCCGCCGCTGACGACGTGGACGTGGCAGGTCGCACATGAACAGCTTCCGCCGCACTCGGCGACAACTCCCGGCAAGTTGTTGCGGACCGCGCCGTCCATAACGCTTTGACCAATCGGCACGTCGACCTCGCGCGCGGTACCGTTGGGAAGCTCATAAGTGATGATCGGCATAGGCTCTCTTTTGGTTGGCTCGGCTCAGGGCCGCGGGAACGATGTCGCGGAGTGAAGTGCGCTGGTCTGCCAACCGCGTCGGGTCCACGCGCGTCCTCCGGGCGATCAGCGACTTACCGGCCATGAAGTCCGCGGGTGCGCTGACACTCTCGACGGCGACGACCGTGTCGGCGTTGTCGAGGTGGAAGACACTAAACCGCCGCGCCTCAGCGTTTCCCCGCACCACCGACGACACGACGTCGCCGGACAACACGCCCGCGATCTTGATCTTGACGTCAGCCTGGTCAGACCAGAACCACGGCACCTCGTGTTCGGCACGGGCCGGTTCGCCGAGGATCGTGGCCGCCGCCTGCGACGCCTGCTCGTTGGCGCTGGGGATGCTCTCCAGCCGCAGCATGTCGCCGCGCCGGCCGACAGGGCGTCGCGTCGCGTCGCCGACGGCCAAGATCCGGGCAGCCGAGGTCCGGGCCGCGCCGTCGACCACGATCCCGGCGTCGCAGCGCAGACCGGCGGCAACCGCGAGTTCCTCGCGCGGCACGGCGCCTACCCCGATGAGGACAGCGTCGCACGGTACCGTGGTGCCGTCCGCCAGCCGAACCGAGCGAACCCGGCCGTCGCGTCCGACCACTTCGACGACATCCGCTTTTTCCCGGATCACGACGCCCTGCGCGCGGTGGAAACCGGTCACGAACTCGGATAGCTGTTTGCTGGCAACCCGGTTGAGCACGCGTGGCTCTCGTTCCAGGACGACGACTTCCGTGAGCTGTTCACGCGCGGCGATTGCGACCTCCAGGCCGACGTAGCCGCCGCCGATCACCACCAGCCTTTGCCCCGCCCCGACTTGGGCTCGCAGCGCCAGCGCGTCGTCCACCGTACGCAGGTGCAGCACGCCGGAGAGCTCCGCGCCGGGAAGCGGTAGACGGCGCGGGCGGGCGCCGGTCGCCAACACGATGTGTTCGTAACGGCCGGCCAGCCCGCCGGTCTCGATCGCGCCGGTGCCCGGGTCGATCGACGTTACTCGTTCGCCGAGCCGCAACCCGATTCCCTGCTCGGCATAGAAGGCTTGCGGTCGCAGCCACTGCGGCAGCGGGTCCTGGGCGAACTTCTTGGACAGCGGCGGCCGGTGGTAAGGATGATTTGTCTCGGCGCCGTAGAGGTCGATCCGTTCCCGGTAGCCGCGCTGCCGCAGCATTCCGGCGATCGCCACGCCCCCGTGTCCGGCACCGATGACGGCGACGCTGTTCACCGCAGCTGCATGCGGACCGGCAGATTCTTTAGGCCGCCCACGAAGTTGCTCAGCACATACCGCGGCTCGCCGGTCTTCTCGAGCCGGACGATCCGCGGCAGCAACTCCTCGAGCATCACCCGCAGCTCCAGCTTGGCGAGGTGCTGCCCGATGCACATATGCGGCCCGAAGCCGAGGGCGATGTGACGGTTAGGCCTCCGATCGAACCGGAACGAGTTCGGATCGTCGAAGATGGCCTCGTCGCGGTTGGCCGAGGGGTAACAAAGAACCAGCCGGTCACCCCGGCGGATCGTCCGGCCTCCCAGATTCGTGTCGCGAGTCGCTTGGCGCGCGAAGTGCTTGACCGGCGAGGCCCATCGCAGGCCCTCATTCACCAGGTCGGGGATCCAGGTGAGATCCGCCTGTACTGCGGCGAGTTGATCGGGATGGTCGGCGAGCGCCTCGATGATCGTGGAAAGCGTGCTGGACGTGGTGTCGTGACCGGCGGTGGCGATCACGATGAACCAGCCGTAGGACCACGACTTGTCGTAGTACTCGCCCGAGTCGTCCCGCGCGTTGGCAATAACTGAAGCCAGGTCGTCGCGCGGGTTCGCCCGCCGGTCCTCCACGACGGCATCGAAGTAGGCGATGAAATCGTCGCGGGTCGCGATCTCACGCTGCGCGCGGTTGGCGGGCGAGGAGTCGCCCGCCTCACCCTGCAGGTCGGGGTCGGACATTCCGAAGACCTCTTGCGTCAGCGTCATCATGCGCGGCTCGTCCTCGGCCGGGATGCCGACGATTGTCATGATCACGTGGAGCGGATAGGAAAGCGCGAACTCCTTGACGAAGTCCAGGTTATTCACCCCGGGCACGAGCCGCGTCCGAATCGCCTCGCGCGCCAGTTCGCGTAGGGCCTCCTCCCGCTCCCGCAACTTTGCGGGACGGAACCAGTCGTTGGCGATGTCCTTGATTTCTGTATGCAGCGGCGGGTCTAGCGGGACCACGGTGTCGATGTTGCGCATCGTCCCGCCGGTGGACTCGCTGATGAAGGCCAGTTCGGCGTCGCTCCAAATGCGGTGCTCAAAGGACGTCCCGGGGAGACCGGCGCTACTGAAGGTCTCCCAGTCCCGCTCGATCGCCATTATGTCCGCGTGCTTGCTGACCAGCCAGTAGGGCGGGTAACCGTCCAGAACGGCACGGGCGAGTGGCCGGTTCGCCCGGATCCACTCGAACGCCTCATATAATTCGACCTCGTCGCGGTGCCCCTCCGCCAGCATGACCCGGCGAGCCACGTGGTCCGGAATCTCCGAGGTGCGATCGACTTCCAATGTCGTCATATCGACTCTCCGTTTAGCCCCAGCCACGCCCAACCAACCGCCCGACGTGACTTGAAGGATGTTGCTACGCTGATTCCTGTACGGTACACGACCGGCTGGCCGGTCGGCTAGTGACTCTATATTGAGCGCGCGGAGTCGTCAAGACGTGCGATTTCGCAGATACGCCGTGGCCGGAAGCAAGCTCTCAACAGCCGTCGCTCGCCGCGGCCTCGCGGCAGAACGCAGCATGTCCTGGCTGTTGCCACGCATCATCGGATTCGGGGCAGCGAGTGAACTCATGCTGTCGGGCCGTGCGATCCTCGCGGAAGAGCTCAAAGTCTAGGCATGATCAATCGGGTGTTACCTGCCGATGAACTCATCGACGCGGCCCTCGAGTGGGCCCACACGATCGCCGAGCGATGCTCGCCGAGCTCGTTCGCCATCACGAAAGTGCAGTTCGTCAATGCGCTGACCCAGGAGTGATGCGAGCCGTGCAGCGGTTCAGGCGTTTAGCGATGATGGCGAGGTCCAGGACGGCGTCGCTAGCGATCAAGAAGGCCGACGCCCGGGAGTCAAACCGCTCGACGGCGGCACAGGAATGCTCGTTGGGATGTCGATCGATGGAGCCTGAACGAGTAGTGGGGGATGGATCCATCACTAACTCCCTCAATCTTGAGGGCACCTTTTCGCGGTCTCGAGCAAGCGGCGGATTGGAAGATTGCTGGAGCACCGATCGACGATGCGGTTGCCGACAGGTCGCCTGCTTTACCCTGGCCGTTCTTCACCCCAGGTGACCGGTAAATGATGAAGGCCGAACACCATGGTGGTCTGCTTGAATTCGAGAGCGTCAGCTGGTATGGCCAACCTCAGGTCGGGAACGCGGCTGAAAAGAACGGACCAAGCGGTGCGAAGTTCGAGTCGTGCAAGGTTTTGCCCAAGGCATTGATGAATACCGAATCCGAAGGCGATGTGGCGCCGTGCATTCGGTCTCGCAAGATCGAGTTCATCGAGTTGAACACCATGAGGGGCCGCATCGCAATCTGACTCTGTAGGAATTCCAAGGCCGGCCGGGTCCCGGTTCGCGGCACACAGTGACGTGACAATTCCATCACCCTCGCGCACAATCTGTCCGTCTATCTCGACGTCTTCGAGCGCGACTCTCCGGGGGCTCTGTGCGACGATGCTCCAGAAGCGCAACAACTCCTCGACCGCGTTGTCCAAGTACGAAGGCTCGGAGTACAAGTGGGCGAGCTGTTCAGGATTTTGCAGAAGGGCCAGGGTACCTAGTCCAATTTGGTTCGCGGTTGTTTCATGACCGGCCGAGACGAGCAGTGCGATCATTCCAATCAGCTCGTCGTCGGATAAGCCCTGAGGGTCGGCGACCAGTTTGCTCACCAGATCGTCACCGGGCTTTGCACGCTTACGAGCGATTATCTCGCCGTAGTAGGCGCGAGCCTCCCTAACGCTAGCGATCTTTTCCGCTTGTGTCGCGGCACTGTCGACGTTCACCAGGGTAAAGCGTTGGAATGTGTCTCGATCCGCGTACGGGACACCTAGCATGGAGCAGATCGCCAGCGTTGGCAGCGGTAGTGCGAAGGCCTGGATAAGGTCGACTGGACGAGGGCCGGCTAGCAGCTCGTCGATGAGGGTGTCTGCAATCCTCCTGATTTCTTCAGATCGCGTGGCGACAGAGCGCACTGTGAACTCGCTCGTGAGCATCCGCCGATGCTTCGCATGTTGGGGATCGTCGAGACGGATGAATGTTCCGCCATCCTTCTCGCGCTTGTCGCCTGACACGAGGGGAAACAACGGATGTCTGACGTCGGCACTGAATCGAGGGTCACCGAGAACGAGCTTGACGTGTTGGTAACTTGTCGCAATCCACGGGTGTGATCCGTCCCAGAGCGTGACGCGATGGAGCCCTCCCTGGTTCCGAAACGCCTCGTGCTCCTGAGGAGGGCGGTACGGGCACGTCCGTTCCGCCGGAAAGAAAGGCATCTCCGATGGTGTCCCATCGGCCGGTTTGGTCAAAGTGGTCATCAATCCTGCTTCCATTTCCCAGATCGCGGAGGTTGCCGCATCCTGAACGGGGCCGCTGCGAGCGCACGAATCGCGTCCGCGGACTATCAGACCGGTCAGCCGGTCAGCCGGTCGGGTGAAGTTTAGCCCCAAATGACTCGCCGCGGTAGGGTCCCGGCTTAGGTGTACTCAACCCCTAGTGCTCCGTCCGTCCCGGACTGCGGCGGACGGAGAGCTGAGCATCATCACTACCTCCAGTGGAATTCAGCGGCGGCGTCTCAGCACCGGGCAACGTCTAGCCAGGAGATGGCCGGCACGCTACGCTGAGTCCTCTACACGACCGGCTGGCCGGTCGTGTAGAGGCGGTATATTGAGCGCGCGGAGTCGTCAAGACGTGCGGTTTCGCAGGCGGACAGGGAGCCAACGCGAGAAATCGGCTCGGTGTCGGTGGAGGGAAGCTTCGGCGCGGTGAACCTCGATTGGACGGAATACAAATGAGAATCCATGTAGACAAGGCATTGTGCATCGCGGCGGGACAGTGCGTGCTTAGCTCTCCGGCGGTGTTCGACCAGGATGAAGACGGCACCGTGGTGTTGCTTGTCGAAGCACCCCCTGCTGAGCTTGACGGCGACCTTCTCTATGCCGTTAGCACGTGCCCGTCCGGCGCCATATCGCTTGATGACGAGTGAGTCGGACCCTGGCGATACTTGGACGTACATCCCGACCGGATAGCTGGTCTGGACGCACGGTCGCCTTCGCTCTTGAGTGAGGCAGGGGCCGTGGCACGGACGCGTGCTTGGCCGGAAGCGCAGTCAGGCATGAGCGACCATTGCCAGAGCCCAAGTCGTGGGGCTCCGACGTTGTGAGAACCCACCTGCAGCCCGTCGGCTCGCGGGAGCCGCAAAACGGGCCTGCGTCGCCGAGTGTGTCGGGACTGACTTCTCCTAGAGTCTCCTTAGCGGCCCGGATAGGGACCTGTCGAGCGATCGGCATGGTTCGTTGTACCCAATAGGCCGCAGACCGCCAGGTCTTGGGCAAAATCGGCAATATCCTCCATGTCCAGGGTTCCGGTTGAGTCGAACCATCGGTAGGTCCAGCTCCCAATCCCCAGCATGACCTGTGCTGCGACCCGCGGATGCACGGTGCTGGTGACACGCTTCTTGAGCTGCAAGGCCCTCACGCGCTCAGCGATAAGGTTTAGGTATGTCACTTGTTGAGCACGGATTATCTCTCGGTGTTCAGGCTCGAGCCCTTTCTCCTCGCTAAAGAAGATCTGATACAGCCGCTCGTTTCTCATGATAGCGAGGGCATGTTCGCGCAACATTGCGCGCAATTCCACCTCGGGATCGGTGTTGGCCTCGACCGATCGCACTGAGTCAAGGCCGGTTCCGACGGCGTGGTTGTACAGTTCGAACAGGATTTTCTCTTTCGTACTGAAATAGTGGAATAGAGTCGCTTTAGCTATTGAGGCGGCCGCGGCAAGGTCACCGAGCGTCGTTCCCTCGTAGCCTCGTTCGGCAAAGAGGCGGGCGGCGCAGTCGAGGATGACTTCCCTGCGTGGAGGTCGGTCGCCGTCGACGACTGGCTTGGTCGCGGTCACAGGCGTGACGCCTGGCAGGCAGGCAATGAGACAGAAAGCACGGGTTCTCCTCGGAGTCAGCAGTCGTAAGCTTAGCGGCCTTCCTTCACGACCCGGTTGATTGAACTACGTTGAGAGCCTGACCGGGTTTTGTGACGGTTTTGTACTCGTGTGGGTGAGCATGTCGAGGCTGGTGTGCCGGCGGCGGGTTTGTACCAGACGAGCTGCTGTCGGCTCGACCATCGCTGGGTGTCGACCAGGTCGCGCTGCGTGGACGACCAGAACGACTCGATCACGGTGTTGTCCACTTAGGAGGCGAGGCGGCCCATCGGGCCGAGCAGCCCGGCTTCGGGCAGCCGGTGCCCGAACACCGACGAGGTGTAGACGCTGCCGCGGGTCGCTGTGAACCACGGCGCCGGCCTCGGGCCGTCGCCGCCAGTTGGCCATCTGGAGGTCGTCCACGACAAGCTCCGCGCGCCGGTGGTCGGAGACCGACGAACCCACGATGACGCGGCTGAACACGTCCACCACCGCGCAGCAGTAGAGCTTGCCGGTCGCAGTCGGATGCTCCGCGACGTCAGTGCACCAGAGCCGATTCGGGGCGTCGGTGACGAACCGGCGCTGCACCCGGTCATCGTGGGGCTCCGGCATCGGCTGCCTGCGTCGTTTCCGGTAGGTGTTGCCGCCGATCCCAGCCCGGCCACGGTCAGGCGCAGCAGCCCGGCGACCCGCTTGCGGCTCACCGTCAGACCCTGGCCGAGTCGCAGCTCGGCATACATCCGCGGCGCCCCATACGAGCCGCGCGGGGGGTGTGGATGTCTACGTCGGTGTTGGCCAGGTAGGCATTGCCGACGTCGCGCTCCGACAGCGGACGGTCACGCCACTCGTAGTAACCCGATCGCGACACCTTGAGCACCCGGCGGGCCACCGCGACGTCGATGCCGTCGTCGGCCAACTCCATCCAGTTTCAGCGACTCGAATCGCTGATGCCCAGATCCCTAGCGATGTGCAGGATCGGCTTCTCCCGAAGCCGGGCCAACTCGACCGCTCGCTGCCGAAACCCGGCGAGTGCGCTGCAGGCAGCGAGAACTCCTCTCACAAGACGATCACCGCCTTCAGGTCAGGTGTCCAGGAAAGCAGGTCAGGCTCCATCCTCATCTGCCTCGCTAACGGATCACGGCACGACCCGAAAGTCCGGGACGAAGTGGGATCGCATCGGCTTATGCACTGGAGCTCCCACTACCCAATGGGCCGCGGAGCACTGGAACGCGCGCCGTGTCGGGATGGTGAGAACGGTCCTCAGGCGTCCCGCGCTTCCCGCCGGATGGCGGTAATCGCGTATCAACCTGCTGCCCAGCTGCGATCCTTGGGGGATTGGCTTGCTTGACTAGCTCGCGCTCTGCATACTACGCTCGAATCGACCGGCCAGCCGGACGGGACACCGGCCGTTTAGTACGCAGTCGAGTAATGAATTGAGGGGCTTGCGCAGATGCTGAAGGCGGAAGATAACGAGCTGCTGACTCAGGTTGGTCCCGGGACTCCCATGGGAAAATTTATGCGGGAATACTGGGTACCTGCACTTCTGTCCAACGAGCTACCGCGGCCGGATAGCGATCCAGTCCGCGTAATGCTGCTAGGCGAACGTCTTATTGCCTTCCGGGACACGGACGGACGAGTGGGCCTCGTAGACCATCTTTGTCCTCACCGCAGTGCGTCCCTGTTCTTCGGGAGAAATGAAGAGTCCGGGATCCGATGCGTGTTTCACGGGTGGAAATTTGATGTCTCAGGCGCCTGTCTTGAAATGCCGAACGAGCCGCCCGAAAGCAGCTTTAAAAACAAGATTCGGCTTACGGCGTATCCGACCGTTGAGCGTGGAGGTATCGTTTGGGCGTACCTCGGGCCCCGCGCGACCCCCCCACCCTTGCCAAGCATTCCGGCAAACATGATCGACGGAACCGAGCCCTTCGTAATTCAGATCGAAGGTAATTGGCTTCAGAGCGTAGAAGGCGATCTAGATACTACTCATTCCCCCTTCCTTCACCTGGGCGGCTTCGAACCAAATGATGAGGCGCCTGGTAGTTTTACGGAGTACCAGCTGCGCAACCGCAGCGCACATCTAGAGGTTATTGACACCGAGGCAGGAGCCGCCTACGGCGCCCGCCGCAAAGCAGATCCCGGTGAAGAATATTGGCGCATTACACAGTGGTGCTTTCCCTTCTACCAAAACACCCCCACGGGCGTTCTAGGATTGAAGTCGGGTACGTCCGCCCGGGTACCAATGGACGACACGCATACCCTGTATTATAGGATGGAAGACACCACCACCGGGAATCCGCTACCGCCCTGCGCACCGCTGTTGCCGAATACGACCGATTGGTTTGGTCGCTTTCGCACAGTGCAAAACTTGGATAACGACTTCCTAATCGATCGAGATGTTCAGAGGAGGAAGGAGGGCAGGAATGGATATACTGGCATTGACGATGCATCCGCGCAAGATTCGGCGGCGCAGATGGGCGGGGGACCAATTCTGGATCGAACTAAAGAGCATCTAGGAAGCACTGATGCGATGGTGATTCGAGTACGACGGCGACTTATTGCCGCAGTTAACGCATTCATTAAGGACGGCGTGGTGCCCCCAGGCGTAGACCAGCCACAAGCATACCAGGTGCGATCGGGCGGCGTGATCTTGCCTGAGGGATCGGACTGGGCGGCGTCCACCCGTGACTTGCGCGACGCCACAGTCTTAATTGAGGGCTTGGATCCCTCCATTAATGGACCGCTATTCTGACTGGGCGCGGGAGCCGTCGCCAAGCCGGGCCTCGCTATATATAGAGGGTAGTAGACATGGACTTGGAAGACTTTTTTGCGATTCCCTATCGGCTGGTAGCTTACAGTGCTGTTGGAACGGACGGTTCGTGGAGTAGATATGCAGAATATCCCGAGATAGGCTGCATCGGTGCAGCAGACACCATGGTTGAAGCTATGGAACTCGCCGATAATTCGCGATACGAATATCTTTTGACATGCCTGACGTCTGGTCGAAGTCAAAGCATTCCGATACCGCGGCCGCCGCTCCAATCATTGCGGGCCGGCCTTTCTCCGGAGCTGCGAAATCGATTGAAAGCGGAGATTGGATAGCACCCCGGCCGGTCAAGCCGCGCGGGATGCTAAAGATCTTCCGTCCTTCGTAGAGTTTTTTCATCTCCCTACAAAGCAGTCAGTTACAGCGAGGAGGTAGCTTCTATTGGTGTCCGACGACTTTTTGATGCGACTCTCGGCATTCAAAAGCGCAGCGTCAGCGATGTTTGGCCCGGCCTTGCATATCGCGGGCAGGCGGATAGGTCCCAATGAGAGCATTAACGCTGGCCACCTCCGAGTCATATCTGAGCTGGCCATCCGCGATGCCTTCTGCCGATATCATTACTATTATGACGGTAGGGATATGGATGGCCTGATCAAGTTATATTCGCCTGAATGCATCCTGGTCAATCCGCGCGGCACCTATTTTGGGCGCGAAGCCGTGGAGCAGAGCTTCAAATATGTCGTCGCTGGACAGGGAAACATACTTCACTACGCGACAAACGTGATGGTCCGACTGGACGCCGACCCGAGCAGTGCGTTGCTTACGGCTTATTTTGTCGGAGTTACGAGTGCGCCCGCGCCCGCCGGCTCGCCGCGCGACCTCCGCGCCAGCGGTGGCACATATTGCAACCGCTATGTGAAGCTGGGGGATGAATGGCTAATAAGCGAACAAAGGGTTACCGAGAACTTTCGCACTGCTTTAACTCCTCTAGCGCTGGGAGCAAGAGGCAAGTTCCCTTCGCCATCAGTCGAAGAGTCATCCAACGACTGGATCGGCTTAGGCGCGCTGTTTGGGGTACTCGGACAGCCTACTAGCGGCCCGGACGCCGATTGACGCCGAGGGCATGTTCGGCCTGGTGGCGGCTGCCACCGACTTGACAGCTCGGACGACGTGATTGCAGAAACGTTGAGGTCGACAGCGATTTAGTCGCGGCGCTGCGCCAGAACGATCCCGCAGCCTTGGCTGCGGGCGTCGTAGGAAGACATATGAACGCATCAGTTGCGGATTTGTTGAAGTGCGCGATGCACGACCGAAAGGGCGAAAAATGGGCGCGATAGCCTCACTTGCTTACCTCGTGATTGGCACGGCTGACACCGGCGCGTGGCGGTCCTTCAGTGAAGCGTTGTTAGGTGCACCTGCGGCCGATGGCCCGTCCGAAGGCGGTCTATCGCTTCGTGTCGATCCAAAATATGCATATTCAATACTTATCGAACCTGCGGTTTCTGAGGAAGTCATTGCGATCGGGTGGGAGGCGACCAGTGAGCGTGACTTTGTAGACTTGATGTCGCGTCTAGAGGCTAACGGCTTTGTGCCCAAGGAAGAATCCGAGGCGTTCGCGCGCGAGCGCGACGTGCATCGGTTGTTCGCGTTCGAAGACCCCGACCAGCGCCGAATTGAAGTCGTCTTCGGTCGACGCTGGGTAGACGAACCGATGACAACAACACGGCCCATGGATGGCCTCGTCGGTGTCGGACACGTGCTGATCGAGACGCCCGACGTCGAAGGACAACTGTCGCTGTATGGTGATATTTTGGGCTTTAAGCTCACGGACTTCAGAAGCGATGCACTGTACTTTCTCAGGTGTAGCCCTCGGCATCACAGCGCCGCGTTCGCACGATCCGAGCGGGCCCGTACACATCACTTCTTCGTTGAGACTGCATCGCTTGACGATGTCGGTCGAGCGTGCGATATAGCCAGACGGTCTGGGATGAAACTGTTGTCAGATCTTGGTCGTCACGGCAACGACCACGCCATCTCCTTCTATGTTCAGGCTCCGTCCGGCATTGCCATCGAATACGGATGGGGCTCAATTAAAGTCGACGACGACAGTTGGGTTCCGCACGCGTACACCGAGGGCGACATATGGGGGCACTGGCGAGATCCCGAGGAAGCTGCGGTGGTGGCGATGCCTAGGAATACTCGCGCGGCGCCGGACGGTGCGTGATGTCGAAACCACTAGCTGTTTGGACGGTTCCGACACTTCGTCAGCATGCCGCGCCTATTCCGATGTATACGGAAGCCAAGGGCTTCCTGTTTTTCTCGGCCATCCGCGGGGTCGACCATGAGACAGGCGACGTGCCAGTGGATGGGCGCGAACAGGCGCGCATGCTATTTCGAAATTTGAGGATACTACTGGAATCGGCCAAGGTCGATTGGTCAGATATTGTTAAAGCAGGTCTCTATATGAGCAACCTTGAAGAAGATCGTGAGTTCTTCAACGAAGAATGGACGGCGGTCTACGGCGACGGATATTCACCAGCCCGTTTTGGCGTTCAGGTCGTAGACATCGGCATCGCCGGCGATGCGACACGATTCGTGCTCGATGTGATAGCGGTCCGTCCCGAGCCCCCGGCCCCTTCAATCAGGTGATGGGTACCCCGCCGACGCGCGGCAAATTACTCGGATCTGAACGGTGAAATCGGCGAGGAGGCGGTGGATGGTCTCGCATGTGTTGGCGCCGGCATGTGCCCTGGAACAGATTAACCTGCCGGAGCATCACGATATCGAGCCCAGGCGGCCGGCCCGATATCCGCAGCGTGCCCTATTAGCTCGGGAAACGCGGCGCGCTGAAGGGGTCTCGACCGTCGCCACCGTTCCGTCGTCGGTTCGTTTCATTTCGCGGCACGGACTGTGGACTCCCCACCATCGCACGGTGTTGCCTGACGAATACGACGTCGCCCGGTGAGCGTTACACCCGTGACCACAAGACGCGCAACCAGCATTGGAGCTGTCGTGACCGACCCTGCGGCCTCACCCTTGTCTCCCGCGCCCCCAGATCCAGAGATCGCCACTGAAGCCCTGATCGGTGAGCTGAGGATCAACTACCACGATGTAGGCGATGGCTCACCGCTACTGCTCGTACACGGGTCCGGCCCAGGCGTGACCGCCTGGGCGAATTGGCGCCTGGTAATCCCCGGACTGGCTCAGGCCGGTCATCGAGTCGTCGCCCCTGACATTCCGGGATTCGGGTATAGCGATCCAGTGCCCGGTTTCTCGATCGACCGCTGGTTGGATGCTATTAGCGGTCTGCTCGATCACCTTGGGTTAGACAAGGTGTCGATCGTCGGGAACAGCTTCGGGGGTGCACTGGCGCTACACCTGGCGACCAGGCTTCCGGATCGTGTCGACCGGGCGGTCGTCATGGGATCCGCAGGAGTTAGCTTCCAGTTGACTGAGGGGCTCGAGAAGGTATGGGCCTACGAGCCGTCAGGCGAAGCTATGCTTGAACTGCTGCGCATTTTCGCGTACAACCCGCGTTTCGCAACCCGTGAGCTCGCAGAACTGCGTTTCAAAGCCTCCGTCCGACCAGGGGCCCAAGAGGCATACTCTGCGCTCTTCCCCGAGCCCAGGCAACGGTGGATCGAGGCGATGGCGCTCTCACCGGAGCAACTGGCCGCTATCGACAAGCCATTCTTATTGATTCACGGTCATGATGATCTCGTGGTCCCATTGGAGACGACCATGACACTTCTGGCGAACTTGCCTAATAGTCAGGCGCACATCTTTGGTCAGTGCGGCCATTGGGTGCAGATTGAGAAGGCGACCGAGTTTGTCGATCTACTCGTGCACTGGTTCGCGGTCTAGCGTGGAGTTGAAGTCGATCGTGGACTACCTCGAAGCTCAGATTCGCCGGCGCAAAGTCGACGTCCAACTCAATTATCGTCAGACCGCCGTTGGGTTGCTCGATCTGGAAGCTGACCTTGTCATCGTCGCAACCGGTGCTATACCGCCAATGCCAAACTTCCCTGAAGCCACCGTGCCCGTGCTTCGTCCCTGGGACGTGCTTCGCAACGTGACAACCTGCGGCAACGGCGACGCCTGGTGGTTGACGATGGCACCGGTTTCTGGCCAGCGGTATGTGCGGCCGACGCCTTGGCTGAGCGCGGTTGCCGGGTCACGTTGACAACACCCGCCGCCGCCGTTGGCGCAAACATTCCGGTAGAGAGCGCGACCCATCTCCACCGTCGACTCCGCACGCGGGACGTCACGTTTCGACCCTTCACAACAATGGCGACCATAGCTGGCCGCGTTGCGGTGTTGCAGGATGTGACGTCTGGCCATACAGAACAACACGAGGTCGACTTCGTTGTTGTGCAGACGTCGAGTCAGCCGGTGCGCGACCTCGTCTCTGATCAAACACGTGGCCTGCGCATCGAGATGGTCGGCGATTGCTGGGCGCCGCGCCGGCTCTCGAACGCCATCTTTGACGCCAACCGGTTGATGCGGAATTTGCAGACAGCGGCGTTCGGCGTGGCCCTCGATTGCCTAGCGTGCCCTGCTAGCGAAGGTATTCCTCCAACGACTTCAGTCTCGACGGTAAGCGAGCGGAGGGCACAATGACGTCGATCGCGAGATCGTTTTGCCGCATCTGCCTCAACGAACTCCGATCGCCCTGACGGCCGATCAGAGCGGCGCATTCATCCGCGGTGACGACGGCGTATTGCGGACTGTCGCGCATCGATTCGGCCGCCGGCTCGCGGAGGGGCGGGCTCCGGTTGATATGCCAGCCGGCTGAGCGGGTTGCGATGACCTCGTTGATTGTCGGGATACTTGACCGTGGCATGGCGCGGGCGGTACCTTGGAGCTTGGCCCGACCGGCCGGCCGGTCCAATACTGTTTGGCTGATTGAAAGAACCGAACAAACATGAGCAACGAGGTCATCTATTTCCATGTCATCACCTGCTGCATGGACGACCCGCAACGGCGTGACGACTGGCAGATTTGGTACGACACGATCCACGTGCCAGCGATGCTCGCCGTGCCGGGCGTCAGATCAGTGACGCGATACGCCGAGCTTGGTTCGAGCAGCTCCTTCCTTGCGATGTGGGAGATCGATGGTCCGGCGGTGCTCGAGAGCGAGGAATACGCAGCTGTGCGTGGATTTGGACCCTGGGCCCCATACATGGGCGAGACCCGAGTGTGGTTGTTGGAACGGCACCGGCCAGAGCGCTGGATTCCGGCCGCTCAAGCCTCCACGCCGCAGTGATGTGGTGGTCAGGACCTCTCCTGGGCGACCAGCCGGAAATGGTCGATGCGATCGATGCGGTTTGCGACAGGTTCGCGGCCGAGAGCGAATGTAAACGCTGGGACTCGGAGAAGGCCTACCCGCGGGAAGCGATGAACGCTCTCGCCGCCAGCGGATGGGCGGCACTTCCCGTTCCGCGCCCGCACGGGGAACAGGCCTCGGCCCGCGACCTCGTTGTGGTGCACCAGGCACTCGGCCGTCGCAGTCTGACTCTTGCCCAGAGTTACTATTCGCTGTGGGTTCTCGGGGCGGACGCGCTGGCCCGGCTCGGTACGGAGGAGCAGAAAGCTCGGTGGCTGCCCGCCATCTCGTCAGGTAGTGCGTTGGTCGCGTTCGCGCTCACCGAGCCAGGTTCCGGATCGGATGCCGCGGCGCTAGGTACCCGCGCCGTGCAGGACGGCGGCGACTACCTCGTGAATGGCCAGAAGACGTTCATCACGGGCGCTCTCGAGTCGGACGTGATAGTCACCGCGGTGCGGACCCGGCCGGGAGATCGTCGGCAGGACGGCCTCAGTCTGCTCATGATTGACCCGAGCACGGATGGGGTGACCATTCGTCCGCTCGACAAGATTGGTTTGCGCGGCCTGAGCTTGTGCGAGGTCTTCCTCGATGACGTACGGGTTCCGGCGCGGGACGTGTTGGGCCGCCCGGACGACGCATGGCCTCAGCTAGCCGCCGGACTGGCGCGAGAACGCCTGTATCTGGCCGCCATCAGTGTCGGCTCACTCACGGACCTTATCGGTCAGGTACTCGAATACGCCGCCACACGTCAGACCTTCGGCAAGCCGATCGGCGCTCATCAGATGATCGCCGAGAAGATCGTCTCGATGCGGGTGGCCGCGGATGCCGGAGCTGGCCTTGTCACGGCAGCGGCCGACATGATCGATGCTGAAGACCCGGCAGCGGCCGCCGCGGCGTCGGTAGCGAAGCTATTCGCTACCGACGCCTATGTCTCAGCGACCCGCGAGGCGATGCAGATCTTCGGAGGCAACGGCTTCACGACCGAGTATCCGGTGTCACGTCACTACCGCGACTGTAAATACCTCGAGATCGGTGGCGGCACATCGCAGATCCAGACGATAGTCATCGGCCGGTCGATGGGATTGCCGTTGTGAACGCGATGGATGCGTTCCTGATGACCGGCCAGGTCGCCGTGGTAACTGGCGGCGGCTCGGGGATCGGCCGAGCATCGGCGCGCGCACTGGGGGCAGCCGGAGCGCACGTCGTCGCCTGCGGCCGCTCCAGCTTAACGGTAGAGCAGACTGCCGCCTCGATCCGCGCGGCGGGCGGATCCGCCCAAGCGGTCGTCCTGGATGTGACGGACGTCCGTGCCGTGGCAGAGTGCTTTCCCGAGCTCGCGGCATCGCACGGACACGTCGACGTCCTCATCAACAGCGCCGGTATGGCTGACCAAGCGATGAGCACAGAGCAGTCGCAGGAGAACTGGGACCGGGTGCTCGCAACGAACCTGTCGGGCACCTTCTTTTGCGCTCAGGCCTTCGCGCGCTTGGAGTCGCAGGGACCACGCAGCATTGTGAACGTCTCCTCGCTCGCCTCGACAAAGGGCGTAAACGGGCAGGCGGCATACAGCGCCAGCAAGGGCGGGGTGGATGCGCTCACCCGCAGCCTTGCCGTGGAATTCGCGCGATGCGGCATCCGCGTAAACGCGATTGCTCCCGGCTACTTCCGGACGGGTATGCCGGAAGCGGTCCTGAGCGACCAGGACGCCCGCCAGCGGCTGTTGAGTCGCATCCCGATGCGACGCGTAGGCGAGCCGGATGAGATCGGGCCCGCAGTGGTGTTTCTGGCCTCTCGAGCGTCCTCCTACATGACAGGTTCCGTTCTTCACTTCGACGGCGGGTACACAATCCGATGACTGAACCGAAGACCTACGTGATTACCGGCGCTGGCGGCGAAATTGGCGCGGCTACGGCTCGCCGCTTCGCCGCACCAGGAGTTCGCCTCGCGCTCTTTGACCGCAAGGCAGACTTCGTCACCGAACTTGAAGAGGAATGCCGAGAGCGCGGCGCCACGGTCCTCTCGCTCGGCGTCGACCAGACCGACGAGGAGCAGGTGCGCTCGGCAGTCGACACCGTGACCGAGTCGTTCGACGGCATCGATGTCCTATTCGCTAATGCCGGCTACGGTCGCTTTGCGCCGCTTCTCGAGCAACCGCTCGATCAATGGCGGCGGCACATCGACGTAAACATGACCGGCACTTTCTTGGTCTGTCAGTCGGTAGCCCGCTCGATGGTCGCCCGGCAGCGGCCCGGATCCATCGTCGTCAATTGTTCCTCCGGCGCGACTCAGTACACCGATCTGCTCGGCGCCTACTGCAGTACTAAGGCAGCCCTGTGGATGTTGGTCCGCGGGCTGGCTTCCGAGCTCGGCGGGCATGGGATTCGGGTCAATGCGGTGTTGCCGGGTGTTATCGAGACGGGGATGACCAGCCCCATGCTGGGCGGTCCGGAGGACCACCGAAGTGCGCTGCTCCGGGCGACCCCGGCCGGGCGCCTCGGCGCTCCCGACGACGTTGCGGCGGCCGTCGCGTATCTGGCCTCGGACGGGGCCAGTTTCATTACCGGCATAGCGATCCCTGTTGATGGTGGCCAGACCCTGCACGGGCAGCCGCAGTGGTACGCGACCGACTATCGCGAGCGCAGCAGCGGGCAGTGGCAGGTGGCGAAATGAGTGGGGACGACGCCGTAGTCTCTGCCCCGCTGGAGCGGCACTCGCACGTCGCGGAGGTTGTTTCGGTCGTCGACGCTATCCAGGACGGCATGACGGTGGCGATCGGCGGGTTCATCAACTCCGGTCATCCGATGGCAATTATTCGAGAGCTGGTGCGGGCGGGTCGCCGGGATCTCACCGTGGTGGGGGCAGCGTCTGCTGGACTCGAGGTCGACATGCTGATCGCCGCGGGGTGCGTAGCGACCGTCATGACTCCTTATGTCGGTGGTGAGGGCATCGCCGCGGTCGGCCCGGCGTTTCGTCGCGCCGCTCAGTGTGGCGAGATAGAGGTCGTCGAGCTCGACGAGGCGCACTACTATGCCGGCCTGCGGGCCTCGGCGCAACGCTTGCCGTTCAATCCGTGGCGCGCCGGAGTGGGCACGTCCTTACCTGAGGTGAACCCACGGCTGAAGCTGTTTCGTGATCCGGTTAACGATGAGCTGCTGTTGGCGGTACCGGCGATCGAGATCGACGTGAGCCTGTTGCACGCAGCTTTCGGCGACATCTACGGGAATGTGCGCCATAACGGAACGCGCTATGGCGACATCGCGATCTCCGCGGCGTCGGAGCGCAGCTTCGTCTCCGTTGAACGCGTGATTACGCCCGAGACGACCCGCGCGAATCCACTCGCCACATCGATCGACGGCGTGGAGGGGATCGTACGTGCGACTTTCGGGGCGCACCCCTTCGCGGCTGAGGGGTTCTACCGGCCAGACGAGGAGCACCTGCGCGAGTACGTCATGGCTGCCTCGGACTGGTTGAAGAGCGGCTCGCGCACCGCGCTTGACGACTACCTTGGCCGCTACGTCCTTACTCCGAAGGATCACGCCGAATACCTCGACGTTGTCGGCTTTCGCCGCATCCTCGGCCTCTACGAGTTTTAGGCGGATCCTCATGTCTCTGCAACCGACCCTGTCGGAACCCGCAACCGCGAAGGAGACGATGGCGGGTGTCATCGCCCATGACCTGCGCGACGGGGAGTGGGTGGAAGTTGGCGCGAATCTGCCGGTGCCGCGCGCAGGAGCGCTTCTTGCGCATCTGACTCGCGGCCCGAACATGACCGTGATGATGGCCATGACTAAGGCTTACTTGCGCGACGAGCCGGTGCTCGATGAGTACGAGTACATCACCGACGTGGGCGCCATGCGGTGGGCGGAGGCCTACTACCAACACGACGTTCTGCTCAGTCAGCAGCGCCGCCGGGCCAAAGGTGTCTTCTTCTGCGGCGGCGTGCAGATTGACCGCCACGGGAACTCGAACCTTATTGGGGTGGGCAAGGATTACCGGAAGCTGGACTTCCGGGGGCCGGGGCCAATCGGCACGACCAATGCCACCGCCCAAAGCCGGCGCTGGCACTTGATTACCACCACCCACGACCCGCGGGTGCTCGTCGAACGGGTCGACTTCGTGTCCGCCGTCGGATATGGGGATGGGAGCGATGGTTTCCGCTCGGCGCTAGGCCTGCCGAACGACGGCCCGACGTACATCATCACGCCGCTATGCGTATTTGACTTTGATCCGCGTACCCGCAGCGCGCGGCTCGCCAGCGTGCACGTCGGCGTGACCGTCGATGAGGTGATCGCGGCGACGGGTTTCGAATTCCCTGTTGGGCCAGAGGTTCCGGCCACAGTGGGTCCCACGGACGAGGAACTCGAGATCCTGCGGACAAGGATCGATCGGCGAGGATCGCTGCGGTGAGCTTGCCAGACGCAGCGCAGCGACGAACGGTTGGCGCGATGTTGCGGCACAACGCGGAAGTGTTCGGCAATCGGTCGTTCCTGCTCGATGAGTCAGGGACTTTGACGTGGGCAGATGCTTGGCGCCGCGCGCAGGAGGTCGCGGGCGGCCTGGCAGCATTGGGCATCCGAGACGGCGACCGGGTCATCTTGGCGCTGGGCAACCGTAGGGAGTTCATCGAGGCCTGGTTTGGGCTGGCCCTGCTCGGTGGAGTGCAGGTTCCATTCGATCCACGCGCCGGTCACCGGCGACTGCATCAGGTAGTAGCCATGAGTGGCGCCAGCGTCGCCATTACCGACGAGCGGCTGCTTCCGGCGCTCGTTAGCGAGGCCCAACTAAGCACAATCGTGACCGTCGATGCCCGGACGACCGTGGGCAATACGACATTGGCAGGATTCGACTCATTGAAAGGCGAGTGGGGTGGGACCGGGGAAGTAGCCGCCGAGCAACCCGTGGCGATCATGTTCACTTCGGGGACCACTGGCCGGCCTAAGGGGGTCGTACTTCCGCACGGGCAGCACTGGACGAATGGGCAGCAGGCGGTGGTCGCCGCTGGCATCACTTGCAACGACGTAATCTTCCTGTGCCTGCCACTGCACCACAACATGGCACAGGGTTACGGGATCTGGCCAGCACTGCACTCCGGCGCAAGCGTGCGTTTGGTCGACAGGTTCGACCGCGAGGCGTTCTGGGCGCAGGTCCGTGCCAGCCAGGCCACCGTCCTTCCGTTCGTTGGGGACCTTATCGCGATCCTGGCTCTGGCACCTCCGGCCGCGGATGACGCGGACAATCCGCTGCGGGTCGGCTACGGCGTTCCGATCCCAGCCCCACTTCACGAGGACTTCGAACGGCGGTACGCCATTGAGCTCATCCATGCCTATGGCTCGACGGAGGCAACGATTCCGGTCTGGGCGGCTGGAGCCGATCGACTAATCGGATCGGTGGGCCGTGCGGTCGACGGGTTCGATGTCGAGATCCGCGACGACAACGGACGACGGCAGCCGCCGGGGGTGCGTGGCGAGATCACCATCCGCGCACACGCACCAAACATGATTTTCTCTGAGTACTTCAACGATCCCGAGCGTACGGCCGTGGCGATGGCAGACGGATGGTTCCGGACCAGCGATGAGGGCTCGTTCGACGATGACGGTCACCTCTTCTTTCACGGTCGTCGGGGCGATCTGATCCGACACCATGGCGAGTTCGTGTCACCCGTGGAACTGGAGAGCGCAGCGTTGGCGCACCCCGATATCGCTGCCGCTGCGGCGTTCGGCGTGCCGTCCGAATTGGCGGACGACGACATCATGCTCACAGTTGAGCTGCGCGAAGGCGCCACCGTGGACGCGGAAGAGATGCGGACGTGGCTTACGCAGCGCGTCGCGCCCTATGCCGTCCCTCGATACGTGGACCTGGCGGGGGCCCTACCAGTCACCGACACCGGAAAAATCGAAAAATACAAACTGAAGGCGCGCGGCGTCACAGCGACGACTGACGACCGGCGCCGGCCCACAGGAGCCCAATGACGCAATTTCGCACCAGCATCAGCGAAGTCGGCGAAGGGACGGTGAACCTACGTGGTTACTCTCTCGACGACGTCATCCGGCACCTTGACCATACCGACGGGATCTTCCTCACTATTCTCGGCCGGTTGCCGTCGCCGGCCGAGCACGAAGTCACTCGGGCCATGCTGAACACGCTTCTCGATCACGGTTGGGTCGCGTCTACTGTGGCCGCGACCCGTTACGCCGCTTCCGGTAACCCCCAGCTCGTGCCGGCCCTGGCAGCAGGCCTATTGGCATGCGGTAATAACACTGTCTCGCCGCAGCATTCGTTCGACGTACTGGAGCAGGCGCGGGTCCTGCGTGAGTCGTTGAATCTGACTTTTGAGCAGGCTGCAGAGCGAATCATCGACGAGTTTCGCGCCAGTCGAAAGCGCCTGCCTGGGCTCGGCCACCCGACGCACAAGACGGAAGATTTTCGCGCCGTCGCGATCTGGCAGATCGCTGATCGCGTCGGTGCCGCCGGCGATGGAATCCGGCAGTTTCGGGCGATCCATGCTCGGTTTGTCGAAGCGTCCGGAAGGTTCCTGCCGGTCAACATCGACGGGGCGTTGGCCGCGCTCGGCTACGACCTGGGCTGGACTGCGACGCAGACGGTGGCCATCGGCCTTCTCTCCGTCCTGCCCGGCCTGATGGCCCACGCGATCGAGGAACTGGAGAACCCGGTTCCTCTTCGCTGCATATCTGACGGTGTCTATGACGTCAAGTCGATTTCGGAATTGCCGGTCACATTAGAGGAGTCAGCAAAATGAGCAGTGACACCGTCCATTGGGATCTCGTAGCGAAGGGCCTCGAACGAGCACAAGAAAAAATGGTCTGGCGACCCTACGGAGCGCCCGAGATCGTGGATCCTGAATACTCGGCTTATCACGACGGAATGATCCAGAGCCCCTGGAATGTGCCATCTACCATGATCGTCCAGACAGCGATTACCGGCGCATTCTTCAGCCGGCGCGGTAACCCGAATCAGCCGATCTCGACCGCGGAGATCCTTCAGTCGGCGCGTGAGTGCGCCCAGGCTGGGTCGAGCGCTATCCACCTCCATGTCCGCGACGCCCGCGGTTACAACGTGCTATCGGTGGAGAAATTTCGCGAGGTGGTTGAGCCACTGCGCGAGGAGTTCCCCGGAATCTCAATCGACGGGTGCTATGTGTGCGCCCTTGAGGGCGAGTGGGATCAAATGAAGCGGGCCCTCGATGCGGGGCTCCTGGATGCGGTGCCGGTGAACACGACAGCCGTTTATCAGGGTGACTCACTGTTCGCCAAGCCTGTACCGATGATGCTTGAGAAGACCCGGCTGATCGTCGAATCGGGGGCCAAGCCGATCGTCGCCGTCTACACTGACGCCGACGTTAGCAACGCCGATCGTTACCTGTTCCGCAGCGGCCTGCTCGGATCCGGGCAGGCCTGGTGCGTGTTGCCGGCGCTTCCGGGCTGCAGCCCTATGGAGAATCCGCGACAGATGATTGACGGGCTGCTGCGACTGACCACGCTGATTCGGGACACTGACCCGGACGCGGTGATCCTGGTGTGCGCGGCCGCTCGTGCCTCGACATACCTGGTTACTGTCGCCGCCGCGCTCGGCCTGCACATTCGTGTCGGCATGGAGGACACCGTCTGGCGATGGCCGCATCGGCCGGAGAAACTCGAGTCGAACCTGCAGGCATTCCGCTCCGGCGCGGCAATTGCGGAGCTGCTAGGTAGAGACGTGGCGACCTTCGCCCAATACAGGGAGATTATGGGTCTACCTGCCTTCGCGACCGCCGTCCAGTGAAGGTTGGTATCCATCTGCCGCAGTGGGGATCGCTGGCTACCCGGGCGGCGGTCCTGGAAGTCGCATGCGCGGCCGAGGAAGCCGACCTCGACAGCGTCTGGGTGGCAGACCACATCGCCTACCCCATTGAATCGAGGACGGCCTACCCGTACCGAAGCAAGGGTCCGCCGTTCTCATCGACGGACGGGTTCCTGGAGGCCATCACTCAGCTGGCCGTGGTGGCCGGGGCGACCAGCCGGGTCAGGCTAGGCACGAGCGTGCTAGTGCTGCCCATGCGCGAGCCATTGCTGGCGACCACGATGCTCGCGACTCTCGACGTCCTCTCCGATGGCCGCTGCTCATTTGCCGTCGGCGCGGGATGGTGGCGGGAGGAGTTCGACGTCGTGGCGGCCCCATTTGACGGGCGAGGCCGACGAATGGACGAGCAGATCGCGATCCTGAAGACGGCCTGGCAGCACGGAATCTTCGCCCACCATGGCAGCAGCTACGACTTCGAGACCGTCGCCTCCCTTCCGCTGCCAGTCCAACCCGGTGGCCCGCCGCTGCTAATAGGGGGCAACGGATCGCTTTCCTGGAGACGAGCTGCGGCGGTAGGCGACGGCTGGCACGCAGTCGGCCTCACCGTGGCGGCTTTGCGAGATGGGCGCGATCGGATCGCCGCGATCGCCCAGACTCTTGGTCGCGACCCCGATCGACTCACGTACAGCACCTCTAGCGGCATGGCCCGATCTCCCGACGAGACGGTGACGAGGCTCGGCGAGTTCCTCGACGCCGGCATCGACCAAGTGGTGCTGAACATCGGAACGGGTGACGCGGATCTGCGTGCTTACCGGCGGGCGATCGACGAGCTAGGCGAGTCGATATTACCCCAGCTTGCAGGGCGGTAATGGAAGAAATGGCGGCTCCGCCGCCCGGTGGGGACCCATTGACAAACCTTGCGCTGCGGTCCTAGGCTTATCGACCAGCCAGCCGGTCGAGCGAGGGGACTTCATGGGCCAGCTAGCAACCACATGGGCGCAACGTATGTTGGCGGATCTCAAGTTGGAGTTCGTGAAGACGGAGGCTTGCGACGGCGACGGCTATCTGAGGCTCGCTCTACTCAATCTCCCGCCAGCATCGAGCACCGAGCAGTGCGATCTCCTGGCCGCTTCAGCGACGTCATTACCCCTGCGCCGTGACTAAGTGTGCCGCCCGACCATCGATCGGATGAGAGGCTCGTCCATTGAGCGATTACGACGTGATTGTGTGCGGCGGCGGCATGGCAGGTCTTGCCGCCGCGCTTACCGCTGCCGAGCACGGAGCTACGGTGTTGCTCGCCGAGAAGGGCGACGCCCTCGGGGGATCGCTCGCGCTTTCAGGTGGCCTGCTGTGGACCCTCGACACAGCCGCTGAGCTGCAGCGCCGCCTGCCGCGCGCCGATCACCGGCTGGGCCGTCTTGTGATCGACGGGCTGGACCACGGTGCCAGCTGGCTACGATCACTCGGTGTGAAGGTCGGCCCGAAGTCGCAGGCGATGATTGGGCGTGGGTCCCGCGTCGATCCCCGCGAAGTTATTGACCGAGTGTCGGCGCTCCTGCTAGAGGCCGGTGCGCGGGTGTCCTACCAGCTGGGCTTGATCGATTTTGCCGAGTCGGCTGGCCAGGTTTCAGCCACGTTGTTGGACGCCAAGTCCGGCAGCGTCGATTCAATTACGGCCGGGTCTTTGATCATTGCCACCGGTGGGTTCCAGGGCAACAGCGAGCTTGTCTGTCGCTATCTCGGCGTCTCCGCCCATGACGTGACGCTCCGCGCGAATCCCTGGAGTACCGGCGACGGACTGTTAGCAGTGTTGCGTCAGGGCGGGATGGCAACAGCGGCTCTCCACCAGTTCTACGGTCACGCCCTTGCTGATCGCGGGCACGTCCCCTACCACGTAGAGGAGTACAGAACTCTCGCTCAGTACTATGGCGCTCACGCCGTCGCGGTGAACCTTGCCGGCCACCGCTTCACTGACGAATCTGCGGGAACGGGCGAAGAGAACCTGAACATGGCGCTAGCCAGGCAGCCAGACGCGGTGGGTTACTACATCGTCGACGACCGGACCGCGCGATCAGAGCGCCTGCCCGGCGGAGACTTGGTGATCGCCGCTTTGGAGCGTGCACGACTATCGGGCCTCGACGTGATCTCGGCTGAGACCCTGCCCCAACTGAGTGACGCTCTCGACCTTCGAGGCGTGCCCAAGACCGCGCTTATGCAAACACTGACCGAGTTCAACGCCGGAGTCAAAGATGGCTCCGCCGCCCTGTATCCCCCGCGGATGTCACACCGAGTCGAGTTGTCGCAGCCTCCGTACCACGCGACCCGCGTGCGAGCGGCGATCACCTTTACGACGGGAGGCATCGCGGTCGATGAATCGCTGCGGGTCGTACGCTTGAGTGGGTCGTCGAGCATCACTCAGAGGATGGCTACCGAAGGCCGCGCGGCCGCATTCAGCAATGTGTTCGCAGCCGGCGTGGACGTTGGCGACGTCAGCACGGACGGCTACTTGGGAGGCCTTGCAACCTCTCTCGTCACCGGACGGTCCGCCGGACGCCACGCTGCCCTAGCTGCGCTGGCCGTCTCCAACGTATGAGACATTGCCCCACCGGCGCCGGGCCAACGCGGAAGCGCCACTAAGTGCCTCTCCCACCCCGGGCTGCATCAGTTGTGCGCGTCGATGCTGGCTCACGTTGACCGGCTACCTGCTGCTGCCGCACGCCGCCGACCGCTCGTGTGATAACCGAGAGCGCCGTCTTTCGACAGAAGTCGGTAAACGATTAAGAAGTCAGTATACGATCAGACAGTCGGTATACGATTAGCCGGTGGTTGTCCGGTCCGATGAACATCAGCAGTCGCTTCGAACGTTCACCGGAGTTGCCCAGGGCAACCACGCTGCGCGGGTGGAGCCTGGACGGTCGGAGGCACGTGCGCTGTCCTCGATGGTGCGACTGAGGCCCGCGCACCGATTGTTCTTGGAGCAACCGCAGCCCGTCGCCAACGGCGACATCGCGGGCCAGCGGTCGCCATGAGCGCCGCTCCAGCGGTGTGGGTAGGAGGACTCAGTGGCCCAAGACGAGGTTAGCGATGTCTGGCTGACTGAAGCGAATCTCGACGCCGGCCGCAGGGGACGTCGTCGAGCGCGTCGGGTTAGCGAGATCCTCCTGACGACAGCTGTGGTCGTGGGGGAGAAGGGATTCAACAACACGAGTCTTGACGAGATCGTCGAGCGGCTCGACCTTTCGAAGGCCTCGATCTACCACTATTTCGAGTCCAAGGAAGCACTCGTGCTGACGATGCTCACGAGTTGCCATGAATACGTGGTTGGCCGACTGACCGAGATCGCAGACGGTGACGGGGATCCGGTGGAGCGACTTGGTGGGATGATCGCAGCACAGATCAACATGACCACCAAGGAGATCCCGGAGTTTACCGGACTCTTCCTCCACCCGATGTCGTGGCCAGACCCGCTTGACAAGGCTGTGCGCAATTTTCGGGAGAAGCATGACGAGGTCTTTCGGAAGGTCATCGACGAAGGCGTATCGACAGGGCACTTCCGGCTGGCGAAGCCAAGCGTTAACCGACTCTGCATGCAGGGTGCCTTGAGCTTCATCCCGGACTGGTTCCATCCGACTTCGTCGGAGGACATCGATCTGGTTGTGGGAACGCTCATGGCGATGTTCGTGATGCCCTACACTGCGATGCCGACCCCTCGTCGGTCGCGACGTCGGTCGCCCTCGTAAACGGCGGACCCCTACCGTCGTTGTCGCTGCGGCGCTGGTCGCATGCTCCTGCGCGGCTGCCCTGGTGTGGCTTCCGTAGCAGCAGATAGGTCTTAGGTGGGTTTCCAGCGGGCTCGTTTAGCGTCGTACCGCAACTCGGGGAGGACGCGTCACCATCGACGCTGGCGACGAGTGCGGCCAGGTTCCGGGCAGCGTTGAGGGCGCGATCGATCGTAGTCACGCCCGCGAGGCAGTCGTAGATCCGTTGGAATAGGCCAACTTTGGCTTTCACCACGCCACACCTAGAGCACATTTTCGAGCAGAACCGGTCGTGACCAGCGGCTCACGCTACATCACTGGGCCTTGCAGCAACAGTTGCGGCGCAGTTTGCCCAGCTAGCCCTGTGTCGCGACGGGCAGCCCGGCGTACCCCGTGTCCGTGACACCCCGAGAGCGCCACCGCCGCGCCCGGGTCAGTGTGTCCTGTTCGAGCGCTGGACACGTCGTATTGTGCCGCCCAAGGTCCACTTAGAGCTACCGCGTGAAAGAAAACCGTCCGCCAGGTCTAGTTTTGACTCGTGAGTCGTATTAGCATGTGGTCACTGACACGTCGGGAAAGCGATGTGGTCACTGACACATCGGGAAGGAAGAGGGAATCCGGTATGGCTGGATCAGAACAAGTGACGGATCGGGTTTTGATGATCTCCTCGGATGGCCATGTGACGGCGCGGCTGGAGGATTATCGGCCGTACATGCCGTCGCAGCATCATGCCTTCAGGCCAACCAGAAGTTCCAGATGAAGTCCATGTCGCGGCGGGCTACTGACCTTCCGAGCAAAGCGCTTGCGGGTCGTGTGTTCGCATGCCTGTTCGATGACATCGAAGGCCCTCTCAACCGGGACAAAGTCGGGATTGATCAGCTTGCTGTTCGAAACCGACTTCCCACATCTCGATTCGACCTACCCGCATTCGCGGGCGACGGCGGAGAAGATCTGCTCGGCGGCCGTCTTAATACCGAGGAGACCTACAAGCTCATGCGGGGAAACGCGATCACGGCATTCGGGCTCGACCAGTACTTCGGCATCGCGACATAGGGGCCCGACGTGCCTGACGGGAAGCGTTGGTTCAGAATTCTGCCGTCTGAGGTGACGGTGGCGCTGGGGTCGGTCACGGAACTGGTCGTCGTCGGCGATGTCGTTCGCGGCCGCTTGGAGGCCCGGCACCCGAATGCGACCGACCAACGGGGTCGATGGTTTACACACGGCAGGCGTCGAGCAGGCGCCCGACGGCACAGGAATGTTGCAGCGCTCGGTGTCGCCGTGCACGTCAGCCCAGCTCCACCTCATCGACGGCCCGTTCGAAGAAATCACCGCATCTCCCGTCTCAGGTGGCGCGTGATCGCGCGAAAACGCCGTCTTCTGACCCCCAAAGGAGGCAGCCGTTGAACGTCGTGGAATCGCCACCGCGAGGCCAGCCGGCGGACCCCGTTACACGCGTGTAGCCCGAGCTGTCGACTACCAATCGAATCTGCGAGGACCGTCCTGGCGGGGAATCGGTGCACGCGACATCGCCGCGTATATGCAGTCACTACCAAATGTAAACAAATGTTTGCTAGTAAGGGGGACTTGCACTAACAGTCCAACATATAAATCCTGCCGACCCAGGACATCTCTGTCTTATTGAGACGTCGTCGACAGTTAATTTACGGCGCAAATTCAGCGCTATACCTGGTTAACAACTGTTGCGCCATTCCTCAACCGCCCGAGGGCGTGAGTTTAGATCGAGCGTCAGCTCCGATCGGGTTCACGTACTTCCCTCCGGTCGAAACGGCTCCAGCTGCGGTGATACCCGTTGCAGAGCAGCCGGACCAGTCAACTGAGAACCGATCGGTAGCGGTCCGCCACCAGGCTCGCGCCGAGATGTTCAGCCGATGATAGGGCCCACTCCTGTCATTTTAGCAAATAGATTCCCTCATTATTCGAGACGCATCTGATGGCACAACAAATTGACTTCTGAAAGGTGTTGTGATCAATCAGTCATGTGATGTACGGTACATGAATTCACCATCGTGTTGCGAATCACAAATTTGCTGTGACAGCGCGGTGGTGGACGACTACCGAAAGGCGTCTGATGGGTTCCTCATCTGGTCCTACAAGCGTGAAGGTCACTGCTGCGGCCACCCCGACGGAAGACGGCCAGGGTGGCCGCATCCGAGCCGGTCTGGTGGTCAGCGCACTGGGGTTGACGATCGGTTCTGGTCGGGAGTTGTTGCGCGATGTCAATTTCGCAGCGGCGCCAGGCACTTTGACAGCGATCATCGGTCCCTCTGGCGCTGGCAAGTCGATTCTGGCCCGGCTTGTGAGTGGCATGACCCGTCCCAGCAGCGGCACGGTGACGTTTGCCGGCCACGACCTACACGCCGATGGCTGCACTGAGTCGTGGGGCACACGCTCCGACACCGCGGGGGAACGGGAGGTCAGTAGTGGGAGTCAGGCAAGCCAAGGGTTTTCGGGCATCGGTTCTGCAGTCAATGCGGTCGTCTTGGCCGCCAAGAAGCCGCGGTCGGCTAGGTAGGGGTGATTGGCGATGGATTTTGGGGCGTTGCCGCCGGAGATCAATTCCGGGTTGATGTATGCCGGTGCGGGGTCGGGGTCGCTGGTGGCGGCCGCGGCTTCCTGGGAGGGGTTGGCCTCGCAGTTGGGGTCGGCGGCCGCGTCGTATCGGGCGGTGGTCTCGGATCTGACCGCTGGACCGTGGGTGGGTCCCTCGTCGCTGTCGATGGCTGCTGCGGCCGCCCCGTATGTGGGGTGGATGACCAC
>Ga0209530_1000337_pt1 | contig 36970 bp, 24 predicted proteins | sample BlaSpr_A8_Ref_O1_FD_187987 | JGI IMG/M metagenome (GOLD analysis project Ga0209530, IMG submission 187987) | Forest soil microbial communities from Thunder Bay, Ontario, Canada - Black Spruce, Ontario site 2_A8_Ref_O1 (SPAdes) (version 2) | ecosystem: Environmental > Terrestrial > Soil > Boreal...
CCATGCGGGCAGCCGATCCAAGCTAGGCTACGCAGCTGTTCACTATCGATTTCTTGGCGATTGGTGTCAATATTTCGCTCAGGTTCCTTGGGTGCGACGCCGTGGGATCTTCGCGGTAAGCACCCCCGCAACGGGGTCGAAAAGCAAGGAGTCGAAAAGCGTGCAGCAGACCACACCTGTTACACCGGTTGCTGTTATCGGCATGGCGTGCCGGCTGCCCAAAGGCATCGACTCCCCTGCCCGGCTGTGGGAAGCCCTGCGACAAGGCGAAGATCTCATAGCAGAGATCCCCGCCGACCGCTGGGACGCCGACGAATACTACGACCCAGAGCCTGGTGTGCCGGGTCGGTCGGTGTCGCGATGGGGTGGGTTCCTCGACGACGTCGCCGACTTCGATCCTGAGTTCTTCGCCATCAGCGAGCGGGAAGCAACCGCGATCGATCCACAGCACCGCTTGCTGCTGGAGACCTCGTGGGAGGCCGTCGAGCACGCCGGGCTGCCGCCGAAATCGTTGGCCGGCTCGCTGACCGGTGTGTTCGTTGGTATCTGCCATGACGATTACGCGTTTGTCACCAGCGAGGCGGGTGCGCTGGACGACGCGTACGGATTCACCGGAACCGCTTTCAGCATGGCCTCCGGGCGGGTCTCGTATGCCATGGGGCTGCGCGGTCCCGCGATGACCATGGACACGGCGTGTTCGTCGAGTCTGCTTGCGGTGCATATGGCTTGCCGCAGTCTGCACGAAGGTGAGAGCAACCTTGCCTTGGCGGGTGGCTCCATGGTGATGCTGGAGCCGCGGACGTACGCGTCTGCTTCGGCACAGGGCATGCTCTCCCCCACCGGGCGCTGCCGCTCGTTCGATGTCGGCGCCGACGGGTTTGTCCGTTCCGAGGGCTGCGCAGTAGTGCTGCTCAAGAGGCTCCCCGATGCGCTGCGGGACGGAGACCGGGTTCTCGCCGTGCTGCGCGGCACCGCGACCAATCAGGACGGTCGGACCGAGAACATTTCCACCCCCTCACTGGATGCGCAGGTGGTGGCGTATCGAGCGGCGTTGGCCGCCGCCGGTGTGGACCCCCGCAGTGTCGGCATGATCGAGGCGCACGGCACCGGTACCCCGATTGGTGACCCGATCGAGTTCAGCAGCCTGGCGCAGGTGTACGGCATCGACCGGGCTTGCGCGCTCGCGTCGGCCAAGAGCAATCTGGGCCACACCGAGGCCGCTGCAGGGGCAGTGGGGATCATCAAAGCGGTCCTGTCCCTGCAGCACGGTGTGGTGCCACCCATGGTGCACCACACTCGGCTGCCCGATGAGCTCACCCAAATCGAGACCGGAATCTTTGTGCCGCAACAGATTACGCCATGGCCCGGCCAGGATGACGGGACACCCAGACGGGCCGCGGTGTCGTCGTACGGAATGTCGGGCACCAACGTGCACGCCATTCTCGAGCAAGCCCCCCAGACCGCTACGCCGCACAACGGGGTAGTCCCATTCGAGTCAGCCCCGCCGCTGTTGTTTGCACTGTCTGCCACCTCGGCCAAGGCGTTGCGCCAGACTTCGCGCCGGTTAGCCGACTGGATCGACGAGCGCGCCGGCTCCGACCCCGTGGCGGCTTCGGACCTGGCTTACACGCTGGCACGCCGGCGTGCGCATCGGCCGGTGCGCACCGGGGTGATTGCTGCCGGCAACACCGAGCTGGTCAAGGCTTTGCGCGAGGTCGCTGACGGCGACACCCCTTATCAACCAGCCGTCGGCCAAGACGACCGCGGACCAGTCTGGGTGTTCTCTGGGCAGGGTTCGCAGTGGGTGTCGATGGGCGCGGATCTGCTCGCCAAAGAGCCGGTGTTCGCCGCGACCATCGCCGAGGTGGAGCCGCTCATCGCCCGGGAATCAGGGTTTTCGGTGACCGAAGCGATGACAGCACCCGAGGTGGTTACCGGTATCGACCGGGTACAGCCGACCCTGTTCGCCATGCAGGTCGCGCTGGCGGCCACAATGAAGTCCCACGGCGTCCGCCCTGGCGCGGTCATCGGCCATTCACTCGGCGAAGTAGCGGCGGCGGTAGTCGCCGGAGCGCTGTCCACCGAAGACGGGGTGCGCGTTATCTGTCGCCGCTCCCACCTGTGCACCCGCATCGCCGGCATCGGCGCGATGGCGTCGGTGGAACTGCCCGCCCTGCGCGTCCGCGAAGAACTGACGAATCGCGGCGCCAAGGGCGTCGTGGTCGCCGTGGTGACCTCGCCGCAGTCCACCGTGATCGGCGGCGCGACCCAGACGGTGCGCGACCTCGTCAAGGCATGGGAAGCGGACGAAATCATGGCCCGCGAAGTCGCCGTCGACGTGGCCTCGCACACCCCTCAGGTCGATCCGATCCTCGACGAACTATCCCGGGTGCTGGCCGATGTCACACCGATGGAGCCTGAGGTTCCTTACTACTCCGCTACGTTGTTCGATCCGCGCGAACGGCCGGTGTGCGATGCCAATTACTGGGTGGACAATCTGCGGCACACGGTGCGGTTCTCCGCGGCGGTCCGGGCGGCCCTCGAAGACGGGTACCGGGTATTCGGTGAGCTGTCGCCGCACCCGCTACTGACTCGCGCCGTCGAGCAGAGCGGCACCAGCCTTGACATCCCCGTAGCCGCCGTTCCCGCTATGCGGCGCGAGCAACCACTGCCGCACGGACTGCGCGGGCTGCTGATCGACCTGCATAGCGCGGGCGCGGCGGTGGACTTCTCAGCGCTCTACCCCAGCGGGCACCTGGTGGACGCGCCGCTGCCGGCATGGAACAAACGCCGCCTGCTGCTCGAGCCCGACAGCGCGGGCCGCCACTCGCATGCTGCCAATACCGTTGCGGTGCATCCGCTGTTGGGCCCGCACGTGCGGCTGATGGAGGAGCCGGAGCGGCACGTCTGGCAGGCCGAGGTCGGCACCACGGCACTGCCGTGGTTGCGCGACCACCAGATACATAATGTGGCCGCGCTTCCGGGTGCAGCCTATTGCGAGATGGCATTGGCGGCGGCTCACACCGTCCTGGGCGAGGCGTCCGAAGTGCGCGACATCCGTTTCGAGGAGATGCTGCTGCTCGACGACGAGACCACCGTCGGTGCTGTCGCGTCGGTGGCGGCGCCCGGTGTCGCCCCATTCGTCGTGGAGACAGACCAGCAGGGTGAAAAGGTGCGGCGGGCCTCCGCGGTGCTGCATGCCTTACCATCCGACCAAGCCCCCCAGGATGACAAGGAATCCCAAGACGATGAAGACCAGCCGCCCGCGCATGACATAGCCGCCCTGCTGGCGGCTAATCGATGTCGTCGCGAAGGCAACGAGCTGCGGGAGTGGTTCGACCAGCGCGGAGTTCAGTTCGGCCCTGCCTTCACCGGCCTGGCCGCCGCACATGTCGCGGAAGGGACTATCAGCGCGGTGCTGGCCGAGGTCGGGCTGCCGAGTTCGATCCGGACGCAGCAAGCCGGCTATGGCGTGCATCCGGCACTGTTGGACGCCTGTTTCCAGTCCGTTGCGGCCCATCCTGCCGTCCAGATGATGGGCTCCACATCTCCAGGCGGCCTGTTGTTGCCCTTAGGTGTGCGGCGGTTGCGCGCCTACGGTCCCACCCGTGGCGCCCGTTACTGCTACACCCGGGTGACGGCGTCCGGCACGAACGTCGAAGCCGACATCGACGTTATGGACGAGCACGGGACCGTAGTGCTAGTTGTGCGCGGGCTGCGAATGGGCACCGGGTTCTCCGAGAGCGCCGACCGCGATCGCCGGCTGGGCGAGCGGCTGCTGAGCATCGAATGGCAACAGCGCGAGCTGCCCGAGCAGGAGCATGCCCAGGCAGGAGGCTGGCTGCTGATCAGTTTTTCCGACGGCGCGGAGCTGTTGGCAACGGAATTGACCCACGCGATGAAGCTGCGCGGCGCGGAATGCACAACCATGTGCTGGCCCCAGCATGCCGACCATTCGGCCGATGCCGAGGAGCTGCGCAGTCAAGTCGATGTCGGTGGATTTACCGGCGTCGTAATGATGGCGCCACCAAGCAACGGCAGCACGGATGGCCGGGGCGCCGGCCTAGCCGGTGATTACGTCCGGCAGGCGGTGCGCATTGCCCGCGAGCTGCCGGAAGTCTTGGGTGAAGCACCCCGGCTGTATGCGGTTACCAGGGGCGCGCAAACGGTGCTTAGCGATGACTGCGCCAACCTCGAACAGGCCGGGTTGCGTGGCCTGTTGCGGGTGATCGGCGCCGAGCACCCGTACCTGCGCACGACCCATATCGACGTCGATGAGCAGACCGACGCCGAGCAGCTGGCACGCCAGTTGCTGGCCGGCTCCGACGAAGACGAGACCGCCTGGCGCAACGACGTGTGGTACGCCGCCCGCTTGTGCCCGGCTCCGCTGCGTCCCGAAGAGCGGGAAACCACCGTGGTCGACCACCAGCACGACGGTTTGCGGCTGCAGATCCGAACGCCCGGGGATCTGCAAACCATGGAACTGGCGGCAACCGACCTGGTCCCGCCTGGGCCCGGGCAGATCCAAGTCGCGGTCAGCGCGTCCAGCATCAACTTCGCCGACGTATTGGTCGCGTTCGGGCGATATCCGTCTTTCGACGGACTGCTGCCGCAGCTGGGCACCGATTTCGCCGGCGTTGTGACCGCGGTCGGACCCGACGTCGTCGATCATCGGGTCGGCGACCACATCGGCGGCATGTCTTCCGACGGGTGTTGGGGCTCGTTTGTCACCTGTGATGCCCGGCTGGCCACCACGCTGCCACCGGGCCTGACGGACGCCCAGGCCGCCGCGGTGACCACCGCGCACGCTACCGCCTGGTACGGCCTGACTGATCTGGCTCGCATCAAGTCCGGTGACAAGGTGTTGATCCACTCCGCAACCGGCGGCGTCGGCCAGGCCGCGATCGCGATCGCCCGCGCAGCGGGCACCGAGATTTTCGCCACCGCCGGCAGCCGGCAGCGCCGAGAATTATTGCGCGACATGGGTATTGAGCATGTCTACGATTCGCGTAGCATCGAGTTCGCCGAGCAGATCCGCCAGGACACCGACGGCTATGGCGTGGACGTCGTGCTCAACTCGCTGACCGGCCCGGCCCAAAGCGCCGGGATCAACCTCTTGTCCTTCGGCGGGCGATTCGTCGAGATCGGCAAGCGCGACATTTACGGCGACACCCGGATGGGACTCTTCCCGTTCCGGCGCAATCTCACGTTCTACGCCGTCGACCTGGGGTTGACGTCGGTCACCCATCCCGCCCAAATGCGGGAATTGTTGACCACCGTCTACCGACTGACCGCCGACGGCACGCTGCCAATGCCGGAAAGCACGCACTATCCACTTGCCGAGGCGGCCACCGCGATTCGCGTGATGAGCGCTGCCGAGCACACCGGCAAACTCATCCTCGACATCCCGCATACGGGACGCAGCAGCGTAGTGGTGCCGCCCGAACAGGTCGAGGTCTTCCGCCCCGACGGCTCCTACATCATCACCGGTGGCCTTGGCGGCCTCGGCTTGTTCCTGGCCGAGAAGATGTCCGCGGCCGGCGCCGGCCGGATCGTGCTCAGCTCGCGCTCTCAGCCCACTCAAAAGGTGTTGGAGACAATCGAACTCGTCCGGGCCACCGGATCCGACATCGTGGTCGAATGCGGCGATATCGCCCAGCCGGACACTGCAGAACGGTTGGTCACGGCGGCAACCGCCAGCGGGCTTCCGTTGCACGGTGTGCTGCACGCGGCTGCGGTGGTCGAGGACGCCACCCTGACCAACATCACCGATGAGTTGATCGACCGCGACTGGGCGCCCAAAGTCCACGGCGCGTGGAATCTGCACCAGGCCACCGCCAGTCAGCCGCTGGACTGGTTCTGCTCATTCTCTTCGGCGGCCGCCCTGCTGGGCTCGCCGGGTCAGGGCGCCTACGCCGCGGCCAACAGCTGGCTGGACGCCTTCACCCACTGGCGACGGGCGCAGGGCCTGCCGGCCACCGCGATCGCCTGGGGAGCCTGGGCCGAGATCGGCCGTGGCGCTGGCCTCGCGGAAAGCGGCGATACCGCAATGATCGCTCCCGACGAGGGCGCCTACGCGTTCGAGGCACTGCTGCGCCACAACCGCGCCTACAGTGGTTATGCCCCGATCATCGGTTCACCGTGGCTGACTGCCTTGGCACAACGAAGCCGGTTCGCCGAAGTATTCCAATCGACCGGGCGAACTCGGGCGGACAACAGCAAATTCCGTGCCGAACTCGTGGAGCTTCCCCTCGATGAGTGGCCCACCCGACTTCGGCGTTTGCTCTCCGAGCAGATCAGTCTGATTCTGCGTCGGACTGTTGATCCAGATCGGCCACTTTCCGAGTATGGACTCGACTCATTAGGTAACCTCGAGCTACGTACTCGCATCGAAACAGAAACTGGAATACGCTGCGGCTCCACCGACGTCACGACAGTGCGTGGCTTGGCGGATCTCCTGTGCGGCAAACTGGCGCCTTTAACACCCTGCGAACCCTTTGAAGGCGCCGCGGCGACGTGCTAACGCGTTAGCAGCGTGTTTGCAACGGGTCCTGAATTAACATCTCAGGATCGCCTGGGGGGCCGAGCGAAGGAGCAGCATGGTCGCAGTCGGCAAAGTGGCGCTGGCGACGGTCGACAGTTGGGTCCCGGCCCCGGGTTCAGTCGTACATTGGCGCTTTTCGCCCGCATCGCTGGAGAAAGCCCGGCAAGCTCCGATAAGCGCGGTGCCGCCGAGCTACATCCAAGCCAGACATGTGCGTAGCTATCGCGATCACTTGGCCCGTGGGTTCAATATGTCGCGGCTGTGCGTTGCCGCCTGGGACATCCCCGGTGAGTGTGATGTTCGCGCGATGACCTTTGTCATCAACTCGTACCTTCGCCGGCACGATACCTATCGGAGCTGGTTTGAAGCTGACGATGCAGGCAACGTCGCCCGGCATACCATCCAGAATCCGCGCGATATCGAACTAGTTCCGGTAGCTGCCGGCGAGATGACGCCAAAGGAGTGGCGAAACTACATCTTGAGCACGCCGAGCCCGCTGGAATGGGATTGCTTCAGGTTCGCGATCATCCAGCGTGACGACCACTTCACCGTCTGTGTAAGTGTTGACCATCTCCATGTCGACGCGATGTTCATCTACGGGGTATTCGGCGAGATTCAGGCGATGTACGACGCGCTGATGGACGGTGGCGCGCCCATTGCGCTGCCCGATGCGGGCAGCTATGACGCTCATTGTGTGCGGGAGCATGAGTACACCTGTTCGCTGACGTTGGAATCGCCACCGATTGCTGCCTGGATCGAGTTCTTCGAGAACAACGCAGGAGCGCTTCCCCCGTTCGCCTTGCCACTTGGTGACATATCCGTGCCCTGCGGTGGCGCGCTGCGCACAGTACAGCTGTTGAACGCTGCGCAAACGGCCCTGTTCGAAGCCGCTTGCATAAGCGCGGGTGCACGCTTTTCTGGCGGGGTATTCGCCTGCGCCGCCCTCACGGAGCACGAATTGACGGGCACCGGAACGTATTACGGGATCACGCCCATCGACACCCGCACAACTCCCGCGGAGTTTATGACCACCGGGTGGTTCGTCGGCCACGTTCCGCTCACCGTCCCGATTGCCCCGTCGTTCGCTGAAACTGTGGGTGCCGCGCAAGGGTCGTATGACGCGGGTACTGATCTGGCGAACGTGCCGTTTGAACGGGTCTTGGAGTTGGCCCCGTGGCTTGAGAAGCCCAAAATTCAAGCGGGTTTCCCCGTTGTGTCGTTCCTTGACGCCGGTGTCGCTCCCCTATCCGCTTTCGTCACAATGGAATTGGACCGGTTGAACGCCGGGGTCTACGAAGACGGCGGAATCCCGGCTCGAGTGTGCGTGTGGGTGAATCGGCTTCCGGACGAGACCTCGGTAACGGTGTTTCTTCCGAATAATCCGGTCGCCCACGATTCTGTGACGCAGTACCTGGCTGCGATGAAATCCATCTATGTCCGCGTCGCCGAGGGCCGCAGCGTCGCGCCTGCCCCTGCGCGACGGCGCAGCTTCAGCGGTTCACAGCCCCGACTGCGTGCACACGAAATCTGTCCGCAGCGTTGATCCATGAAATCGGGGCCGCGCATCCGCGTCGCCGAGCGGCGTAGCGAGGTAGCGGACCAGCACACCGAGCCCAAGGTAAGCGGTGGCCGCCCGAGTCGGCATTGATTAGCTAGACGAGATTGTTAAAGATTCCCGCGTTTCCCCGCGGGATTTCGCTATAACGCCTAGCATGACTCATTTGACATAGCTGCAACATAACCGGGCCCTGCGCAGTTAGGCGCGCCTGAAATGGAATGGCGCCTGCCTGGCGTTCTTGCGGGGGCTAGAGACTTAATAGTGTGACGGGCGGCACATTCCCGGCGTGACCTTTGACACCTCGTTCACTTTGCTCGTCTGCGTGCTCAGACCGGCTCCAATCGTCAGGCGCGGGCCGACGGCCCGGCTGCCAGTGTGCGTTGCGACACGGATAGCGCCTCTACCACCAGCTTTGACACCGCCGTAACGCTGGCGTAGCAGCCACCGATCAACGATCCATGGGGTACCCGTTTTTGCCCGTCTTCCAAACGATGTTAATTTCCTGGACGTCTGCACGATTCGCCCACATGGGTGGAACCAAGCAGCTACGCTGCTGATCGCGCCAAGGGCAAAAAGCTGGCTTCGATTGTGGGGGTCGGTGGGTTGTTCGTCCGACGCTGCGGAGTTCCCAGCTCGGACAGAAAAACTCAGCGATATTTCTCGAAGCACCCATTAAGGGCTCGACGCAGTGATAAGAACTAATGCATAGGCAAGGAGAGGTGAAGGACAGTGGATAAGGCAGGTGTTACACCGGTTGCTGTCATAGGCATGGCGTGCCGGCTGCCGGGGGGCATCAACTCCCCTGACCTCTTCTGGGACGCATTGCTGCGCGGTGACGATCTGGTGGCCGAGATTCCGGCCGAGCGCTGGGACGTCGACTACTACTACGACCCCGAGCCTGGCGTGCCTGGTCGGTCGGTATGCAAGTGGGGTTCGTTCCTGGACAACGTCGGCGACTTCGATCCCGAGTTCTTCGGCATCGGTGATAAAGAAGCGACGGCGATGGATCCCCAGCACCGCTTGCTGATGGAGACGGCGTGGGAGGCCATGGAGCACGCCGGCCTCACCAAGGCGACCATCGCTAGCGAAACCGGCGTTTTCGTTGGATTGAATTACGGCGACTACCAATTCGTGCACGTCGCCACCGATGCCTTCGACGGGCCGTACGGAAACCCCGGCACCATTTCCTGCATGGCATCCGGGCGCATCGCCTACGCGCTCGGGCTCCACGGTCCCGCGAGCACCGTGGACACCGCCTGCTCTTCTGGTTTGTTTGCCATCCACCAGGCCTGCCGCAGCCTGAACGACGGCGAAAGCAAGCTTGCCTTCGCCGGCGGCGTCAACGTGATGATGGAACCGCGCAGGTCCGCGTCGGCGTCGGCGGGGGGCATGCTGTCGGGCACCGGACACTGCCACGCGTTCGATGTCAAAGCGGACGGATTCGTGTCCGGCGAGGGCTGCGTGGTGCTGTTGCTCAAGCGACTCTCCGATGCCCAACGGGATGGTGACCGGATTCTGGCTGTCGTGCGTGGCACGGCCGCCAACCAGGATGGCCACACCGTGAATATCGCGATGCCGTCGGCGGAGGCGCAAACCGCGGTGTACCGCGCGGCGTTGGCCGCGGCGGGTGTGGAAGCCGGCACCGTCGGCATGGTCGAGGCGCATGGCACCGGTACCCCAGTCGGTGACCCTATCGAGTATGCGAGCACAGCCGAGGTCTACGGCCGTGGCAACCCTTGCGTGCTTGGAGCGTCGAAAACCAACTTTGGCCACACCCAGGCGGCCGCCGGTGCGCTCGGGATGATGAAAGCGGTCCTCGCCGTCCAGCACGGCGTGGTCCCGAAGAACCTCCACTTCGAAGCCCTGCCTGACGAGATGGCCCGCATCGACACCGGACTGTTCGTGCCGCAGGAGACTACGCCGTGGCCGCTGGACGGTGGCCAACCGCGCCGAGCGGCCGTGTCGGCGTACGGGATATCCGGAACGAACGTGCACGCGATCGTCGAACAAGCCCCCGGGCCCACTTCACCCAACGGCGTGGTTACCAGGGCTGGCCGCGACGGCACGCTTCTTTTTCCGCTGTCATCCACTTCGGCCGACGGTCTGCGGGACACCGCTGGGCGCCTCGCTGACTGGGTCGATGCACAAGCAACCGAGCTAGCGGCACCGGATCTGGCCTACACGCTCGCGCGCCGGCGTGGGCACCGGCCGGTGCGGACAGCGGTGTTGGCCGGCAACACCACGGAGCTGGTGACGGCTCTGCGGGAGGTCGCCGACGGTGACGCTCCATATCCCGACGTGGTGGGCCAGGACGACAAGGGTCCCGTGTGGGTGTTCTCCGGGCAAGGTTCCCAGTGGGCGGCGATGGGCGCGGACCTGCTGGCTAACGAGCCCGCATTCGCCGCGGCCATCGCCGAGGTTGAGCCACTGATCGCCGAGGAATCCGGCTTCTCGGTGACCGAAATGCTGACCGCCCCCGAGAAGGTGACCGGTATCGACCGGGTGCAGCCGACTCTGTTCGCCATGCATGTCGCACTGGCGGCCACGATGAAGTCGTACGGGGTGACGCCCGGCGCGGTCATCGGCCACTCGCTCGGCGAGTCCGCGGCAGCTGTTGTCGCGGGAGCGCTGTCGCTGGAAGACGGGGTGCGCGTCATCTGCCGGCGCTCGCGCCTGATGACGCGGATCGCCGGTGCCGGCGCGATGGCGTCGGTGGAACTGCCTGCCCAGCAAGTACTTTCGGAGCTCATGGCTCGCGGTGTCAACGACGCCGTGGTGGCAGTGGTGGCCTCTCCGCAATCCACGGTGATCGGCGGTGCAAAAGACACGGTCCGCGAGCTGGTGGCGGCGTGGGAACAGCGTGAGGTGATGGCCCGCGAGGTGGCCGTCGACGTGGCGTCGCACTCCCCGCAAGTCGACCCGATTCTTGACGACCTGTACGACGCTCTAGCCGAGATCAACCCGTTGTCGCCCGAGATTCCGTACTACTCGGCGACCTCATTCGATCCGCGCGAGGAGCCGTACTGCGACGCCGGCTACTGGGCCGACAATCTGCGTCACGCGGTGCGTTTCTCCGCGGCGGTGCAGGCTGCGCTCGAAGACGGCTATCGGGTCTTCGGGGAGTTGTCACCACACCCGCTGCTGACCCTCGCCGTCGACCAGACCGCCCGAAGCCTCGACATGTCAGTGGCTGCTCTTGCCGCCATGCGGCGCGAACAGCCACTGCCCCACGGGCTGCGCGGCCTACTGGGAGATCTGTACGCCACCGGTGCCGCGGTTGACTTCTCCGTGCTGTACCCGAGTGGGCACCTGGTGGACGCGCCGCTGTCGACCTGGACTCACCGAAAATTGCTCTTGAGCGCCGACGGTCAAGGTTCGCGCTCAATCGGCACAAGCGTTGCGGTGCATCCGCTGATGGGACAGCATGTGCGCCTGCCGGAGGAGCCCGAGCGCCACGTTTGGCAGGCCGAGATCGGCACTGCGGCGCTGCCCTGGCTGGCCGATCACCAGGTACACGGCACGGCTACCCTTCCGGGCGCGGCCTACTGCGAGATAGCGCTGGCCGCGGCCCGCACCGTCTTCGGCGAGGCGTCCGGGGTCCGCGACGTCCGCTTCGAGCAGATGCTGCTTCTCGATGAGGAGACCGAGATCAGCCTCGTCGCAACCGCAGAGGTGCCCGGCGCCCTCGCATTCGTGGTCGAGACCAACCAGGACGGAGAGCACGCACGGCGCGCCAGCGCGGTCTTGCACGCCTTGGAAAGAGGCGGGGAAGACGAGGGAGCCGAGGACCAGGCTCCCGTGCTGGATATCGAGGGTCTGCTGGCCGCACATCCGAGCCGCATAGAAGGCGCCGATCTCCGCGACGCCATGGATTTGTGCGGTATTCAGTACGGTCCCGCTTTCACCGGCTTGGGCGCTGCGCACACCGCCGAAGGAACCGGCACCACGGTGCTGGCCGAGATCGGGCTGCCCAGCGTGATCCGGACACAGCAAACCCATTACGGCGTACACCCGGCACTGCTCGATGCATGCTTCCAGTCCGTAGCTGCTCACCCCAGTGTCGCGAACGCCAGCCTTGGCGGTCTGCTGTTGCCGTTGGGTGTTCGCGAGCTGCGCGCCTACGGCCCGGTCCACACCGCCCGCTACTGCTATTCGCGGGTGACCGCGGCGACCGGCGGAGCCGTCGAGGCTGACCTCGACGTGCTGGATAAGCACGGGTCGGTCCTGCTGACCGTGCACGGACTGCAGATGGGCACCGGCTCCTCGCCGAATGGCGAGCGGATTCGCGTGATGGGTGAACGGTTGCTCGCTGTCGAATGGCAGAAACGGGAGTTGCCCGAGGTGGCTGCCGCCGAAACCGGGGCATTTCTGCTGATCAGCACCTCCGACGCTGCGGATCTGGTGGCGGCGGCGTTCACGGATGCGCTGAAGCTGCACGACGCGCAATGCACGACCCTGTCGTGGCCTCAGCTGGCCGACCATCCGGCCAGTGCCGAGCGGCTGCAGAGTCACATCGAAAAAGGTGGGTTCACCGGGGTGGTGGTGCTGACCGAGCCGAAGAACGGCAACCCGGACGACGAAAGTGCTGTCCGCGGCCGGGAGTACGTCCGCCATCTGGTGCGCATCGCCCGCGAACTGTCGGAAATCCCCGGCCAGTCGCCTCGGCTGTATGTCGTTACCAGGAACGCTCAGACGCTGCTTTCCGAAGACCGTCCCAATCTCGATCAGGGCGGATTGCGCGGCCTGCTCCGGGTAATCGGTACCGAGCACCCGCACCTGCACACCACCCACATCGACGTTGACGAGCTGACCGACGCCGAGCAGGTGGTGCGGCAGCTGCTAATGGTCGGACCGGACGAAGACGAGACCGCCTGGCGCAACGACGAGTGGTACACGGCGCGCCTGGTCCCGGCTCCGCTGCTCCCCGAAGATCGGCAAACCACCATCGCAGCCCACGAACGTGACGGAATGCGCATGCAAATCCGGATGCCAGGCGACTTGCAGACGATGGAATTCGCCGCGTTCGACCGAGTTCCACCGGGTCCCGGACAAATCGAAGTCGCGGTCACCGCGTCGAGCATCAACTTCGCCGATGTTCTGCTCACGTTCGGCCGATACCAGAGTCTGGACGGGATTCTGCCCCAGCTCGGCACCGATTTCGCCGGTGTCGTGACAGCCGTTGGAGCCGATGTCACCGACCACAAGGTAGGCGATCACGTCGGGGGTATGTCCCCCTACGGCTGCTGGGCCACGTTCGTCACCTGTGATGCGCGCCTGGCCACCACGCTGCCGCAGGGCATGACCGACGCCCAGGCCGCGGCGGTCACCACCGCGCACGCCACCGCCTGGTACGGCCTGAACGACCTGGCGCGCATCAGGACCGGCGACAAGGTGCTGATCCACTCCGGAACCGGCGGCGTCGGGCAGGCCGCGATCGCCATAGCTCGCGCGGCAGGGGCTGAAATCTACGCCACCGCCGGCAGCCCGCAGCGTCGACAGCTGTTGCGCGACATGGGCATTGAGCATGTCTACGACTCACGGAGCAGCGAATTCGCCGACCAGATCCGTCGCGACACCGACGGCTATGGCGTCGACATTGTGCTGAACTCCGTGACCGGGGCTGCACAACTCGCCGGGCTCAAACTGCTGGCGCTGGGCGGGCGATTTGTCGAGATCGGGAAGCGCGACATCTACGGTGACACCAAGCTGGGCCTGTTCCCCTTCCGCCGCAACCTGGCGTTCTGGGGCGTCGACCTGGGGTTGATGTCGGTCAGCCATCCTCAGCAGGTCAGCGAGATACTGAGCACGGTGTACCGGTTGACGGCCGAGGGTGTACTGCCGATGCCCGAGAGCACGCACTACCCACTTGCCGAGGCACCCACCGCGATTCGGGTGATGAGTGCGGCCGAGCACACCGGCAAGCTCATCCTCGATATCCCGCAGGCCGGTCGCAGCAGCGTGGTGCTGCCGCCCGAGCAGGCGCCGGTCTTCCGGGACGACGGCTCCTACATCATCACCGGCGGCCTGGGTGGCCTCGGGTTGTTCCTGGCCGAAAAGATGGCCGCGGCCGGCGCTGGCCGGATCGTGCTCACGTCGCGCTCCGAGCCCACGCTGAAGACCTTGGAGACAATCGAACTCGTTCGTTCGATCGGCTCCGACGTTGTCGTGGAGTGCGGCGACATCGCCCAGGCCGACACCGCGGAGCGGTTGGTGGCAACGGCAACCGCGACCGGACTTCCGTTGCGCGGAGTCCTGCATGCGGCTGCCGTGGTCGAGGACGCTACCTTGCTCAACATCACCGACGAGTTGATCGACAGTGACTGGGCACCCAAGGTGTACGGCGCATGGAATCTGCACCAGGCCACCGCATCTGCGGATCTGGACTGGTTCTGCTCCTTCTCCTCGGCGGCCGCCCTGCTGGGCTCCCCAGGTCAGGGCGCCTACGCTGCCGCCAACAGCTGGCTGGACACGTTCACCCACTGGCGGCGCGCGCAGGGCCTGCCGGCCACCGCGATCGCCTGGGGAGCCTGGGCCGAGATCGGCCGCGGTGCAGGCTTTGCGGAAAGCAGCGGCGCTGCGATCACTCCGGAGGAGGGCGCCTACGCGTTCGAGGCGCTGCTGCGCCACAACCGCGCCTACACGGGCTACACCCCGCTCGTCGGAACACCGTGGGTAGCTTCCTTCGCGGAGCGGAGCAAGTTCCTTGAGATGTTCAAGTCCGCCGGGGAAAAGCGTTCGGGTACAAGCAAATTGCGTTCCGAGCTGAACGAGCTGCCCCTCGACGAGTGGCCCACCCGGCTGCGGCGTCTGCTTTCCGAGCAGATCGGTCTGATTCTGCGTCGCAACATCGACGCCGACCATCCGCTTTCCGAGTATGGCCTTGACTCGCTGGGCAACCTCGAGTTGCGCACCCACATCGAGGCCGTAACCGGGGTGCGCATCACCTCCGCCGACATCACCACCGTGCGGGGTTTAGCGGATCACCTGTACGACAAGCTGGCGCCGAAAGAGGAAGCCCCGGCGTGATGGAGATCCTGACGGCAAAGTCCTGCGCTGCAGGGGCTGGAATAGAGGACGGCAACATGATCTTAGGTGGGGGCTCAGCAAAGTGGCCTGCACTGCAGGGACCGGAATAGAGGAGTCAACATGTACATCGGTGGAGGCTCCGAGCATGATCGCCTGCAAGTTGGCAACGCCTACGACTGGTATCCGGGTCCAGGCTCAGTCGTATCTTGGCAGCCAACACCTGCCTGCGCTGCGAAGGCCCAACAGGCGCCGGTAAGTTCGGTGCCCCCCAGCTCTATGCAGGAAGGCCATCTTCGTGGCTTTGTCGAGTTCCGGGACCGGGGGCTCGACTATTCACGAGCAGTCATGGGCTCCTGGGACGTGCCCGGCCATTGCGATATCCGCGCCATGACCTACGTCATCAATGCACACCTTCGGCGCCACGCAACGTACCACAGCTGGTTCGAATACCAGGATGCGAAAAACATCGTCCGTCACACGATCAATAACGCCCGCGAGATCAATTTTGTCGCGAAAGAGTATGGCGTGCTGACGCAGTCCGAATGGCAGGACCTTGCATTAGCTACGCCTGATCCGCTGCAATGGGATTGCTTCAGGTTCGGCATTGTTCAGCATAAAGACCGCTTCTCGTTATATGCGGTTGTCGACCATCTCCACTGTGACCCGATGTTGATTGCCGGATTATATGTAGAGATCGTGATGAACTACAACGCCATTCTGGAGGGCAAAGCGCCCGTTACACTCCCGCCTGCGGCTAGTTATGACGATTTCTGCATGCGGGAGAGCGAACGCGTGTCGACCATGACCTTGGATTCCCCGGAGGTGCGCAAATGGATCGAATTCGCGGAAAGCAACGGCGGATCGCTTCCGGATTTCCCACTGCCACTCGGTGATCAATCGATACCCTGTGGCGGCGACGTCCACGTGGAGCGGCTGTTGAACGAGGACCAGACGGCTGAGTTCGAAGCCATATGCCAGCGGGCGGGGACCCGGTTCAGCGGTGGTCTGTTTGCCTGCGCGGCCCTGGCTCAATATGAGTTGGCCGGCGCGGAAACGTACTACGGGCTCACTCCGGTCGATAAGCGCAGCAGTCCGGAAGATTTCATGACAGTGGGCTGGTTCACCGGTGTGGTGCCGTTCACCGTTCCTGTGGACCCGAACTCTTTCGCAGAAACTGCCCGCGCCGCTCAGGCTTCCTTCGACGCGAATATGGGCCTCGCGCATGTGCCCTACGATCGGGTGTTGGAGTTGGCCCCTTGGCTGAAGAGAGCTGGACCCCAGTTCACCATGATGAGCTATATGGATGCGGGCCTTCCTCCCCTTTCGGCTATCGTCGCTACCGCATTGGACGGGGTCAATGCGACCGCTTACACCGATGGCAGGAGTCCGGCTTACATGTACATGACGGTTTTCCGTCTGTTCGATGAGGTCACGCTGATGGTGTCCTACCCGAACAATCCGGTTGCCCGAGAGTCCGTGATCAGCTATGCGGAGGCGATGAAATCGGTGTTCAGCCGGGTAGCCGCGGGCAACTTCGCAGGGGTACCAGTTCGCGTATCCAGATAAGGCCCAGACAAAGGCCGAGTTTCGCCGATGAAATTCGTTTTGGCAGCCCACGGAACTCGCGGCGATATCGAACCCTGCGCCACGGTTGGTGTGGAGCTGCTGCGCCGAGGCCACGAAGTACGGATGGCGGTCCCGCCCAACCTGATTGGTTTCGTCGAGTCGGCCGGGCTTTCCGCGGTCGCCTACGGGCCGGACACACGAGAGCAAATAGTCGCAGTCGCGGATTTCACTCACAACGCCTTCAAGATCCAGAATCCGGTCAACTTGGTGCGGGCCGGCAAGGAGCTTTTCGTCGAGGGCTGGGCAGAGATGAGCCGGACGCTCACCTCGGTTGCGGACGGGGCCGACCTGCTGTTGACGGGCCAGACTTACCACGGGGTCGTGGCGAATGTCGCAGAGTACTACGACATTCCGTCGGCAGCGCTACATCACTTCCCGGTGCGGGTCAACGGCCAGATTGGCCTGCCGTCGATACCGTCGCCGAAGCCTGTGGTCCGCTCCACATTGAAAGCGGGCTGGTGGCTGTATTCGCACATAACCAAGGAGAACGAGGACGCGCAACGGCGTGAACTGGGCCTACCGAGGGCAGCTGCGTCCGCGGCGCAACGGATGGCGGAAAGTGGAACGCTCGAAATCCAGGCCTACGACCAGGCATTATTTCCGGGACTCGCGGCGGAATGGAACGGCCGGCGGCCATTCGTCGGCGCGCTCACCTTGGAATTGACGGCGGATACCGACGATGAGGTGGCGTCGTGGATTGCCGCTGGAACACCGCCCATCTACTTCGGTTTCGGCAGCACGCCGGTCCAATCTCCCGCGGACACGGTAGCCATGATCACAGCGGCTTGCGCAGAACTAGGCGAACGGGCATTGATTTATTCGGGCGCAGACGGCGCCAACGCCGTTCCGCATTCCCACCGCGTGAAGCTGGTGGGCCAGGTCAACTACACGACGATCCTGCCCATGTGCCGAGCGACCGTTCACCATGGTGGGGCCGGCACCACCGCTGCGGGACTGCGAGCCGAACTCCCCACACTCGTCCTCTGGGACGTGGCCGATCAGTTCATCTGGGCGGCTCAGGTCAAACGGCTGAAGGTCGGCTCGGCCCGGCGCCTTGCGAGCATCACCCGGAAATCGCTGGTCGCGAAGCTCGGCAAAATCCTCGCGCCAGAATGTGTGGCCCGAGCGCGCGAGATCGCCCCCCAGATGACCAAACCCACCGTCGGCGTTGCCACCGCTGCTGATCTCTTGGAGCAGGCGGTACGCGCCGATCAATCTTTGGCGAAGCAGTAGACTCGGTAGCTGAACCCTCCGGCGCGGCGCAGATCCCAGTCCATGACGCCGACGCCATAACGGATCAAGGAGTTCATGAAGGCCGGCAAGCGGCGACTGATCTGCTCCTGTGTGCGCCGCGTATTTGCATCCAGCCCGCGCTTGGCCTCGCCGTCGATGTCCCTCTCTGAGACCTGCCGCAATGGCGCATCGGCCAGCGCCGCCTCCCACTCTGCGACAACAGGAGCCCGGCGGGAATCGGTGTACAAGAAATAGCCTCCCGGACGAAGTACGCGCGCCACCTCGGCCAGGAAACGCGGAAAGTGCGGATACTGGTGCGAGGCTTCGACATTGATGACCGCATCGAAGGATTGGTCAGGGAAGGGCAGGTCTTGGGCGTCGCCCTGCACAAAATCCAGACCCGACAGGTTGTGCCTTGCTCGACACTTGTCGACACTGGCCGGGTTCAGGTCCAGCCCCGTGTAGGCGGCCGGACCCAGGTTGCGCATGATGTACGAGGCTCCACCGCCGGCGCCACAACTGACTTCCAGCACTCGCTTGCCGGTCAGATCCACCTGTGCCGCCGTGACGTGGTAAAGCTGGATGCCGTAGCGATTGGGCTCGTCAGCTGCCGCCAACGTCAAGCCCATCGGCGGGTCCTCTTCGTAGCCAAAGTTGAAAAACACCACGTCATCCCCGACCTGGCGGGTGCCGAGCGGCAGGAGATACTTCGTGGTCAGCTTGCCGACGATCGGGTTGGATTGCAGGCGGTATCCGAGGGCCATGGGGAAGAGTCTCGCACGAAGGTAGAAGCGAACACGCCGTATTCGCGCGGCTTCAAGGGACACTTCGTCGAGCAGGTGTGACCCGTGCGGGTCCGCGGCGCCGTTGTGGTGAGTAACACCTTGTCGCGGTCAGGTGGACAGCGCGCGGATTGGCAGCGTTAAGACCCTGACCAGCCGTTCATCGACGAAGAAACCGCAGGTCAAGCCGCCACACCGGGCCAAAGGTTACATCGGGGTCACAGTTCATGCCTGGATTGTTATTACCCCACGAGGCGGCGAGCTTGATTGTAGGGTTTATGGGTGTCAAGTCGCGTTGCTCCAGGCGAGATGGCCGCACCTGGGGGGATCTTCGACCATCTCGGCGACTTTGTGGTCCGTAGGCCGCTGATAGTCATCGGGTTGTGGGTCGCGATCGCGGCCGTCCTGGCGCTGGCGCTTCCGCCGCTGATGGTACAGGCCGGAAAGCACGAGCAGAAGGCCTTGCCGGACGAGGCCCCGACGATGGTCGTCCAACACGAGATGGAGAAGGCGTTCACCCCGCCAGCAGCACCAGGAGCAGGCGGAGCAGGCGGAAAAAAGAGCCCATTAGGGGGCGGCGGCTCCTTGCTGTTGGTCGTCTTGGTGGATGAGAAGGGTCTGTCACCCGCCGACTTGGACGTCTACGGCAAGCTCGTCGAAAAGCTGCACGAAGACACGCAGGACAAGATGTCGGTGCAGGATTTCATCGCTGCCCCTCAGGCGCGTGAACTCCTGGCAAGTAAAGACGGCAAGGCAATCAACATGCCGATCAGCTTCCCTGATGCGGCCACCTCGCCCACAACGGCCGCGTCATACCACCGGGTCAAAGAGATCGCCAAACAGGTCACCACGGGAACCGCGCTTTCCGCCTACGTCAGCGGACCGGTGGCCACTCTCGTCGACGCCACCGAAATGGCCCAGCAAGACGCGGACTTCATCGCGATCGCCACCGTATTGTGCGTGCTGATCATCCTGTTCATCATCTATCGCAATGTGGTCACCATGGTGTTGCCGTTGCTCAACATCGGCGCATCCCTGGCGGCCTCGCAGGGCGTTTTGTCCCTGCTAGCCGAATTTGGCCTGCCCATAAACATGCAGACCCTCGTCCTGATGACTGCGGTTTTGATCGGAGCGGGAACGGATTACGCCGTCTTTCTGATCAGCCGCTATCACGATTATGTGAAGCACGGCCAGGATTCGGATCAAGCGGTCAAGAACGCGTTGATGTCGATCGGCAAAGTAATCGCCGCGTCGGCAGCCACCGTCGCGGTCACCTTCCTCGCGATGATCTTCACCAAATTGGAAGTGTTTTCCGCAGTCGGTCCGGCAATTTCAGTCTCGATCGTGGTGGCGTTGCTGTCTGCGGTGACCCTGTTGCCCTCCCTGCTCGTTCTCGCCGGACGACGTGGCTGGATCAAGCCCCGACGCGCCCTGACCACGCGTTTCTGGCGGGTTATGGGATCACGCGTTGTGCGCAAGCCACGCATCCATCTGGTCGCCAGTCTGATGGTGCTCATCACACTGGCCAGCTGCACGACCCTGATGCAGTTCAACTACGACGATCTCAAGACAATGCCGGCTGACGTCGACAGCTCCAGGGGATATGAGGCGATGAGTCGCCATTTCCCGATGAACATGATGACTCCGATGGTGCTTTTCATCCAGTCACCCCGCGACCTGCGGGCACCGTCCGCGCTTGCCGACCTCGAGCAGGTGGCCAGTCGGGTAAGCCAAGTGCCTAATATCTCGCTGATCCGGGGCTTGACCCGGCCCACCGGAGATCCGCTGGAACAAACCAAGGTGTCGTTTCAAGCCGGCGAAGTCGGCAACAAACTCGACGAAGCATCCTCGGGGATCTCGGGCCACGGAGGCGACCTGGACAAGCTGGTCAACGGTGCGAACCAGTTGGCCGACGCCCTGGCCGCGGTGAAGCAGCAAGTCAACACCGCCGTTGGCCAGCTGAGCGGAACGGTCGCGGCGCTGACGACTTTGGAGGCCTTGATGGGCGGCGACAAGACTATCGCCACCCTCGAACAGGCCGCCGCGCTGACCGGGCAGATGAAGTCACTCGGCGACAGTCTGAACTCGTCCACCACCGATGCGCAAAGCACCGCCGCGTGGGCCAGCCCGATGCTGACAGCCCTCAATTCCAGCCCGGAATGCAATACCGATCCCGGCTGTCAGCGTTCGCGCGCCGGTTTGGCGGCCCTGGTTCAGGCAGACAACGACGGAACCCTTAACTCGATCAAGGCTCTGTCTCACAGCATGCAGGCCACCCAAGGGGCGCAGACCGTCGGCCAGTCACTCACCAAGGTTCAGCAAGCATTAGAGCAGGCTGTCGCCACAATGAAGGCCATTAAAGGCCTACCGGCCACGATGAACGCATTGCAACAGGGCTCCGGTGCCCTCGCCATGGGCAGCCGAGCAATCGCCGGTGGTGTGAAAGAACTGGTCGATCAGACCAAAAAGATAGGCACTGGGCTAGGCGATGCATCCTCATTCCTGCTGGGGATGAAGCACGACGCCCAAAAGGCCGACATGGCTGGCTTCAATATTCCGCCACAGTTCATGACGAGGGACGAGTTCAAGCAAGGCGCAGCGCTTTTCATAGCGCCTGACGGGCACGCGGCACGATACTTCATCCAAAGTGCAATTAATCCGTTCTCTACCGCCGCCATGGATCAGATCAATACCATCGTCGATGCCGCAAAGTCGGCACTACCGAATACGGAACTGGCCAACGCCAGGATATCTGTAGCGGGAATTCCGAGTGGGCTTCGGGATACGCGCGACTATTACAACGGCGACATCGAATTCATCATCGGCGCGACCATACTGATCGTGTTTCTGATTCTGGTCGCTCTATTACGAGCGATCGTTGCGCCACTATATCTCATCGCTTCGGTGCTGATTTCGTACATGTCAGCCTTGGGTATCGGCGTCCTCGTGTTTCAATTAATACTCGGCAAAGACTTGCACTGGAGCCTTCCCGGACTGTCCTTCATCTTGCTGGTCGCTGTCGGCGCCGATTACAACATGCTGCTCATCTCACGGATTCGTGACGAGTCACCGCACGGCGTGCGTGTCGGCGTCATCCGCACAGTAGGTACGACCGGCGGCGTGATCACGTCGGCCGGTCTCATCTTTGCCGCTTCAATGTTCGGCCTGATGACCGCCAGCATCTACACCATGGCCGAGGCCGGTTTCATAATCGGCGTCGGGATTCTGATCGACACGTTCCTGGTGCGCACCATTACGGTGCCGGCCATGGCCGCGCTGGTCGGCCAGAAAAACTGGTGGCCCTCAAAGCTGGGCAGGAGCGACGCTCTGCCCGTCACATCGAGCAGACGGGCACAGATACCCGACGTACTGACCCGGTTCAAAGTGATCCCCAGCCACCAATCTCACCCGGCAACCGGCGTCGCTCCCGGTACGAAATCGGACGCCGCAGCGACCACCAACGGCGAATCATCAGTCGACTATCTTTCCCACCATGCACTGCCGCTGTTCGACCTGAACGGCCCGGCAACTCGGCTGACCGACGACCTCCGAAAATCGAAGGTGGTCGCTCGCCCGAACTCCAACGGTCACGGTAAGAAACCAACTGACCGCTACCTCGGCCACGCGCTGCCACTCTTCGGACCCAGCGTTACTTCACATCGAGTGATCAAACTTGCAACCAACGGCAACGGCAACGGCAACGGCAACGGCAACGGTCACGGCAACCGTCACGGCAACGGCAACGGTCACGTCAACGGCAACGGTCACGTCAACGGCAACGGCAACGGCAACGGCAACGGCAACGGTCACGTCAACGGCAACACCGATGACCACAGCAAGCAACCGGTCGACCACTACGAACATTCACTCCCCCTGTTCGGCCACGACGCCCTGTCACGTCAGCCGGCCGACGGCAATGGCGTCGCCAAGAGCAATGACAACGCCAACCAAGAAGGCGATCACGAACTGAAACAAGAAACTGACGACTACCTCGGCCAAGCGCTCCCGCTTTTCGGCCACTAGGGTTTTCGGCTAATCCCTCAGGGATTGAGGGTCTTTGGGTGCGTTTAATCGTCTTGGGCGGCCCAAATGGTGGGCGGCAGGTTGACCGGGCCGGCCGAGCGCGAAGGTGCAAATCGCAGCCACTACCTCTGCGATCGCGTGCGCGGTGGGACGGGTGAACGGGGAGTCGACTTGAACGTTTGTTGTCGTTGACAACGTTGGTCGCACCGAGAACCAGCAGCTCACAACGGGCAGCTACGGGTATCGGCGCATCCACGCCAAGTTGGTGCGCTCCGGCGGGCAGATCGGTGAGGAACTCGCGCATCGCGGGCTGCCGCGCGACGTTCCCGACCAAGCTCCAACTCAAGCTCGGCAAGACTGGCGAGCACACCGGCCAACATGCGCCCGGTCGCGTTGGACGTGTCGATACCTTCGCGAAGCGAATTCAGCACGATCCCGCGCTCCCCTAGCTCTCGGATGGTCGTCATGACCTCAGCAGCGTTGCGGCCCAAACGGTCGATGCCGACCACGACGATGGCGTCGGCTTCGCGTGCGTAAGTCCAGCAGCGCGGCAAGACCGGGCCGCTGCACTCGCGTCGAACTGCACGACAGTTTGTCTGAATAGACGCGAGCGGCGTCCACGCCGGCAGCGGTCAACGCATCAACCTGCTGATCCAGCGACTGATGCCCGGTGCTGACCCGTGCGTATCCGAGTTGGGTGCCGGTCGCGGCGGGTGCGGTGTCGAATGCCATGCAACACCGTCTCACAAGTCTCATAATGTATTAATATGCGACGCCTGTTTTGATACATCTTTTGAAACTCGCCCAGCTGGCGTTTTTTGTGGCCCAACCCCTCCGCGGGACTGCGTCTCAATTCTTTACATTCGGGACATTCGAGACGAGCGAAGAGCCGCACACTGCTAATTCTGCGCATCGTTATCTCCAGCGGAACCGCCAGAGCGCCCTCAGCCCAGCGCTGCGCGTCATACGGTCTAGAATGGTTGTATGACAATGTTTAGCTTTCGCGTCGACGACGAGGACGCGGCCGCGGTCGAGCAGTGGGCGCGTCGGCTGCACATCGACCGGTCTGAGCTTCTTCGCGAGGCACTACGACGCCACCTGGCCGAGCTCACGGCAGACCAAGACGTGCAGGCGTACGCCGAGCAACCCGTGACAGATGATGAAAAGGCCCTCGCCGAGATCGCCGATTGGGGGCCTGCCGAGGACTGGGCTGACTGGGCCGATGCGGCGCGGTGAACTGTGGTTCGCCGCGACACCCGGCGGCGACCGGCCCGTCCTCATTCTCACGAGAGATCCGGTTGCTGACCGGATCGGCGCGGTCGTTGTAGCCGCATTGACCCGCACCCGTAGGGGACTGGTGTCCGAGCTGGGACTGACCGGCGCCGACGACCGCGTGCCAAGCGATTGCGTCGTCAATTTCGACAACATTCATACGCTGCCGCGCGCTGCGTTCCGACGCCGGATCACTCGCTTGTCTCCGGCACGGGTGCACCAGGCCTGTCGGACACTTCGAGCAGCCACCGGCTGCTGAAAACTTCTATCCGAGACAAGATCTCGTTTGTAGGAACGAGACACGGCAATGCGCCGGCGCTGGGACACTGGCGGCGCACGATTCGAGTGGCTCTTAATCGATGGAATTCGATTGACCGAATCGGCAGAAACTATCGTGCAACGCGGCGCTCGGACCCGCGGATCGCCCCGCAGATTCACGCCGCGCTTCCCGCCGAGGGGACTGTGTGAGGTCAGGCGCTGGGTTGTGGTGTTGTTGCTGAAGCGCCCGGTGATTACTCCATCACCTAAGTCGGGCGAAGCTTCGATCACGCTTTGGAGTGCGACGGTGTTCCAATACCCGCGTGTGCGGCCTTGGTAATCGGTAAGAAAGGCGCCGCTGTCCCAGTCGGTCGCGCCCGGTCCGATGGCGACCCACCACCGTCCCTGGAACGTCCACCAGACCGGCCATGCCAGCTGCGCTGGTAGGCCCGGGTACCACCAGCCATCCCCTGCGTAACCGGGGCCGGTGAAAACGGTGTGGTCGTTTCAACAACGGGTTGTGGTGGCCCGTTCTGACCGGGTTGTGAGACTCCCTGACCGCCTCCGGCCGCGCCCTGCGTGCCGGGAGCGGCCCCTCCGGCGACCGGGCCGTCGCCGTCAGCAATGTCGCCGTGGGGGTCTGGGGTGGGCGTAGTAGCTAAGCGTCTAAGCGGCTGAACTCGTCTTGGCGGTACAGCTCGACACACTGCGCTCGTCTGATCTTGCCGCTTGTGGTGATAGGAATCGATCCGGGCGACACCAGGACCAGGTCAGCCACACTCAGCCCATGCGACTTCGAAATCGCCGAGGTGACTTCCCGTTTGACGACGCGCAGTCTGTCCGTGGCTTCTTCGTCGGATTCGCCTCGCCTCTTGAGTTCGATAATCGCCACCAGCTTTTCGACGCCGTTCTGCGGAACCGCTATCGCCGCGCAACGCCCCAAGGTGATCTCCTGGATAGTCGCCTCGATGTCGTCGGGAGAGTGGTTGCGCCCGTAGACGATCAAGAGATCCTTGATACGGCCGATGATGTACAGTTCGCCTTCGGAGAAAAAGCCTGAATCGCCGGTTCTCAGCCAAGGACCTTCGGGCGTGTCCTGCGATGGGTTGACAATCCTCCCGCCGAACGTGCGCTCACTCTCTTCAGGTTTGTTCCAATACCCGGAAGCAATGTTTTCGCCGTGCCCCCAGATCTCGCCGACCGTTCCCGCTGGACACTCCCGACTCGTGTCGGGATCGACGATGCGCACCAGCTGTGATTTCGCGGTACCGTAACTGACCAACGGTGTGCCGCTTCCATTTGCGCACTGATTCGCTTGGCCGGCAGTCAGTTTCTCGGATTCAAAGTGATCGATTTTCGGTGGCTCGCCCGCATTGCGCGACGCTATGTACACCGTTGCTTCCGCCATGCCATATCCAGGCCGTAGCACCGCGGGGTCAAGGTTAAAGGGGGCGAACCGGTCAGCGAATCGCTTGAGGGTCGCTGGCTGCACCCGCTCGCTACCGTTGAGGATGGTGTGCACACCTCCGAGATCAAACCCGGCCATGTCCTCGACTGATGTCTTGCGGACCGCCAATTCAAAAGCGAAGTTCGGTCCTGCCGAATATGTACTGCCGTTGCTTGCCAGCAGTTGCAGCCATCGGGCCGGTCGCTGCAGGAACCCCACCGGGCTCGTTACCACGGTCGGCACGCCCAACAGGACCGGGAAGATAGCTCCTAACAACAGACCCATGTCGTGGTACAACGGCAGCCACGACACCGCGGTGAGGTCCGGCGGCAGGTGAACCTTCCCGTCGAGCGTAAAGAAGTCGCCCATGACCTGCTTCAAATTGGCGAAGACGTTTTTGTTCGAGACCAGGACACCGGCCGGCGTACGGGTGGATCCGGAGGTGTACTGCAAATACAACGTATCGGGCAGGTCGGTATCGCCGCCGCGAGATCCGGGCCGGGAGGATCTCTGTCGAGAGTCTAGGTCCAGCAAATCAAGTTCGACGATTGATGGTGTTGATTGGCCGTGCTGTGGCTTCGTAAACGGGGTGACATTGTCGATCACCGCGGATGTCGTGAGGATCACAGCAGGCGAAGTATCGGCCAGCACCGAAAGCGTGCGTTCATCGTGGGGGCCCCCATATGGAACAGACAGCGGAACCGATATGAGCCCGGCCTGCATCGCGCCTAGAAAGCCAACGATATAGTCAAGTCCCTGAGGCGCCAGTATTAGTGCTCGATCACCGGTCGAGGCGCGAAGTCTGAGCTGTTCGCCGAGGCTCACCGCTCGCCGATACAATTGCGACCACGTCAGGCTTACTGCAACGCCGTCCCAATCCTGGTCATAATCAAGGAATGTGAGCGCCGTATCGTTGGGCTGCAGGCTGGCGCGCTCGGGCAGCACAGCAGGAAATGAAGACTCGACCACAGATATCAGATTACCTTCGTCGGGAACGTTTCTTGCCAAGAACGGCAAGGTGCAACCGTACCAATACGTCGTCGTGCCCGCGGCCCATCTCGGAACACTGATTGCTCCCAGTTCGAAACCGCCGACTCTCGTGCTCCCCTGAGCACTCCCAACACAAAGCGCTGCGCACCGCGTCGCGATTAAACTACCGTATACGCGGTGGACAATCGACTCGCACACATGGATCAAGCGTCGTTTCTTGGTCTGCGGGCGCTTGGCTATGGGGCGCTCGTGCAGTTTTCCTGGATATACAACCGCCCGGTAAATGTCGACGGATTACGTCGCTTCCACCGATATCTCGGATACGGCTTGTTGGGTCGACGGGTCGAACGGTCTCCGTTACCTTTCGCGCGTGATCGGTGGGTGTTCTCCCGGGGGCCCGAGGACCTCGAGATCGCTGAAACACCGCGTCCGCGTGCGGATCTGAACGCATGGACCTATGAGCGCGCCTGCCTACCTCTGGACCCAGAATACGGACCCAGCTGGCATCTTGGAGTGCTTCCGCTAGAGGACGGCGGGACCGCGATCAGCCTGGTGACTTCGCACACCCTCGTCGATGGGCTCGGGATCCTGCAGGCAATCACCGATGCTGCCAACGGGAGGATTCGCTATCTGGCGTATCCACGCCCAGGTTCGCGAACCCGCGGGCGGGCTCTGCTTCAGGACGGCCGGCAAACCTTCGCGTCGGCGCCTGAGCTGGCCCGGGCGCTGGCAGCGACAGTGCGCCTCGCGCGTGACAGGCGCAAGGACGTCGCCTCATCGATCGCATCTGCTCCACCTTCCCCACGGCTAGCTGGCGACGATCAGCCCGTAGTGGTTCCCTCCCTGACCGCGTATGTCGACCTGGTGGAATGGGATGCGCGCGCCAAAAGTATTGGCGGAAACAGCAACACGCTCCTCGCGGGATTCGCAGCCAGACTCGGCGTGAGAATGGGGCGTATCTGCGATGACGGTACGGTCACCGTGTCGCTGCCGATAAGCGACCGCAGCGAAAACGATACGCGTGGTAACGCATTGGCGTTCCCCGTCGTATCCGTCGACCCGACGCACTTGTCGTCGGACCTCGGGGGAATTCGCGTCAAGGTCAAGCAAGCGATCGCCGACCTGGCGGAGACCTCCGAGGAGTTGTTGGCGCCGTTGGCACTGACATCGATGACTCCGAGGTGGGTGGCGCGGAGGGCAGCAGGAGTGGGGCTGGGTGCCGCCGCTCTTCCGATCGGTTGCTCCAATGTTGGCGATTTGGACCCGGCGGTCAATCGCCCGGATGGCAGTGATGCCGACTACGCGTCCGGGCGATTAATCGAGCCCGGTATCAACAAGCGCACCCTCGAACGCGTGGGTGGCCAGCTGTTTGTGGTTTCGGGACGGGGCCCCGGGAAAATCTGGTTCTGCATCAACGCATACCTTGCCGGCCGGACAAACTCCCAAGATGCGCTGCGTGAGGTCACATCACGAACGTTCGCCGAATTCGATCTGGCTGCTGAGATCCACAGCTAGCCGGCCATCAAAGGAACCAGCGGCTCAGAGACTGGCCACGCCCTGGACCACTCCCACGAGCCCCATCACCACGAGCATGCCTTGGGTTAGCTTTCGACCGTAAGCCCGTACCCATTCCCCCAGCTGCACCATCATTGTCTGGGTTTTCTCGGGCATCGCCAAATAGCCGAGCAGCGGGATCTCGATGACCGCAAGCACCAGGAGGATGAACACAAGGAATGCGCTGAACTGAGCGCCGATCGTCTCTTTCGAGGCCATGATGATGGTCAGAGCCGTGACAGTCTCGATGGGCGGGGCTGACGATGCAAGGCCGACGACAAAGGCCGGCCAGACAAAGCCGCCAGAGTTCAGTATGTCCTGGCAGCGGGCGCCCATCCGCGCGAACAGTGACGGCGGGCGCGGCTCTAATGCCACATCCGACGCATCGCCGACGCCAATCCCGGCCAGTGTCTTTTCCCGTGCTCGGTGACGGGCTGAGAGCACCAGTACGGCCAGGAGCGCGATCACGCCCATAGTGATGTGAAGACGGCCGCCCGCGAGGATGACGATGTTGGACCGTATTTGTGTGAACGCGGAGACCGCGGCTTCAATGGCCGGCAGTGCGATATCGCGGGCCAACACCAGCACAGCGGTTGCTACGAGGATGCCCGCGAGCATCCCGCCCAGCCAGAAAGCGAACAGATTTAGCACGGGCCGCCGCCGCGTTACCAAGACGAGGGCCAGCCCCAGACGTATAGGGTCTGTAGCCATCACCAATCCGATATACAAAACCGCGGCCCACATCACTTGGGGACGTTACCTTTCAAGGGTATATCTCGTGGCGTTACTGGCGAATTCGCAGATCAGGGCGCTACCTATTGCTCAAGCCACCTCGCCCGGGCCGACGTCACACTTGAGCTACACCTTGTCAAGTTGAGGAGGCCTTCGTAGCCGTGGGCTTGGTTTTTGGGCCACTCACCTCGAGAAAAAGATCTGGCGTATGCCGTAAGCAGCTGTGACCGAGAACACGCTCTTGGCAGAAGATACCGAAAGGGTATTGAAAGGGTAGGGCTCCGACAGGAAAACCTCTACACGAGTTGTCGCACCCGGAATTGAGACTAACGGCCATCCAGACCAGTTGCAGACGGCTATGCTGGGGCGGTTTCGCCTGGAAGACAGGGAGGTGGGCTGTGCGCACGACGACAGAGCCGACAAGAGTCTGGACAGGGCGAACCGAAAGCCCAACGGCGGCCTTGCCGACCGGGTGCCTTGCCCGCTGATGGTTCGGGCGTGGTAGCGATGGGTCCCAACGATTTGCCGGTGAACCCGACGATCTCGGTGTGTGTACCGATGTACAACAACAGCGCGACGATCGTTCGTTGCCTGCGCAGCATCTTGGATCAAGATGGCGTCGAGTTCGAGATAGTGGTCGTTGACGACGATTCGTCAGACGATTGTGCCGCGATCGCCGCAACAATGCTGAGACCCGGAGACCGACTGATCTGCAATGAATCTCGACTCGGCCTCAATCAAAACCACAACAAATGCCTGGAACTCGCGCGTGGCACCTGCGTCCAGTTCGTCCACGCGGACGACTGGTTGCTGCCCGGAGCCCTGCAGAGACTCGCCCCATGTTTCGACGACCCGGCTGTCGGGCTGGCATTCGCGCCCCGGCGTGTGGTGCAGGACAACATCCCATGGTGGTGGCGAGCGACGAGCAAGCCGCACATCTTCTTTTTGAGGCTGCGCGAATACAACCACGGACCGTCATTAGTCGCCCAGATGATGTTGATGGGCGGGGCTAGCAACTGGATAGGTGAACCGACCTGCGTGATGTTTCGCCGCCGGCTGGCACTGGATGTGGGATGCTTTCGCGACGATATCTATCAGCTTGTCGACGTGGATTTCTGGTTTCGCTTGATGCTGCGATCCGCGGTCTGTTTTGTGCCGCAAGAACTATCGGTGCGCACTCAATCGGCCGGCACGGAATCTGTACGGAATGCGAAGACCCGGCGAAACTGGCTGGATCAGCTACGCATACTCACCTGGCTGATCGTGGATCCAGCATCGACCGCATTGATTCGGAACATCGCCAGAGCGTGGTGGCTATTTACCTGGCTGGCGCTGCACTTCGGGGTCGCTGTGCTCGGGCCAGAGCGGGGGCTGCGTCTGAAAATCTTGGTCCAAGCGCCCGTTCAAGAGTTCGCCCGCGCTCGGCGGTTGGCTGATCGACTCTCGTAACCCGAGTCAGTCCTCAGCAGCTCCGTCAACGGCGTAACTCGCCAGTCCGATGGAGACGTCTTCGACCCGAAGTTGCCCCTGTGTCTCAACCCTATTCATGAACGCCTCGGCATCATCGACGTCGTAGTTCGCGTCGAACTCGGTTCCGTTGATAAACAGGAAGGTCCACGCTTTCTGCGTCCGGCAAGGGCGGTCACGGCGCGACCGCAGACCCGCGCATGGCTAGGCCAGTATGCGGCCGCGCCGATCAACCGCGGCGCGAAGCCGTTAGGTCCCGGTGAAGATCAGCGGATCGTGCAGCACGCGGGTGCCGTCGTGTAGTGCGTCGAAGGCCTTCATGTGTTCGGGTTCCAGGACGAAGTCGAACACGTCCAGGTTCTCGGCGACGCGCTCGGGCTTGGACGACCGCGAGACGACGACGTTGTTCAATTGCAGGTTCCAGCGGACCAGCACCTGCGCGGGCGTGCGGCTGTACTCGGCGGCGATCGACGTGACAGTTGGTTCGTCGATCAACCTGCCGACCCCCAGCGGGCTGTAGGCCTGGGTGACAACATCGTGCTCGGCGTTGGCCTGACGCAGCTCAGCCTGGTTGAGGCGCGGGTGCAGTTCGATCTGGTTCACTGCGGGCACCTCGGAGGTTTGTTCGATGACCGTCGACAGATGTTCCTCGGTGAAGTTCGATACGCCGATCGAGCGGACGTGGCCCTGCTCTCTGGACTGGATCATGCCCTCGAAACTGTCGACGAACTTGCCCAGCGCCGGCGCCGGCCAGTGGATCAGGTAGAGGTCGAGGTAATCCAGACCGAGCCGGTCCAGGCTTGCTTTGCAAGCTTCCTGGGCACTTTCGAAACCCTGCTTCGAGGTGCCCAGCTTGGTGGTGACGAATAACTCCTCGCGGGGAACGCCCGAGGCGGCTATCGCACGGCCGACGGCGATCTCGTTTCCGTAGGCGGCAGCGGTGTCGATCAGCCGGCAGCCGGCTCCCAGTGCGGCGGTTACCGAGCTTTCCGTCTCGGCGTCGGACAACTTGGCGACGCCCAAGCCGAGTACCGGCATCTTCGCTTCGTCATTAAGCGCGATCGTCGGGATCACGCTGGGCGAACTACATATCAGATCAATCACGGTCATTCCCCTTCATCTGCCTGCAACGTTGCTTGCTGGACTGCTGGATGAGACCGAGCCGGCAGCAGCCGTTAAGCCGGGCTCCCCTGCCCACAGCACGCGAATGCCAAAGTCGAACACGCCGAACCCATCTGCATTGCGCGCGGTCCACCGACGTCGATCACTGAGAAATGTAACCCACTGTCTGACCGGCACCCATGGATGCGGCGACGGATGGCGTGTGACAGCAAAAGTGTTGGACTGTTGAGAATTACGCTTTGCCAGCAACGACTTTCGGCGAGGCCTACGCGGGCAATTTTGTGACATCGCCCACACCGCTTGCTCTGCCCCCTACAGGTCGCATTCAAACGCGCCCACTACGTGAGATCCATCACCGTCGAATTGCCCTGTAGCGCAAAGAAACCATGCGCGAGCCCCTCGGGGACTCACGGTCCTGTCGCAGATTTCGATGCGGGCCATGTTCTCGCGCTCGCGCGAGGTGCGGATGGTCAGCGTGCCACCGGTGTCGCGCATCGCGGCCATCGCGTTGTCGATGATGTTGGTCCACACCTAGCGCGATCACCTGGATAGCACGGGATTTCGGAATCTACGAGCCGGATTCCTAGTCCGCCGCGATGCCTCGGCCGTCCTTGCCGCCGTCCTTTGCCAACCGGTCGGCGAAACGTCACCAACGTGCCGCACGCGGCGTGGAATCGCCGACCCTTATGATCGAAAGGCAGGAGCAGACGCCCGGACTACTCTCCGTCTTTACCTACGTGTTCGAGTACTACTGGAAGCGAGGCAAGCCTGTCACATGAAAACCAACCACGATTTTCTCGAAATCGCTTGGCAAGCAACACAACTCGGTGCCGACACCCTGGGATCGTCGCATCCAGGCTCGGTGCACCACAAAGGTGACCGTGACCTCGTAACCGATATCGATCTCGCGATTCAGCGCGACATAGCCGACTACCTGACCCAGACCACGCCTGACATTGAATTGCTTGCCGAAGAATCCCGGCACCAGCCAAACATTGATACGGCAGAATGGCTTTGGGTTCTCGACCCGATCGACGGAACGTCCAACTTCGTCCATGGACTACCTCTGTGCGCGGTATCCCTCGCGCTGCTGCACTGCGGCCGCACCGTCGTCGCCGTCACCCGAGCACCCCTGCTCGGCCGCACCTACCACGCCATCAAAGACAACGGCGCATTCCTCAACGGCCAACCGATCACCACCAGCCATACCGACAGCCTCAATGAGGCCATCGTGTCCCTTGGCGACTACGCCGTCGGCGCTGAGGCCGCCACGCAAAATCAGCACCGGCTCGCGCTTACCGCTGAACTCGTACCCCGCGTCGAACGCATCCGCATGTTCGGGGCGGCAACGCTCGACCTCGCCTTCGTCGCCGAAGGAGCCATAGATGCCTGCATCATGATGTCCAACAAACCCTGGGACACTGCCGCAGGAACACTCATGGCCCGTGAAGCCGGAGCGCACGTCACTGACGCAAACGGCAACCCCCACACCCACCAATCCGCCTCGACAATCGCCACCACACCAGCCATCGCCGGCCAACTAGCCACCGTTATCCAGAGCACCAACATCCGCAGCGCTCAGCGGGCAGGCGCCACGACCTAGCTGAACAATCCCACGCTCATACACCGCGCTGGCAGCTCCCGTCCGCCGCCACCGAACCGACAGCAAACCGATACGAACCAGACTGTTCTCAACCCGGGGCTTCGTTCCGATTGATTTTGTGCCGGTGTGCCGGATGGCGGCGGCGTACGGGTTTTTTCGCCCGGCAAGTGCGCCCAGGACGGGGTTGAGCAAGTACTTGTTTGAGATACGAACCGCGCGCCCCAGCGGACGGGGCAAGCGCCATGTCGCTGACGCTACTCGCCCGTCGGCTGCGGTTCTAACACAACAGCCATTCCCCTACAGGAGGTGGCTACTGCGGTGTGCAGCGCGTTGGCCGGGCAGCGCGAGTTGTCTGTATCCAGCTCTCGCGCTCCACGCCGTCCTCGGCGTACGGGCAATGATGATCTCGGCCGTGAGCGGCTTGCAGTAGGAAAATGCTCTAAAGGTTCTTCGACTAATCGGACTCAAATGGGGCCAACTACCGCCGTCACAGCGGGGCCAGTTCAGGTTGACATCGCCACTATGAGTTGTTGGCGGGTCTACATTCCGCCGAACGTTGTTTCGGAGTATGTCGCTCGGTGTGGTCAGCAGATGGCACCTGTCGGAGCACGCCCTCCTGCAGTACCGCGAAGGGAGTGATCCTATGCAACTCCACTGGCCCGCTGATCCAGTCGTCTGAGGTGACTGACGCTACTTATGGCGAACAGTGCGCGCGTATCGACTCGGGTGATCGAGCTGCTCGTATGCGCCAGTCGGTTGATTCTCGATGCGAGTTCTAGACCGCGATCGGCGGCTTCCGCGAGGTTCTGCCATCGCCATACCGGCGTCTCTATTCGTCCTAGTTCGCTGAGTCGGCGGGCGCGCTGTACGACGGTGTGCCCGCGTCCGTTGTCGAGGATTGCCCGACCACCGTCGGGACAGCAATCCGTATCTGTGCAGATTAGACGCGTCCAGATGTCGCGGTGGTGACAGATCTCCTCAAGGCTGCGCTTGTCGACGCTTCGACCCAGTGGTGCTACAAATACCGGCCGCCCAGACCGGGAACCACCCGATTGAGCTCGCCGCCGGCTCGACATCGTTGCTGGCAGGTCGCAGCGTTCACGCCAACCAATTCCGGTTTCGTACCCTTGGGCGCCTGCTGCGATACCTAATTCCCCCAGGCGACCCTGCTGCCAGAGGAGGACCGAGTGGTCGTTTCTGAGCTGTTCGACCATGAGGACCAGGTCCATCGCGCGTTCGTCCGGGTGTGCGCCATCGTCGATCTTCGACGCCGCCAAAGCGACCTCCCGCGGCGCAAGATCGGCGAGTGCCCGCATCATGGGGCCAAGCGCGCGCGTTCCGTTGACGGGTTGCAACATCCGCCAGCCGACGGCCATGACCGCTAGAACGGGTAGGGCGATCGCTTCGTTGTCGAGGTATTCCCGTACGTAGTCCCACATTCCGGCCTGTATGTCGATCCACTCGCTTCCGGGTCGATCGATGTGGACGTACGGCGGGATGATGGCAGTCGCTCCGTGAACTACTTGGTAGTCAATCGCCCGCCGGGTGAGGTCGGACAGAAACACCGGGCGAGACGCCTCTTCGGGTGTCAGGGCCCGCGGCAGGCCGAAGGGCAAACTGGACCAACGATCACCAACAGGCTGCGCGTCCTGGAAGAGATAGGTCTGTGGGTCAATGATGAAGGCAACTCCGGATTGACGAGCGATCTGGGAAAACTCGGACGTCCGCGCGGGAACGTGCGCGTCCACGACAATGCGGTCAGGCCGCAAGGATGCACGAGGCTGTTGGGTGTCTGTCCCGAAGATCCTTCGAAGAAGGGCCTGGTCTTGCAAGGACGCCCTGATGAGCAACTCGGCCATGACCGTCAACCTCCTTCGTACCGATATCGTACCATCGGGCGAAACACAGCACGCAACTTGACCCGCAACAAAATGCGAACCATTATTAGCATGTGGGAAAGAGCCCTGGCCAATGAGTGATATCCGGACATCAACAAACCGACCCCGCGCGACCAAGCGGGCCGACAACAGTGCGTCGGTGACGTACATGCGCGTAGTGGAGAAGGTCACCAGCTCCGGAATCACCCAAGCGGAGCTGGCCAAAGCGGTAGGAACGGGCCCGCGCTCCGTGCAGAACTGGGCTAGCGGGCACAACGCTCCGCGAGGCAGATCGGCCGAGAAACTATTGGATGTCCACGCAATTGTGGACATTCTCAGTGATTCGTATACACCGGAGGGCATCGATATCTGGTTTCACTCCCGAAACCGCAACCTCGACATGCGTCGCCCCATCGACCTGCTCACCGAAGGCGACTTCGACCGCGTCTTGGATGAAGCGAAATGGGTCGCGGGAGGCATGTGAGGAATGGATTCGCTGCCTGCCCGGCTGGCTCAGGCCACACCCACCAGCGTGGCGGGCACCTGGCAACGCCACGTCCCTGCCAAATACTTGGCAAATGCGCTTGCAGGTCGATCTGCGACCGGCCGCTGGGGCGCTGGAGGCGGCTTTCCAGTTCTTTACCTCGGTCGGCCGACCGATTCGGTTGTAGTGGAGGCGTACAGGCACTTGATTGACCCGATCGCCGACAATCCAGTGCCACCGATCAGCCCGCGTGCGCTCATCACGTGCGATGTGTCGGTGTCGATGATCCTAGATCTACGGTCGGCCGCGAACCGCGTGTCGGCCGACTTGACAATGGAACAATTGCAATCAGACACACGCGACCGTGCGGCCTATTCGGCTTGTCAGAACGTAGCGGCTACAGCCCACCAACTCGAGTTCCACGGTTTGATCGCTCCGGCTGCGACTCAGATGGGTGAGACGCTTGTGCTGTTTACTGATCGGCTCGACGACGACGAACAACCGTCGCTTATCGCAGAAGAGCTCTGGACGGCGCTCCCGCCGGATCCGCGGAATCCGGGAGCGAGTCGCCACTTGCGGCTGGTTCCCTAGGCCGGATGCCGGCGAAGCGGAACCCGCAGAAGCCCTCGGAAGCGAGCAACGTAACGGCAGAGCAGGGTTCCAGTTAAAGGGCTGGATGTGAAAACCTTGCGACACAACGGTGTTAAGTATCCACCACATGATTGCGACGCGGCGCTAGCGGGCCATCTCGGTGATCTTGCGTTGCAGATACCACGCGAAATATCCGCGGTATCTACGCTGCAGATCGGGACGCCGCCAGTCGTGCCCGTCGATAACTCCTCGGCACTGCGCGGTGTTGCACTGGCAGTTCATTTGCCCGTCGTAGTCGTCGAACAGCGCGTAGTCGGTGGTCAGCTCCTCGCAAGCGGCGACATAGCGCATGGACACGAGCACGACGTTGCCTGCAAAACCAACATTGGGCTCGCAGGAGTGGTTGATAAACAGCATCACCGGCTCGTACTCGTCAGGCGACAACGCTGCGAGGTGGAGGCCGTCGGCGATTTGAATCTCGGAGTTCGGCAACGGGTCGGGAAGTTCATGTAGCTGCTGCGTCGTCACTATATGCCCGCCTTTGACCGCGACAACCTCACCGGCGTCGATCGGATCGGTAGCGAACAGCCCACGTCCGGCGATGCCGCTGCTGATGCCCTTCCGAGCCTTCCCAGTGATCCACGACGAGACCATGTGCCCACACTAGGCCGCACTGACTCAAGTCGCTGGCCGCGCGTTGCTGATCTGTCCCCGGCGTTTCGAGCCGTGGTTATGCGAGTTGAGGGACTGAATGGGTGACATACCAATCCACCGTCTCCTA
>Ga0209530_1000338_pt1 | contig 36904 bp, 38 predicted proteins | sample BlaSpr_A8_Ref_O1_FD_187987 | JGI IMG/M metagenome (GOLD analysis project Ga0209530, IMG submission 187987) | Forest soil microbial communities from Thunder Bay, Ontario, Canada - Black Spruce, Ontario site 2_A8_Ref_O1 (SPAdes) (version 2) | ecosystem: Environmental > Terrestrial > Soil > Boreal...
CGCTCGCCAGCGGGAACCAAGAACGCCCGCCACCCCTATCCCGTCAGCATTCGCGAGACACACCCTGAACAGCGGTAACGACTTTGTCCGCAGCCCTGCCTTTCGACCGGTTCCAGTCTTAATGCACCGGATCAAGAATGGGACTCCGGTCCCGGCAAGTGGTTCGGTGGTGATGTACTAGTCGCGTAGCAGTCGGACAACCAATGGGACCGGGAGGACGGACACGCCTTCCCGATCCCATCTTATGTTTAGTCCAGCCGCTCGGTTCCGTGTGGCATGCAAGGTCCTAAAGTAACTGCGCGTGCGCCGACCAGCCGGCAAGAACAGGTAGAGATTATCCACTCTGACGGCCAATACTCTACTGCCATCGATATCGTCGATGAACGACGTCATTACCTTCTGCGCCATCCCGGCACCCGTTCCCTTTCACAATCCCCCGCACGCGCATAGAGGCCATCCGACCCTGCGGCTGCCGATAATTCATCCGTACAGGCCGTTGCGGTGCCGGAGGGATCTTCAGAGCCTTGAGGACCCGGCGGATGGTGGATGCGCTTCACCTGGTGGCCGAGCTTGTGCAGCTCACCCTGGATGCGCTTGTATCCCCAGCCGTTGTTCTCGGTGGCGAGCCGCTCGATCAGCTCGATGACCTCGGCGCTGACCGGCGGCCGTCCTGCGCGGTCTGGGGTAGGTCCAGTGGCGGGTGACCAGACGCCGGTGCCATCGCAGCACGGTGCCCGGGGTGACCAGGCGGTGCATTCTCAGCCGCGGAGGCAGGAGCCGGATCAGCGCTCTGAGGACCGCGCGGTCGGCCCAGTCGAGCCGGGGCCGGGGGCTGCCGCGGCGCAGCACGGCGACCTCGTGCCGCAGCACGAGCCGCTCGGCGTCCTTGGAAGCTGATGACCGGCTCAGCAGGACCAGCCAGCCGCAGAGTCGCACGAAGATCAGATAGAGCAGGCGCAAGGACACAGCTGATCATGATCCCGTACGGCTGGACCCGGCACAGGGCGTTGCCGCAGTTCATAGCCCAGGCAGACTTCTGACACCCCACAGGATGGAAAGGTTCAGTGTGATTGCGGTGTCTATTCTTCATCAATGCTGGTCAGAGGTGTGGATGAGCTTTCCGGCCGGGGCCGTGTTCCTGATTTGTCATCACGCTTGCTTCTCATGGCCCGGATTATTGCCGGGAGGTCGCGGGGTTCAGCGCGGATCACTGCCAGGATTCCGGCAATGCCGGACAGCAGAGCGGCAATTGACGGCGGGATAGTGATGAGCCAGACGTACAGCGGCACTTGCATGTCTCCACGATCAGCGGAGCCGTCCTGCGTTTTCCGGCTTCTGTTCGTGTCATGCCATGTGGTATCCCAGAAATTTATGCATCCGTTCAGCATCGAGGCGCAGATCCAGATGCTGCAAATCGTCCCATTCTCGCGGGGGCAGGGCGAGGGCTGACTTTTAGTCGCATGAAACGGTAGAGAGTACAGCCGTGGCTTGTGGCGAGTGCATCCGAGTTTGCCCTGTGCTGCGGCAAAATCAGGGCGTGTCATCTTGACCTGCGCGTTCATGCCCCGTGGGGTGGCAATAAGCGGCCCAGAGCTGTGAGCTGGGGCTTCCTGCCCGGACAACGGAGATCCGTTGCCGCTTCTGAACTCGTTCGAATAGTTGGGACAACGCCGTTAGCGACCTGCGCCTGACTCGTGCAGCGTTCCGGAACACTGCAGGTCAAGGGCATGGACAGGGTTTTCAGCACCTGCACGCTCCGGCACGGCGTTGTGCCTTGCTTCGCAAGACGCAGGAAGACCTTCCGATAGCCACCGGGAGACCGGACAGCGAGTTCAGGAACGTCTGCCATCCCAAACCACACTCGACGTGTGTCCATGGCCATGAGAAAGTCCCCATGTGTAGCCAGGTCTAGGTCGCCGCTGGTGGACAGTTAAAAGTCCCCATCCCCCGCTTCGCCGTGTCTGCCGGGAGTTCAGGCCCCGGGCGGTGACGGTGGCGGTGTCAGCCAGTCGCCGTTACCGCCCGGGAGCTTCTATTGAAGTCTGCGAGGGAACGTATGGACATCATCGCCGCCTACCGTGAGGCAGGCACGTACCGCGGGGCCGCCGTGATCGCGGGGACCAGACACGCTGACGGCCTCCGTCCACCCTGCGCTGACGCACGGCGCCGTTCGCGGCCGACGGGACCGCCCTGCTGATCCTCTGGTCGTCCACAGTCATCACCTCCCCTTCCTCATCAACCACAGTAACCCCAGGAAGCGTGGCAGCAAACCCTTCTCTCCCTCGAAATTGGAATCAGGTGTCCCGATTCCATACCTTGCTCTCTTGGCGCCTTGGACGGCATACCTGCAGTTGGAAGGCGCGGAGCGACGCGAGACAGAAGAGAGGGTCCAGGCAGCGATCGCCTGATGGAACGCGTGAGTCACATGTTGTACTGCGACGCCTGCAGCGGGCCGCCGCGAGGCCAATGAAATAAATTTCAGTAGGCACTGTCCCAGCGCCAGTCGACAGTCGCAGGCGGTCACCGTCGGCGGGCGGGTCCCTCTCATCGTCCAGTCCCGGCCGCGAGCCTGGTTCCGAACGGGATGAGCAGCAATCCTCGCGTTGAGGTGATCCCTGCCAGGACCAGCCTCTCCATCGCAACCAGCTTCGTGGGCAGGCACGCGCTCGGAGGCTGCGCGAGGCATCGGCTATCTCGGCGTGGCTTTACCTCCGCAGGCGAGCTCGCAGCTCGCCGGCTTGGGGGTCGCCGAGTTCTTTGTAGAGGTCCAGGGCCTGTTGCCAGGACACGTTCGCGGCGTCGGCTTCGCGGAGGTCACGCTGCAGGTCACCGATGGCGCTGAGGGTCTGCGCCTGGCCGTGCCGGTCGCCGGTGTCCCGGCGGACGGTCAGGGCTCGCCGGAAGCAGTCCGCTGAGGTGCCGTGCTCGCCGGCCGCGCGGTAGCTCTCGCCGAGGTTATGGAGCGCGAATCCTTCGAACATGGGGTGGTTCACTGCGCGGGCCAGGTCCAGTGCCTGCTGGAGGACGGGTATAGCGTCGCCGGATCGTCCCAGCTTGAGGTAGCCCTCCCCCATGTTGATGAGCGCGATCATCTCGCCATGCGGGTTGTGTATGTCCTGGGCGATGGCTAGCGCCTGCCGGAAGCAGTTCAGGCCGTCGTGGCACCTGTCCAGGGCCAGGTAGGCGGCCCCGAGGTTGTTCAGTACGGCCGACTCGCCGAGCCGGTCGCCAATGTCCCGGCGGATCAGCAGCGATTGCTGCCAGCAGTCCACAGCATCGCTGAACCACAGGCCGGAGTAGGCGCACCCGAGATAGTCCAGCACCCAGGCCTCACCGAAGCGGTCCCCGCAGCGGCGGGCCGCGCGGAGCGCGATCCGGGCGCAAGCGATCGATTCGGCCCCGGGCTTGCGGAGATCGAGGTAGTTGAACAAGGCGACGGGGAGCTGCCACGCGATGCGGTCGTGCCTCGTTTGCGCGGCGGAGCGGACGCAGGCCAGCAGGCTCGCATGCTCTGCGTCACACCATGCCAGTGCCTGCTCATAGCCGGCGAGGATCAGCGGCTGGCACCCTGGTGGCGGAGGATCGAAGGGAACGTGGCGGCGCCCGGGATCCAGCAGCTGGCCGGCGGCGTCGGCGGTGTGCAGGTACCAGGTAAGCACCCGGCGGAGCGCGGCCGCGCGGTCCGCGGGGCTGTCGTCGATGGCGGCACGTTCAGCCGCGTAGGCGCGTAGCAGGTCATGGAACCGGTACCGGCCGCTTGCCGCCTCCTCCAGCAGGTGCGCAGCGGCCAGGGCTTCCAGGAGTTGCCGAGCCTCAGCTGTGCCCGTGGCGGCCAGCGCCGCGGCGGCCGGGATGGCGATGTCCGGTCCTGGATGCATCCCGAGCAGGCGGAACATCCGGGCGGTTCCAGCGGGCAGTGCCTGATAGGACCAGGAGAATACGGTCCGCACCGTTGTGGCCGGGTCGTCATCGGCGGTGAGCACGTCCAGCCGGTCGCGGGCCGCCGTCAGCTGGGCAGCCAGCGCGGCCAGCGTCTGGCGGGGACGGGCGATGGCTCGTTCGGCGGCGATCCGCAGCGCCAGCGGCAAGAACGCGCACTCGGCGGCGATGGCTGCCACCGCCGGTGGTTCGGCGTCGGCTCGGTGCGCACCCAGGAGCTGGCGCAGCAACGTCGCGGCCTCGTCAGGCAGAAACGGGGCGAGGGTGATCTGGGCCGCGCCGTCGCGTGCCCCGAGTCCCGGCAGGCGGCTGCGGCTGGTCACGATCACTGCGCAGTCCGGGGCTCCGGGCAGCAGCGGCCGGACCTGGCCGGAGGACGCGGCGTTGTCGAGCACGATGAGGATTCGCTTGCCGTCGAGCAGCGACCGGTACATGGCGGCGGCCTCGTCAAGGTCGCCGGGGATACGCTGGGCAGCGATGCCAAGCTCACGCAGGAACCTGGCCAGCACGGCCAGCGGTTCGGCGGGGCCGGCGGCGGCATGACCGCGCAGGCTGGCGTACAGCTGACCATCGGGAAACCGGCTGGCCATCCGGTGTGCCCAGTTGACGGCCAGCGCGGTCTTGCCAACCCCGGGCGTGCCGTTGATCGCCGTGATCACGACCGTGGCGGCCATGACCGCGCCGGAGGTGCCGAGCACCGCGTCGAGCCGGCCCAGTTCGGCGTCCCGGCCGGTGAAGCAGCTGACATCCCGCGGCAGCTGCCGCGGGATCACCCGCGCCTCGGGCACCATCGTGGCCAGCTGCCTGGCCGGGAGCGAGTCGCCGGCCAGGATCTGCTGGTGCAGCCCGGCCAGCTCCAGGCCGGGCTCGATGCCCAGCTCGGCGACCAGGTGCTCGCGCAGCTGCCGGTAGCAGGCCAGGGCAGCGGCCCGCTGTCCTGTACGGTACAGCGCGGTCATCAGCTGGCCCCAGGGGCGTTCCCGCAACGGGTCGGCCGCCACCAGCGACCGCAGGCGTGCGATAAGCGCCGCGTCACGGCCGAGTATCAGTTCCGCGTCGGCCCTGTCTTCTTCGGCCAGCAGCCGCCGCTCGGACAGCCCGGCCAGCACCACGCCGGTTTCGCCGTCGACGGTCACGTCCGAGGCCGGGAGGCCGCGCCATAGCACCAGTGCCTGATCCAGCAGCCGGGCCGCAGTCGTGGCGTCGCCGTCATCGAGCGCTCGCCGTCCCAGCCCCGCCAGGTCATCGAACACCAGCATGTCCACCTCACCGGCCGCCACCTCCAGGCGATAGGCATCGCCCACGGGTACGAGCCGCGGCAGCCCGGCAGGCTGCGGCAACCGCAAGGACCGCCGCAGCGCCGATACATAGGTGCGGATCACCCGCGGCGCGGATGGCGGCGCGCCCTCAGGCCACAGTGCCGCCATCAGCTGATCCCGGCTGACCGGCCGTCCGGCATGCACCAGCAGCACCGCAAGCAGCGCTCGCGGCTTCGGCGGCAGCACAACGAGCTCGCCACCGTCGGCCTGGGCTTCAACCGGCCCTAGAATCCGGAACCGCATCCGGCTCTCCCTTCCGTCTGCCAGCCGAACACTCTGCCAGGACCCGCGCAGCCACACCCGCGCCCCTTAATACAACGGTGCCGCCGGCTGACCGGTTCACAGCATCGCGAGAACCGAGCCCCGGCCGGCTGGCCTGCGGCTGAATCAACCCTGGACGCGCCCTGAACCCGGCACCGGCACTGTGGGGTCACGGCCCGCGCACCCATCCACGCGGGAAGCCGGGTGACGATCGAGACGACACGTTAGGTCAGGAGCACCACACATGCACCTCCAGCACAGCGCCCCCCTGAGCTCGTGTGCTTCGCATCCCGAGGGGAGATCTTCATGACACGCGTCTCACAATGGTGCACGCTGGCTGGGGTCACGGCCGGGCTGCTGGGGCTGGCCGTCCCGGCGTCCGCCGCGACCGGCTGGACGGCGGTCACGCCGCCCGCCTCGACGGCCGGCGCCGAGCTCACCGGGTCGTACGCCCTTTCCGACACCGACGCCTGGGTGGTCGGTGGGCCCGCAACCGCCAGTGCGGCCCCGGTCGCGCTGAACTGGAACGGCACCGCCTGGTCGTCGGTGCCCACACCCACGCCGTCGGGCAGCACTCCCGAATGGGCGCTTGAGTCCGTCGCGGCCAGCGGCGCGAGCGACGCATGGGCCGTCGGGGAGCAGGTTGCGGGAACGAAAACTCACGACTCGCTGTACGAACACTGGAACGGCACGGCATGGTCGGTCGTCGCCGGGCCCAACGAAGGCATCCTCAACGCAGTGCTCGACTTCAGCCCGACAAATGCCTGGGCGTTCGCCGACTTCTCCGTGCTGCACTGGAGCGGGACCGCGTGGTCCGTTGTTTCCGGTGCGTTCCCCGCCCTCGCGGTGAGCGCAGACGGCCCCGACGACATCTGGGGCGTTTACAGAAATGACATGGTGACCCACTACAACGGCACCTCCTGGAGCGTCTACACCCTGTCGGGACCGAGCGGCACCGCCTTCGAAAGCGTGGAGGCGCTCTCGCCGACCGACGCGTGGGTGGGGGGAACCAACGGCACCGGCCCCCTCCTCGAGCACTTCAACGGGACGTCGTGGCAAGCGATGTCGACGCCGCCCAGTTTCTCGGGCGCCGGCGTACTCGCGATGACCGCGAAATCGGACTCCGATGTCTGGATCTTCAGCGTGCACAACCCCTTGACCCAGGCTGTGCTGCTGGCCAACTGGAACGGCTCGTCGTGGACGACTACGCCGAGCCCGATCCCGGCAGATAGCTCGGTCCAGATCGGCTCGGCGGCCAGCAGCCCCGGCCACGTCTGGCTTTTCGCCACCGATAACACCACCGGCGAGCCCCTGATCCTCAGCCACTCCTGATCCGAAGCGAGACGCCCGTTAGGACTGCGGGCGCCTCGCCTGACCGAAACGACCCAACAACAAGAAGGAGACACAGCATGCCATCAAGACGCTGGCGGGCCGCGGCCATCCTCGTTCCCTCGATGCTTCTGGCGACCCTGGGCGCAGCCACGTCCGCAACCGCCGCCACCACGAGTAATCCGTCACTGATCACATCGGACTGGGCCTGCAGTAACGGTGTCTGCGAGGTCGGCCCCGGCAACGTCGGCGTGGCCTTCGGGGCCGAGCTGAACGGGACCGGCGGGCCGCCTACGAACCTGCCCGACTGCCCGTACATCATCAGCGTGATCAGCGGCAGCCTGCCGCCGGGCCTGCAGCTCGGAGGGGTCTGCGGGAACATCATCTCCGGCAACCCCGCACAGGCCGGGACCTACCCCTTCACCGTGCAGGTCACGTCGCTGGGATCAGACGAAACCGGGGTGACCGAGCCGTCCGGAACCCAGCAGCTCACCATCACCATCGGCACCGGCAAATCCGACCGGCTGCTGGCGCTCACCGCCGGCTACAACGAGCACACAAAAACACTGTCAGTCGGCGGCTACGACGCCAACTCCGGCGCGCTCTACACGCTGTCCGTGACCTCGACCGGCCAGGTCGTCATCCCGGCGGAGTCGGCTGCGGGCCTGGATGGCGGGCTGCCCCTGACCGCCGGGCCGGGCTTCAACTGGCCATGCCCCGGTGAAACCACGTGCAGCCTCACCGTGTCCGACAACCTCGGGTCGTCGGCTACAGTAACCCTCCCGCCGGCTAAGTACTGACCGTGCCCCGCACGCCGGCGCCCGCACGCCGCACCGCAGGCTGATCGCGGGGGCCAGGCCCCCGGGAGACCGGGGCCTGGCTGCCCCGTTCAGCTTCGCTCAGGATCCAGCGGGCTGGTGACCGGAATCGCGGTGGCGGAATGCGGTCTACAGGAAGGTGAGCATCTGGACTACGACGAGGTGATTCTGGCCGGACCTGGATCGGTGGTGTGCGATCGCAGTTCCGGTGCGGCCGGAACTGAACCAGAGCCCTGGGCCGACCGTGATTAAGACTGTGGCGGACTGCTTTCGCGGGCCGCCCGTGTCAAGGAGGAGGACATTATGGTTCGACTACGCATCTCGCACCTCGCCGCGCCGGCCGCGCTGGCCGGGGGTCTGCTGACGGCCGGCCCGGCCGCGGCGGCGACGTCCGGCACCTGGGCCGTGACCGGCAGCATGGCTGCCACGCGGTACCTGGACACCGCTACGCTGCTGCCCGACGGGCAAGTGCTGGTGGCCGGCGGGGATACCGCGCGCCCGCCAGCGCGGAGCTGTACAACCCGTCCACCGGGACCTGGAGCACGACCGGCTCCATGAGCGTTGCGCGGGAAGGCCAGAACGCCACCCTGCTGGCTAACGGGCAGGTCCTGGTGACCGCGGGCGTGCAGGCCGTCGCCGGCCCGTTCGCCGAGCTGTACAACCCGGCCACCGGGACGTGGACCGCCGCCTCCAGCGGCCTGGCCGCGTGCACGACCACCAGGGCGTGCCTGATCAACAGCAGCGCCACGCTGCTGGCCAACGGGCAGGTACTGGTCGCCGGCGGGATCGCCGGGCTCGACTCCCGCTCGGGCAGCACCACCGCGGCCGAGCTCTACAACCCCTCCGCCGGCACCTGGAGCACCACCGGCTCCCTGAACACCGCCCGCGGAAACCAGACCGCCACCCTGCTGTCCAGCGGGAAGGTACTGGTGGCCGGAGGGGTCGACTTCGCCAGCCACAGCCCCGCCGACCTGGCCAGCGCCGAGCTCTACACCCCGTAACGCTGGGCGGCCACACTACGTAGCACGGCACGCGGGGTGCGGCGGCACCGCGCCGCACCCCGCGTCGCCGGACGGTACGTGATCCCTGTAACGATCATTTGCGTCGTGAACGAGAACACCAAATGCGGAAGATATGGGGCACGCGGCACTAGCCGCGATTGCGCTAGCCGTGACGGCGTGCGGGAGTTCAGGCGGATCGGCTGCCGCGGGCCCGCATTAGCGGGCCAGCATGTCGGCATCCCGGCGGAGAGCTACTCCCCCTCGCACTCTCAAGGATACCGGCCCGCGGGCCGCTAACCTGCTGGGGTGCCCAGGATCACCAGCGCAAGATGGCAGCGTAAGGCGGTTACCGCCGACGTGCGGGTCCGCGGTGGCCTGGCCGCGAATTCCAGTAGTCGATCAGGTCAGCGGCGCGGTAGGTGCCTTCGGCATCGACTGCCGGGAAGCCGGGCTGGTCCCGGTACTGGGCGACGGTGTTGCGTGCCTTGCCGATGAGCGAGGCGAACCGGCCAAGCGTGATCCGGTCATCCGGGTCGATCTGGAGCGCGGACGGCTCGATCCGCGGTGGCGGTTTCAGGTCGGATTGGGCGGCGAGCCACTGGTCCAGTACCGCCTCGTCGTAGTACCGCTCGCCGGGTCCGCCGCCGTCGCGGCTGCGGGAAGGGAGTTCCCCGGCCGGCATGGGGAACCCGCCGCGTGTCCGCCAGAACAGGCGGACATAGTCATAGGCCCGGCTGTGCCGGGCCGCCCACAGGCGCAGGGTTGTCATCCCCGCCGGGAGCTCACCGCCCGGCCGATCCGCGGCCACCGCACTATCATCGGGCATGAGCGGGGACCGCCGGAAGGCGGATCCCCGCCCGGGATCCGGATGGGATCCAAGGACGGCCGGCGTGGGGCCCGGATCGGAACCTGTCAGGTATCCGCGCTGCGCCGGTGAACGAATGCCAGGGGTAACCCGCATGCCGTCCGGGTCCAGGCCTAGCGCTCTCCGCCAGCGGCCTCTCCAACGCGGCCAACCGGAACCACGCCCAGGCTAAGAAGTCGCATCGCCGCCGGAGCGCTCCCCCTCCATGCGCGCGACGCTGTCGATCACGTCCACGACAATCCGCTGTCCCGGACCTGACAGGTCAGCAAACCTCCGCAGCGCGGCCCGGGTGACGCCCTTCCCGCTGAGCAGGGCGGCAAGCGCGGCCTGGTCGCCCAGGACCTCCGCGTCCTCCTCGTCACCGAAAAAGCCGAGCGGCACGCAGAAGAAACGGGCGAACGCGGTCAGCGTGTCAAACTGCGGGTTACCGCCGCGGCCGGTGCGCAGCTTCCAGAACCCCGTCGAAGACAGCTCCACCCCGGTCGCCGCCGTGATCGCCAGCGCCGCGTCCGCATTGGTCCTGGGCTGCGGCGCGTCAGCGGGCCACCGGTGCCGGACCAGCCACTCGATCTTCTCCGCCAGGGACCCGCCAGGACCCCGCTCCGTCTGCCGCTTCGGACTCACCGTTCCGCCCATCCCGTTCTGGCAAGCAGAGGCGCCAAGCACCTCGATGAATAACTGTGGTTGACAGTACCCTGCACCGGAACATAATATCCACCCAGCAACCTGAGTTTACAGGACCAAGATCCAGAACTAGGAGTCGACTTCCTCGGGGGGACCGATGAGCGAGTCAGCAGGCAGTCGCATTCCAGGCAATAACACCCCGCCCGGACCTGCCGGCGTTCTCAGCGGCACCGCCGCCCCGGTCAAGGTGGCCGCGGCCGTCGTCGCAGTGCTGGCCTGCCTGCTGGGCGCGCTCGGTGGCATCGGCTCCTTTGCGACCGTCCGCCACCTCGCCACCCCATGGTTCAGCTCTGAGGCCTGGATAGTCCCGGTCGGCATAGACGTCGGCATCCTGGCCCTGCTCGCCTGGGATATGCTCGCCGAATACGTCCGGCTCCCCTGGCCCGGTCCTGCGCTGGACCGCCTGGGCGTTCATCGCCGCCACCACCTACCTGAACATCGCCGCCGCTCACGGCGCCGCGGTCGCGGCGGTTATGCACGCCGCGATGCCGATCCTGTTCGTGACCGTCGTCGAAGGTGTCCGGCACCTCATCAGGCAGTGGGCCTGGCCGCCGGCACCCGGATCGAGCGGATCCCGGCAGCCCGCTGGCTGCTCGCACCACGTTCCACCACGTTGATCGCCCGTCGCATGGTCCTCTGGCACATCACCAGCTACCACGACGGCCTGGCCCTCGAATACCAGCGGCTGCACGCCGTCGCGCGCCTGCAGCGAACCTATGGCCGATGGCTGTGGCGGTGGCGCGCCCCGCTCGAAGACCGCCTGGCCCTGCGCCTGCTCCCGGTAACCGGCGACACGCCCGGCACTCTGACAGGTACGTCCGGCCCTTCGCCGAGCCCGCGGGACGAGCAGCTCATCCAGGCCGCCAGCGCCATTCTCGCCGATGCGCACAACCGCGGCCAGACGATCAGCCAGGCAGCGCTGGGCCGCCTGCTCCGCGCCGACGGCTACACCGTCGGCAACGACCGGCTCCGCTGGCTCACCACTCAAGCGCAGGACCGGACATCCGCTATCGAACCCCCCGAACGCCGGGCCGCCTGAAACAGGACACAACACAAGGGGGAAACCATGTCCGAATCCGACCTGCCCGCAGCCGAACAGCTCCTCACCGCAGACGACGTCTGCGCCCTGCTGAAGGTCAAGAAAAGCTGCCGCACCGCTTCGAGCGCCTGAACCTCGCCCGGTGTGAAGCACGACCACTCCTGCCAGGACCACGTCGGCGAGCATCTCCGAGCGTGAGGACCCGGTTTTCATGAGTCACACAGTGCCCGTGCGATAACAGGACGCTCACTATCCTCAGTTATGTCATGCAGCCCCAGAAGACTCTACTGACCTACACGAAACAGGCCGATATCGCCGGTTCTAACAATCTATCTAACATCCTGTTAGAACCTGGTACCAGCGAATCCGTAAACTACCAGCTCAGCCCTACAGCCCGAGCGACCGCCCGATGATCTCCTTCATGATCTCGTTGGTGCCGCCGAAGATGCTCTGCGCCCTGCTGTCCACCCAGGCTCGCGCGACCGGGTACTCGCGCATGTAACCGTAGCCGCCGTGCAGCTGCAGGCACCGGTCGCACACCCGGTTGCACAGGTCGGTGTTCCACCACTTGACCATCGACGCTTCCTCGGTGGACAGCTGCCCCGCGCAGTGCGCCATGATCGCCCGGTCGGTGAACGCGCGCGCGACCGCGAGCTCGGTGGCGATCTCGGCCAGCACGAACTTGCTGTGCTGGAACTTCCCGATGCTCTGCCCGAAGGCCTGTCGCTGCTTGCAGTACTCCAGCGTGTCCTCGAACACCTTCTCCGCGCCGGCCAGCGCGGTCACCCCGATGGTCACCCGCTCGCGTGGCAGGTTCTGCATGAGCGCGATGAAGCCGCCGCCCTCCTCCCCCAGCAGGTTCGCGGCCGGCACCTCGACGTCGGTGAAGAACAGCTCCGACGTGTCCTGGGCGTGCATGCCGACCTTGTCCAGGTTCCGGCCCCGCTCGAACCCGGCCATGCCGCGCTCGACCACCAGCAGGCTCATCCCCCGGTGCCCCGCCGCCGGGTCCGTCCGCGCGACCACGATGACCAGGTCGCACAGCTGACCGTTAGATATGAAAGTCTTCTGCCCGTTCAGGACAAAACCATGATCAGAACGAACCGCTGTGCTACGTATCCCCTGGAGATCGGAGCCAGCACCGGGTTCACTCATCGCGATCGCTGCGATGATCTCCCCTGAGCAGTAGCCGGGGAACCAGCGTTCCTTCTGCGCGGGCGTGCACAGGCGGTCCAGGTACGGCCCGATCATGTCGTTGTGCACGGTAAAGCCGGGCCCGTTGGCCCCGGCCCGGGACAGCTCCTCGTTGAGGATTACGTAGAAGCGGTAGTCGGGATTGCCGCCGCCACCGTACTTCTCATCCACCGCCATGCCGAGCAGCCCGGCCCGGCCCGCCGCCAGCCAGGCGTCCCTGGAGACCATCCGGTCCTGCTCCCACTGCGCCCAGTTCGGCGTGATCTCCTTGGCAATGAAGGCGCGAGCCATGTCACGGAACGCCTCATGCTCATCGGTGAATATGTCCCTCTGCATAGGGGCATCGTAACTCAGGCGCTTTCGCGGATGATCAGCTCAACCTCGGTGCTCACCTGGGCGTCCCAGGCAGCGCCGCCGATGGCGGCGTGGATCCGCTCGGCCAGGTCGGCGCCCCGGATCGCGTTCTTCATGCGGACGGTGGTCAGCCGCGGGCGCACCAGCGTGCACAGCGGCAGGTCGTCGGCGCCGACCACGGCCACATCCCGCGGGACGCTCAGTCCGGCGTCCTGCAGGTAGCGCAGGAGGAGCATCGCGTACTCATCGTTGTAGGCGAAGACCCCGTCCGGCCTGGTGCCAGGCGCGGCCGCCCACTCGGCGGCCAGGGCAGCGGCGGCCTCGTCGGAAAATGCCAGTTCGAACTCGCCAGCATCCGGCGCCACCTGGCGTACGCCGTCCCGGCGGCGGCCGGCCAGCGCGGCCAGCGGCCGCTCGGCCGGCATCAGCACGCTCAGGCGCCGGCAGCCCCTGGCCAGCAGGTGCCCGGCCGCGACCGCGCCGAGCCCGGTGTCGTCAAGGACCAGGGAAGGTACCAGCGGCGATGGCACGGAGCCGATCGCGATGATCAGCCGGGTGCCGACGGCATGGAGCTGATCGACGGCGTCCTGGTCGAGCAGTGACCCGTCGGCGAGCACGGCCACGGGGCGCCACCTGGCCCAGGCCCGGGCCGCCGCCGCACCGCGGAGGGAATCGTCGCCGCCGTAGATGACCGCCTCGTATCCGAGCGCACGCAGCCGCCCGGTCAGGTCGTTGAGGAAGGCGATGAACGCCTGGCCGACCGGGATGTCGGGAACCGGGATGAGCACGAGGTTGCTCTGCCCACTGCGCAGCGACTGCGCGGACGCCGACGGCACGTAGCCAAGCCGCGCGGCCGCGTCCAGCACCCGGGCCCTGGTCTGCGCCGTGATCCGCTTGCCCGGCGTGTCGTTGAGCACATAGGACACGGTCGCCTGCGACACGCCAGCAAGCCGGGCCACATCGTTGCTGGTGGCCGGGCGCCTGGCGCCAGAGCTGTCACGTTCCATGTATTCCCAGTGTCGCAGAGCCGGCAGGAATACTCCTGCCACGGGATGGTTATACGTATCACTACTGCGATTTGGTTCAGGGGGAACGAGCATGAAGCTGCAGGTTCACGAGTGGGGCTCCCCCGCTGCGGAGAAGACCGCACTCCTCATCCACGGGGTCATGTCCTCGTCTGGCACCTGGGTGCGGGTCGCGCCGCTGCTGGTCCAGCGTGGTTACCGGGTCATCGCCCCCGACCTGCGCGGGCACGGCGAGAGCAGCTACGCGGACAGCTACACCAGCGATGACTTCGCGGCCGACCTGGTCCAATCGCTGCCCGCCGGAGCGGACGTGGCCATCGGTCACTCCCTTGGCGGCCGGTCGCTGCTGCTGGCCGTCGACGATCTGGCGCCCGGCAAGGCCGTGTACAGCGACCCGGCCTGGAAGCTGTCCGGTGCGGCCGGCCCCGATGTCGCCGCGATGGCGCAGTTCGCCGCCATGACCAAGACGGTGACCGCCGAGCAGATCCAGCAGATGAACCCGCGCTGGGCACCGGAAGACGTCGCCGCCGAGCAGGCGGGCTTCGCTGCCTGGGATGTGAAGGTGCTGGACGAGGCAGGCCTGTTCGCCGACCTCGATGTCCCTGCCCCGAAGATCCCGTCCCTGGTCCAGGCGGCCGACCCCAGCTCCCTCATCTCGCCCGAGTACGGCGATCAGCTTCGCACGCTCGGCTACGAGGTCCGGTTCGTACCGAATACCGGGCACTGCATCTTCCGGGACGACCTGGCGGGTTTCATGACGTCACTTGACCGGGGAGAACCGTCCCCCCGGACCCCCGCGACTTGACCGGGGAGAACCGTCCCCCCGGACCCCCGCAGCCGACGGCTGGATCTGATGAGGGATAGGGCACCCGGAACCTGACAGCCCTGTCCGCATCGCTTCCAGCTCAGAACGGCCTGTGGAGCCGTGTGTCCAGGATTTAGGCGGAAGATCTGTGCTCCGCGGAAGAAAAGTGGTCGTTTTTGACGCTTTTTATTCCGTTAGGCACGGATCTTCCGCCTAATGGTCCCCTCAGGAGTCACACTCGTAACCACAGCCCCTATGCGACCGTCCTCACCTCGATACTGCCAGACCGCCGCTTCAGCCGGATGCGGGCCGCAGCGACGTAGCGGCGGGGAAAGCGCGGCCGGGGTTGTTAACGAAGAACTTCGCGGTGAGGGCGTCGCCTAGGCGGGGGGCGATGGTACGGAGCAGGAAGGGCATGCCGGGGGCACTCCGGGCAGCCGCGGTGGTGGTGTCGGCGCCGATCAGGACCTGGTCGGCGTGGCCATGGGCCGCGATCCGCTCCAGGCACTCGAACAGGCGCCAGTCGGTGGCGTGGTTGGCGCGGGACGGGCCGTCAAAGGCGAGGAACGCGCCGGTCTGCGCCAGTTCCAGGTGCACGTCCGAGTCGGGCTGGCGGTTCAGATGGCCCAGGATCACCTTCTCCGGCGGCACCTTCAGCTCGCCGATAAGCAGCGCCGCCACGTCGGGTGCGGCGGTGCCCAGCTCATGGTGCACGCCGATCGGCGCGCCGGTCGCGTGATGCGCCTCCGCGGCGGCGATCATCGTGGTCCGGGCGTACTCGTCCAGGTGGTGGAACGCGCCGGCCACCTTGATGAGGCCGGCGCGCGGGAGGGCGGAGCCGGCCGCCGGGTCGTCGGGGCGCATGCCCGCGGTCAGTTCCTCGATGAACAGGTCGGCCAGCTTGGGCAGCACCTGGTCGACCAGAGCCTGGTCGGCGTAGTGGGCGCGCTGGTGCAGGCCGGTTGCGCCGATGATCTGCACGCCGGAGGCCTGCGACACATCGGTCAGCCACTCGGCGCGGCGGCCAAGGCCGAACGGGGTCCACTGCACTACCCGCTCACCGCCGAGCTCGCGGAACGCCCGGAGCTCGGCGATCGCCGCCTGTTTATCGTCGAGCTCCTGCCCGGGCAGCAGCGCGCTGCGGAAGAACAGGTGATCGTGCGAGTCAGTGATCACAGTTTGCCCAGCTCTGGAATGGACAGGTGCCCGATCTCGTAGCGGACGCCTTCGGCATCCGCAGGCGGCTCATCTTCCCACAGGGTGAACTCTACGAACTGCCAGCCACGCGGATCGATCCCGGTTGCTGATGCGAATAGCCCGGGCCGTTCTGCGTCATTGGCGGGGTCAGCGGGCGGATAGGGCGAAGTACGGCGGGTCGCCGTGCGGGCCTTCGCGGCGGGCCCGCGGCGGAAATCCTGGCCCATCCAGTGCTGGACCGGCGGCCTGCCGAAGTCATTGACGATGTGCTGGAAGCCACCGTCGCGGAACAGGAACTGGTTCATCCCGCCGGGCTGGCGCCAGAAATAGAACGGCGAATAATGCGTGTCCGTGATGCAGTACGCCTTCAGGCCAAGATCCGGGTAGTCGTCGGTGGAGTGGCCCCTGACCTCGATGCGCTTGCGGATGTCGTAGCCGGGCGGGATCTCGATCTCGTACTGCATGAGATGCATTGCGTCATCCCTCGTATTCCTCGTCGGTGACGTGCTCCGCCCATTCCGTCTCGCCCTCCTGGACGGCCAGGTGGGTCAGGAAGGTGCCGGGGGCCGCGCCGTGCCAGTGCACCTCGCCGGCGTGCGCGTGCACCGTGTCGCCTGCCCGGATCTCCTCGCGGTCGCCGCCGCGGGACCGGACCAGGCCGGCGCCCTCGGTAACGTGCAGGACCTGGCCATGGGGATGGGAGTGCCAGGCGGTGCGGGCGCCGGGCGTGAAGTGCACGCTCATCACCGTCGTGTGGTCGGTCGCGCCGATCTCGTCGAACCACACCTGGCCGGTGAACCGCTCGGCCGGGCCCTTTGCGGTGTCCTGCTGCTTGCGGCTGATCTCCACGGGTTAGCTCTCCTTCATGATGAGGGCCAGCAGGCCGCTGACCGCTTGCTCGAACGGTTCGGTGCTATCGGCGGATCTGGCCAGGACATACCCGCCCTGTACCACAGCGACAATTGTGGCGGCTGTGTCATGTGGGTCGAGCCGCGGGCTCACCTGACCGGCTCGCTGGCCGCTGGCGACTATCCTCGCGAGGGTTTCTCGCAGCCAGGCGAAGGTGGCGGCAAGCTGCTCGCGGAGGTCCGCGGCGGTGATGATGTCGGGGTCGGCGGCCAGCCTGCCCACGCGGCAGCCGCGCAGGACATCGCGCTGGCGGGTCAGGTACGCACCGATCTTCTCGGTGGCCGTGCCGGGGGTGGCGAGGCTCGCGGCGGCCTCGGCCTTGAGCTGGTCAGCGGTACGCGCGATGGCCTCGCGAGCCAGCTCGTGCTTCCCGGCGAAATGGTGATACATGCTGCCCTGGCCCGCATCGGCCCGGTGCTGGATAGCTCGCGGGCTGGTGCCGGTATAACCGCGTTCCCAGAGCAGATCCTGCGCCGACTCGATCAGGCGTTCCCTCGCGTCCATGCCCGTTAGCGTACATACTAGTAGGTACAGAGGTCAAAGAGGATCGTTGCCGCCACCAGCAGGGCCGCCATGGCGCCGTTGAGGATGTGCCACGCGCGTGGTGTCCGCAGGAAACGCTGCAGCGCCGCGCCGAACCCTAGCCACGGAAGGCAGGCGGGCAAGGCGACCAGCGTAAACACGGTCGCGAGGACGGCGGCCTGGGCGAGGGCACCGCCGCCGCGCCGGTCCAGGAAGGTGGCGATCGCTGTGACGCCGATCAGCCATCCCTTGGGGTTGACCCACTGGAACGCCGCCATCCGGACGAAGCCCCTCGGGGCGTCCGTGTCCGCTTCGGGTTGCCCCGCGGTCGCGATCCGCCAGGCCATCCAGCACAGCACCGCTGCCCCGCCCCACCGCAGGATCTGCAGGGCAAGCGGATGAGCGAGAAGCAGGCTGCCCAGTCCGAGGGTGGTCGCGAACAGCATCACGCCCATCCCGGTCACCTGCCCCAGCAGGCTCGGCAGGCCGTGCCGGAAGCCCGCCCTCGCTCCGATGGCGGTGAGCAGGACATTGCTCGGGCCAGGGGTTCCCGCGACAACCGCCGCGAACGTCACGAACGCGATCAGCTGGGCTGGATCATGCATGAGTTTCATCTGGCTCCGTAGATTGGACCTATGGTTCCCAGCCTGGGTAATGCGACGGACGCCGGTCTTGAACGTTCTTGCGGACGGCAGGAGTGGGTACAGGCCAGGAGGCCAGTCGATGGGGTGGAGCTGTTCCGGGCTCGTCTTCGTGGCAGCCCGTACGGCCGCCACCGGCACGACCTCTACGCGGTCGGCGTCACCGAGGAAGGCGTCCAGGCGTTCGCCTACCGGGGCACCGTTGAGCGCAGTCTCCCCGGGCAGGTCTTCGTGCTGCATCCCGACGAGCTACATGACGGCAGGTCCGATGGTCCTGGGCTGTTTGGCTACCGCCAGCTCTACGTCAGCCCGGACCGGATCGCCTCCGCCCTGCCGGCCATCACCGGCCGGGCGGGGCCGCTGCCGTTCGCTCCCCCGGTGACAGATGACCCGGTCCTCGCGCACGTGGTGCGTGCCGCGTTCGCGCATGCGTCCGAGCCGCTGGCGCTTGACACTCTGGTGCTCGCGCTCGCGGAGGGCCTACTGCGGGTTAGCGCGGCCGGCACCTTGCGCTGCCGGGTCGACCTGCCCGCCGTCGAGCGTGGCCGCGATTTCCTGCGTAGCCGGCTCACCATGGTGCGTTCCGGCGAGGTAGAGGCGGTCACCGGCCTGGACCGCTACCAGTTCGCACGGCAGTTTCGTGCCGTCTACGGGACCAGCCCCTACCGGTATTCGGTGATGCGGCGCCTCGATGTGGCGCGGGGCTGGCTGCGCGACGCGCGGCCCCTGGCAGAAACGGCGCTCGAGGCCGGCTTCGCCGACCAGGCCCACTTCACCCGGATGTTCAGGGCGGCATTCGGGATGACACCGGGCCGGTACGCGAAGCTCTGCGTCAATGCATCTTCGCCACAGCAAACAGAATGACGAGTGCGGCAACGCCGAAGAGAACGGCACGCCCCCAGTGGTCGTCTTCCACCTTCTTCGCTGTTTTCACTGCAGCCTTATATCTCTCGTGGTCAGTCATCGCCCGGTGCAGTAGCTTCCAGTGCCAGCCTGCGAACACGCCGAACACGCCGACGATAAGGACCACTATCACCATGTTCAGACCCTCCCCTGCTGCCCTCGAACTGCGGCGGATCCTAGCTCCCCCAAAGAGCTATTCGCTGCTGCTTAATATCCCCGCTCTCGTGGTGCTCTAGTCCGACTCATCGGGTATAAGCACAGTATCGGTAGAAGCCAGGTAAGTGGGGCTTAACAATGGGTGGATCACTCCAGAGCACAGCCGGCACACCAGCCTCGAATGGTGAAGGGCGCAGCCGGGAAGTCAAGTTCGGGCAGATGCTCGAGAGCCTGATTGAACGGGGCGGATATAGCCGCAACCGAAAAAAAATCTTGAGTGCCCTGGATATCAGCGCCGCGGCGCTCTCCCAGTACGTCCGTGAGCAGACCCGGCCGAGCTTCGGCAAGCTGCTTGCTCTGGCCGACTTCTTCGACGTCAGCCTCGACTACCTGGTTTACGGCACGCCCACCAGCAGCCTGATCGACTACGGGCCGCTCTACCGGTATGTTGACCACGCTCTAGCCGAAGTGCAGGCGCGCGGCAGCCGGCATTCAGCCGTGGTGGCGCGGATCGGACGAGTGCTCGCGGACCGGATCGACGGGGTCGCGGCCGAGCTTGCCTCCGCACCGACCGCGACGCGCGAAGGGCTGCTGCAAGACGACGAGGTGCTGCGCCTTGAGCGGTATTGCCGCAGGGCCGACATCCTGAGCCTGAACCTCGAATTCGACGTCATCCACCTAGAGGATGGGATAGCCGCAGGTCGTTTCCTCCCCGTCGTCGCTGCCAACCTGCAGCGAGGGGCCGCCTACCGTTTCCTTGTGCCGGGACCCGATCGTGCCCTGGAAACTACCGTGGAGGCGTGCCGCGGCCTGCTGGCCGAGCAGGTCGGAGGCGACAAGGTCCGCGAAAGCTGCGCCTTCCGCCGGACCGCGTCACCGCTGCTAGTCGGCGTGGTTCTGTTCAAACTTGACCCCGTCGCGTTGAAGGCAGAGGAACGAGCCTTGTACTGGCAGATCAGCGACTACCTCAGCGAGGATGGATGGCTCGGCTGCATCATCCGGCCTAACAATGACTCCAACGGCGACATGCTGATGGATCCGCTGCACGCCCGCCGTGCGCGGACCTCATTCGAGGCCCTGTGGTCAACAGCTGTAGCAATCTAGCCATCAGTCACACCCCCGAAACGGGACTTAACAGCTTTTATCGCACGCCCCGCGCGCCCGCCGACTCCCGGGTGATACCGTGCCTACCTTGTGGGAACGAGAGGCGTAGTCGTGGGGCGGATCGTTAAAGTCCGCCCGCACCCTTACGGTGACCTGATCTGGCTTGCCGACCTCGAAATCGGGCGAGACTATCAGCCGCAGGTCGTATGGGGTGGCGTGCCCATCCTGCATGAAGGCGACCTCGTCCCGGTGGCGCCTCCTGGATCCCGGATTCCCCAAGCCAAGATGCGCCGGAGGCGCTATCGCGGCGAAGTGTCCGAAGGGATGCTCTGCAGCCTCGCGGAGCTCGGGTGGGACCTGTCTGTCACCGACAGGGTCGCACTTCTCGACCAGTCCGCGGGATTGGTACCGGGTGAATCCCTCGATTCCCGGGAAAGCGACTGGCAGTCGATCATCACCCCTCTCACCCGCCCCGCCTCCGCCTCGTAAACCCGGCGCCAAGCGGGCCGTTTCTCATGATCACGGAGTACCGAGCGGGATTTCTGATTTTTGACGCGGGGCGGGCGATCTGCTGGGGACGGGCCGCTTCTTGGGCGCGATCGGTGGCCAAAAATGTCCGGGTTTGGGGTTGTGAAGGGATTATTTCGAAAGATATCTTTCACGTATGGCTGATGCTGAACCTGGGATGCCAGGGAATCCGGTTACCCTTACCGATCCGGCGATGATGCGCGCCATGGCGCACCCGGCACGCATCGCGATCTGGTCGTTTCTCGGCCTGCACGGGCCGGCCACGGCGACGGAATGCGCCGAAGTGGCGGGGCTGTCCCCTTCGGCGTGCAGCTATCACCTGCGCACCCTAGCCCGATACGGGGTCATCGAGGAGGACCCGGACAGTGCCGCGGACGGCCGGCAGCGCCCGTGGCGAGTCCGGATCATGTCGGTCAACATCGAGACCAATACCGGTGATCCCGCGGTTGACCTTGCCGGACGGATACTCGGCGATGCGGTCCGGGCCGAAACGGACCGGACCCGGGTGCAGTACCTGAGCCAGCAAGAGGAATACCCAGAGGATTGGCAGCATGCGCTCGGCACCAACCAGGACGTCGCATACGTCACGGCACAGGAGCTGACCGAGCTGCAAGCCCGGCTCCAGGAAGTGATGGACGACTACCGGCGGCTGGACCCGGCCGCCCGATCGGCGGGAGCACAACCGGTCTGGCTCACCCTCGACAAGTACCCGTTGTTCAAGCCCGAGGAGACACAGTGACCAAGCGGTTCAAGTCGGGACCGCTGGGGGTTCCCGCGTTCAGGCTGCTGGCCGGCGGCCAGTTCGCGTCCACTATCGGGGACTACTGCTACGCGGTGGCGCTCCCCTGGTTCGTGCTGTCCAACCACGGCAGCACCATCCTGCTCGGCATCGTGCTCGCCTGCTACGGCGTGCCGCGGACCATCCTCATCCCGCTCGGCGGGGCCCTGGCCGACAAAGCCGGGCCGCGGCTGATGATGCTCTGCGCCGACCTGATGCGCTGCGTGCTGATCGCCGCGCTGGCAATCCTGGCGTCCCGCCATGACACATCGCTGGCACTGCTCGGCCCCACCGCCGCGCTGATCGGCGCCGGCGAAGGCCTTTTCCTGCCCGCCTCGTTCTCCATCATGCCGTCCCTGCTGGCCGAGGAGCAACTGCAGGCCGGCAACGCGCTGTCACAGGGCCTCACGGCGCTTGGATCCATGGTCGGCCCCGCCCTAGGCGGCGCGATGGTGGCCGCAGGAGGCCCGGCCCCAGCGTTCTGGGTAGACGCGGCATCGTTCGCCGTGTCGGCCGCCGCGCTGGCATTGATCCGCTCAGCGACCGAGCCAAAGGGCGCGGTGCTGTCTGGGCCGGCGAGCGAGTCAGGAAATACTGCGCCAGGAAGTACCAGCATGCTCACTCTGCTGCGGCGGAGCCGGATACTGCAGCTGGTGCTGCTGGTGGCGGTGGCGGCTAACTTCGCGCTGGCCGGCACCAGCGACATCGCGCTGCCCGCGCTCGCGCATGCCCGGTTCGGGGCCGACGGGTTCGGTGCGCTGATCGCCTGCCTCGGCGCCGGCAGTGTGCTGGGCGCGGTTCTGGCATCCCGGTCCGGCTCGATGAGCCGCCAGGTCCTCATCGCCTCGTTCGGGTTCATAGGCGGCGCGGTGGTGCTCAGCTTCGTGCCTTATGCCGGCGGCGAGGCAGGCGCGGCCGTCGCGATGTTCCTGTTCGGCGCGGCCATCGGCTTCGGCAACATCGTGTACATCACCGAGCTGCAGAAATGGGCACCAGCGGAGTCCATCGGGCGGATCATGGCGCTGCTCATGCTGGCGGTCATCGGCGCGTTCCCGATCTCCGCCGCGATCGCAGGCGTGCTCGTGCATCACATCGGGCCGGCGGTGTTCTTCCCGATAGCGGGCGGCGTCGTGGCGGTGACGATGCTGATCGGCCTGACGCAGCGGGAACTGCGTGACTTCGGCAGCAGGATGCCCCGGGATGATAAAGCGAGCGAGCCAAAAATACAGCAGGACGGGAACCACAGGCCGTTCTGAAATGACCTTACGCGGCGGATGGCTCACGGAGATAGGCCGCCCACTGAGGGTCACCGTCGTAGTGGGCGCCCACCAGCCGCCAGTGCGCTCCGCGCGGGACCTGCGGGGGCACGGCGAGGGTCCAGCCGAGCTCCTCCAGCAAGCGATCTGCCTTGCGGTGATTGCAGATCGTGCAGGAGGCGACACAGTTCTCCCAGGCGTGGGGGCCGCCACGGCTGCGCGGGATCACGTGGTCGATCGTGTCGGCACGATGGCCGCAGTAGGCACAGCGGTAATTGTCCCTGCGCATCAGCGCCGCCCTGGTCAGCGGGACACGATTGCGGTAGGGGATACGAACATAACGGCTAAGCCTGATCACAGACGGAGTGACCAGTTCCACCGTCGAGGCGTGCAGCATGGCACCGCCGATATCCTGATGGACCACTTCCGCCTTGCCGCACAGCACCAGGCACACCGCACGCCGCAGACCCACAGTGGTCAGCGGCTCATACGTGACGTTGAGCAGCAGTACTCTCCGCACTGCACCTCCCGCTGGGGCCGGCTCAGTCTCTAACGGTACTCCATGGTCTCAGTGTGTCCCTTGGCACGCACCTATGCCAGTAAATAAGCGTACAAGGTGCTCAAAGTATCCTGAGCGCCGTTACCCCTTAAGGTGCTTCCTATGACCATGTACCCGCTCGCGCAGCGCCTTGACCTTGTTGAAGACGTGCTCGGACATCAGGTCGCCGACCCCTACCGGTGGCTTGAGGAACCCTCGTCACCTGAGCGTTCCACCTGGCTGCGGGCACAGGCGGAGCTGTTCGCGGCGCAGCGGGACCTGTGGCCGGGGCGGGATTCGTTCACCGCGACCGTGCGGTCGCTGCTGGACGTCGGGGCGGTCGGGACGCCGGCCTGGCGCGGGGACCGGCGCTTCTTCACCCGGCGCGATCCGGGGCAGGAGCACGGTGTGCTGTACACCCAGGTGGCCGATCAGGCGCCCGTGGTACTCCTCGACCCGACGGCGCTTGACCCGTCCGGGCTGACGACGCTGGATGCGTGGCAGCCGGACAAGGAGGGACGGCTACTCGCTTACCAGCTGTCCTCCGGCGGTGACGAAGAGTCAGAACTGCGGGTGCTCGATGTCGCCTCCGGCGCCCTGGTGGACGGGCCGATCGACCGGTGCCGGTACACCGGGGTGGCGTGGCTGCCGGGAGGCAAGGCGTTCTACTACGTGCGGCGGCTGCCCGCCTCGGACGTGCCGGCTGGCGAGTCACAGTACCACCGGCGGGTCTACCTGCATCAGGTCGGCTCGCCCGTGTCTGAGGACGTGCTGATCTTCGGCGACGGGCGGGACAAGACGGACTACTACGGCACCTCGGTGAGCCGGGACGGACGCTGGCTGGTGCTGACCGCGTCCCGTGGCACCGCGCCGCGCAACGACGTGTGGATGGCGGACCTGTCGGCGTCGTCCGCGGAGGCACCGGAGCTGCGGGAGATGACGTCGGGGCAGGACGCGCAGACGTCGGTCCATGTGGGGCGAGACGGGCGGATGTACGTGTTCACCGACCTGGACGCGCCGCGGGGGCGGCTCGCGGTGGGCAGGCCGGGCGGCCCGGTTGAGCGGGACCTGATCCCGGAGGACCCGGAGGCGGTGCTGCGGGATTACGAGATCCTGGACGCCTTGCCTCGGCCGGTGCTGCTCGCGTCGTGGACCAGGCATGTGATCAGCGAGATCACCGTGCATGACCTTGCCAGCGGTGAGCTGCTGTCGACAGTGACCCTGCCGGGCCTCGGCACGGTCGGCGGACTTGTCGAGCGGCCCGAGGGCGGACACGAGGCGTGGTTCGCGTACACCGACTACCTGACGCCGGTCTCGGTCCTGCGGTTCGACGCGGCGGCCGGCACGGTGAGCACCTGGGCCACGGCGCCTGGTTCGGCTGCCGTCCCCGAGGCAACCGCGCGGCAGGTGGCGTACGAGTCGGCGGACGGGACCGCGGTGCGGATGCTGGTAATCAGCGGAGCCGGCACGGGGCCGCGGCCGTGCATCCTGTACGGGTACGGGGGGTTCGACATCAGCCTCTCGCCTGCCTACTCGGCTAACATCCTCGCCTGGATCGCGGCGGGCGGGGTGTACGTGGTGACGAACCTGCGCGGCGGGAGCGAGGAAGGGCAGGCCTGGCACCGGGCGGGGATGCTGGCGTCCAAGCAGAATGTGTTCGACGACTTCCACGCGGCGGCCGAGTCGCTGATTGCCGCGGGAACTACCACGCCATCGCAGCTGGCCATCTGGGGAGGGTCCAACGGCGGGCTGCTCGTGGGGGCGGCGCTGACCCAGCGGCCCGATCTGTACAGCGCCGTCATCTGCTCGGCACCGCTGCTGGACATGGTGCGGTACGAGCGGTTCGGCCTCGGGGAGACCTGGAACGTCGAGTACGGGAGTGCTTCGGATCCGGAGGAGCTCGGCTGGCTGCTGTCGTACTCGCCCTATCACCACGTCGTCGAGGGCACAGAGTACCCGGCGGTGCTGTTCACCGTGTTCACCAGCGATACGCGAGTGGATCCGCTGCATGCGTACAAGATGTGTGCTGCCTTGCAGTACGCGTCATCAGGCGCCGGCCCGGTGCTGCTGCGGGCAGAGGATCAGGTCGGGCACGGCGCGCGGGCGATCAGCCGGACCGCGGAACTAGCCGGGGACTGCCTTGCCTTCGTCGCCCGGTATACGGGGCTGGTCCTGGCGGGGCCCGTCCGGTGAGAAGTACGCCGACGGGCTGACACCGGTCTCACGGCGGAACGCGGCGATGAACGCGCTCGGCGTGTCATAGCCGACCCTGACCGCGACCCGGCCGACGGCCTGGCCCTTGGCGAGCATGGTGAGCGCCGCCTGAAGCCTGACGAGCGTCCGCCACCGTGAGAACGGGAGCTGGGTCTCACGGGTGAACGCGCGGGCCAGGGTGCGCTCGCTGACGTTCGCCGTGCGCCCCCACTCGCGCAGGGTCCGCTTGTCCGCCGGGTCACCGCGCAGCGCCTCAGCGACGGTCCTGGCACATTCCGTCACGGGCATCCGGACGTCGATGCTTGTCACCTTGACCGGGATGAGCAGGTCGGCGAGCAGGGCTTCCGCACGGGCGCGGCGCTGGTCGTGTGCCTGCACCTCGTGGAGGTAGGCGACAAGCTCGGCGAACAGCGGGGTGATCGCGACCGGGGTGGGCTCGGTCCACGTGGCGACCCGCGCTCGCACGCTGATGTACAGGGACCGCATCGTGGCCAGGCTGTCCGCGCCGGTCTCATGCGGCAGGCCCGCCGGGATCCACAGGGCGCGGGTCGGCGGGAGCACCCACGTGCCCGTCTCGGTGATGACCGTCAGCACGCCCTGCGCGGCCCAGGCAAGCTGATGGTCGTCGTGTGTGTGCCAGCTGAATACCGTCCCCGGAGACATCGGGAAGGTCGCGACCACCACGGCGTGGTCCTGATTCTGTCTGGTTCGCGACATAGGCTGGCAGCCTACGCCGTATGCGCCAGGCTCGCCGCCTTCTAGGGTCGGTGTCATGAACGAGAACCACGCGAAACTGATGCCGAGCCCGGAATGGGCGGCGCACATGCACGACGAGGTCCTGCCGGTGGCTACTCACGGGGTCTCGCTCGGCGACGAGGTACTGGAACTGGGCCCAGGCCCGGGTGCGGTGACCGGCTGGCTGCGGCAGCGGGCCGGCCGGGTCACCGCGGTGGAGTACGAGGAGGAAGCCGCCGCCTTGCTCGCCTCGCGGCTGCCCGACGTCCGCGTTATCGCCGGCGACGCCAGCTCGCTCGACTTCCCTGACGCCTCCTTCGACACCGTGGTGACCTGCACCATGCTGCACCACGTGCCCACCCGGGCGCTGCAGGACAAGGTACTGGCGGAGGCCTACCGGGTGCTGCGGCCCGGCGGTGCCTTCCTCGGCTCGGACAGCCTGCCCAGTGATGGGCTGCACCAGTTTCACGAGGGCGATACCTACAACCCGGTCGAGCCCGCCGCCTTCCTCACCCGGCTGCAGAGCGCTGGTTTCGGCACGATCGCCCTGCACGTCGGGCACAACCTGATCTTCACCGCGTGGAAGGAGGCCGCGGAGTAAGACGCCCGGTGCGCCACGCCGGCCCCCGTGGCCGGCGTGGCGGCGTGCGTTAGACAGCAGTGCCTTGCACGGCGTTCCGGATACTCGCACACTGTGCGAGCAGCCGGGGAAGCCCGCACCGCTGTCGCGGGAGCAGATCGTCCAGGCGGCGACCGAGCTGGCCCAGGAGGGCGGGATCGATGCCGTGTCGATCCGGCGCATCGCGGCCAGGCTCAGCGTGGGAGCCACCTCGCTCTACTGGCACGTCCGGAGCAAGAACGATCTCTATGAGCTGATGTTCGACGCCGCCTTCAGCGACCTGCCGCTGCCGGAGCCGACGAGGAACTGGCGTGAGGATCTTCGCACCGTGGCGCTGAGCAGGCATGACATACTCCGGCGCAGCCCGTGGCTCATCCTGCTCGGCATCCAGCCATCGATCGGGCCCAGCATCAGGCGCTACGCCGAGTGGTCCCTGCGCGTGCTCGAGCCGCTCGGGATTGACCGCCAGACAAGGACGGACATCCTGGCGATCATCAACAACTACCTGTTCGGGTTCGCGCACCGGCAGACCGCCTGGCTGCAGCTAAGGGAACGGGCGGGCCTCACCGTCGAGGAGTGGCAGCAGCGGCTGGATGACTACCTCACCCAGGCACGCTCGGCCGATCCCGCGCTGGCGGCTGACCTCGAGTCGCGGCTGCACCTCACCAGCGAGAAGAGCTTCGAGCTAGGGCTGGACTGCGTCCTGGACGGCATCGCCGCGCGCCTGATAACCGGCGCATAGGGCGCCAAAGCCGGCCACGATGGGGACATGGCCACGCTTGTCAGCAGTTGCAGCCCGAATCCCGGCATCGCCTGCCGCCTCGCCTGGGATCTGACCCACAGCGCCGGTGCCAGCCAGACGGTACAGGTCTACGTGGCCGGCCCAGCCGGCCGGGCGCTGCGGATCGCTTTTATCATCGTGGTCGCGCTGATAGTGCGCGCGCTGGCGAACCGCCTGGTCAACCGGCTCACTGAACGCGCCGCCACGGCCTCATCGCTCATGGCCGTACGCGCACCTGGAAATGAGCGGCGTAAGCAGCGGGCCAGGGCGCTCGGCTCAATCCTGGGCAGCGCGATCTCGGTCGTCGTCTTCGGTACCGCGTCGCTGACCATCCTCGGCGATCTGGGCATCGACCTCACGCCGCTGCTTGCTAGCACCGCGGTGCTCGGTGTCGCCCTGGGCTTCGGTGCGCAGAACCTGGTGCGGGACTACCTGGGCGGCATTCTCATACTGGTCGAGGACCACTACGGCGTCGGCGACGTTATCAATCTCGGTGACGACGCCACCGGAACCGTGGAGGCCATGTCGCTGCTCACCACGCGACTGCGGGACGTGAACGGCGTCGTGTGGCACGTCCACAACGGCACAGTCGACCGGGTCGGCAACGAGTCGCAGGGCTGGTCCCGCGCGGTGATCGACTATCCGGTGCCGTACTCCTCGGATCTGACCCGGATCCGGTCACTGATGACGCAGGCGGCCTCGAGCATGTGGTCGGAGCCGACCTGGCGTGCGATGCTGCTGGAGGAGCCCGAGGTCTGGGGTGCCCAGGAGCTATCCGGCAGCGAGGTGACGATGCGGATCGTTGCCAAGACCGCACCGCTGCGGCAGTGGGAGGCAGCCCGTGAACTGCGCAGCCGGGTTAAATCGACGCTCGACGCGGCCGGGGTGGCCTGGCCCGCCGACCCGGAGACCGCCATCGACGCACCAACCCCGGAAAGCGCTACCCCACCAGCCGCGGAGCCTCCGGGGCCGGCCGCGGACCCCCCTGCCCCTGCCGCCTCGTAAGCTGGGATCCATGAGCCAGCCGGTCAGCTTGTACGAGGCAGTGGGCGGCGAGGAGACCTTCCGCCGCCTGGTCCAGCGGTTCTACCAGGGCGTCGCTGAGGACCCCGTGCTGCGGCCTGTTTACCCCGCGCAGAACCTGGGACCGGCGCAGGAGCACCTAGCGCTGTTCCTCATCCAGTACTGGGGCGGGCCCCGTACGTACGACGAGTTGCGCGGGCACCCGCGGCTGCGGATGCGGCATGCGCCGTTCCGCATCGGCGAGGCCGAGCGGGACGCTTGGCTGCACCACATGCGCGTCGCCCTGGACGAGCTCGACCTGGCCGAGGAGCTCGACGTGGAGCTCTGGGACTACCTGGTCATGGCCGCGCACAGCCTGGTCAACCATGTCCCCGAGCCCGCTCATCCTGACCTGGGGCTCACGCCCGGCTGACCTCGGCCTAGCCGCGGGTCAGCTTGCGGTAGGTAACGCGGTGCGGGCGGGCGGCCTCGGCGCCAAGGCGCTCGATCTTGTTCTTCTCATAGGACTCGAAGTTGCCCTCGAACCAGAGCCAGTTCGCGCCGCCTTCCCAGGCCAGGATGTGCGTCGCGACCCGGTCCAGGAACCAGCGGTCGTGGCTGGTGATGACCGCGCAGCCGGGGAACTCGAGCAGCGCGTTCTCCAGGCTCCCCAGCGTCTCGACGTCCAGGTCGTTGGTCGGCTCGTCGAGCAGCAGCAGGTTCCCGCCTTGCTTCAGCGTCAAGGCCAGGTTCATCCGGTTCCGCTCGCCGCCTGACATCACGCCGGCCGGCTTCTGCTGGGCGGCACCCTTGAACCCGAAGGCGGCGACGTAGGCCCGGCTGGGGAACTCGACGTTGCCGACGCGGATGTGCGCCTCGCCGTCGGAGATGGCTTCCCACACGTTCTTGCTGGCGTCGATGCGGGCCCGGGTCTGGTCGACATAGGAGATCTTGACGGTGTCGCCGATCCGGATCGTGCCGGAGTCGGGCTTCTCCTCCCCCATGATCATCTTGAACAGCGTGGTCTTGCCGACGCCGTTCGGGCCCAGGACGCCGACGATGCCGTTGCGCGGCAGGCTGAAGCTCAGCTTCTCGAACAGCAGCCGGCCGTCGAAGCCCTTGACCAGGTCCTCGACCTCCACCACCAGGTTGCCGAGCCGCGGGCCCGGCGGGATCTGGATCTCCTCGAAGTCGAGCTTGCGGCTCTTATCCGCTTCCGCGGCCATCTCGTCGTAGCGCTGCAGCCGCGCCTTGGACTTGGCCTGGCGGGCACGCGGGCTGGCCCTGACCCAATCCAGCTCGTCGGCCAGGCGCTTCTGCTTCTTCGCGTCCTTGGCGCCTTCGACCTTGAGCCGGGTCGCCTTGGTCTCCAGGTAGGTGGTGTAGTTGCCCTCGTACGGGTAGGCGTGACCGCGGTCCAGCTCCAGGATCCACTGTGCCACGTTGTCCAGGAAGTACCGGTCGTGGGTGACGGCGATGACGGTGCCCGGGTACTTCTCCAGGTGCTGCTCCAGCCACAGCACGCTCTCCGCGTCCAGGTGGTTGGTCGGCTCGTCGAGCAGCAGCAGGTCCGGCTGGGCCAGCAGCAGCTTGCACAGCGCGACGCGGCGCTTCTCGCCCCCGGACAGGTTCGTCACCGCTGAGTCGGGCGGCGGGCAGCGCAGCGCGTCCATCGCCTGCTCCAGCTGGCTGTCCAGGTCCCAGGCGTCCTTGTGATCGAGCTGCTCCTGCAGCTTGCCCATCTCGTCGAGCAGCTTGTCGGAGTAGTCGGTAGCCATCTGCTCGGCGATCTCGTTATAGCGGTCGATCAGCTGCTTGGTGCCGGCCACCGCGTCCTCGACGTTGCCGAGAACGGTCTTGGAATTGTCGAGCTCGGGCTCCTGGTCCAGGATGCCGACGGTGAAGCCCGGCATCAGCTTGGCATCGCCGTTGGACGGCTGCTCCTTGCCGGCCATCATCCGCAGCAGGGTCGACTTGCCCATTCCGTTCGGGCCGACGACGCCGATCTTCGCCCCTGGCAGGAAGGAGAGCGTGACCTCGTCGAGAATGACCTTGTCGCCATGCGCTTTCCGCACAGCGCGCAACGTATAGATGTACTCCGGCATAGCTCAAGGGTAGGGCACGGCTCAGGGCCTGGCGTCCGTCGCCTCGTCACCGCCATACAGGCACACCTGGTTACGGCCTTTGTCCTTGGCCCGATAGAGCGCGAGGTCGGAGGCGGCCAGCAGTTCGAACAGATCACGGCCATGCTGGCCGAGGACCGCCGCTCCGATCGATACTGTGACGCTGACCCTGGCCTCACCGGCGAAAATACTCAGCGTGCCCGCGCTGCGGCGCAGCCGTTCGGCAATCCGGACGGCCTCCTTGGCCTCCGTCCTCGGCAGAAGGACGGTGAACTCCTCGCCGCCGAACCGGCCCACGACGTCGGAGTCGCGGACCTGCTGGCGCAGTTCGTTTGCCAGGCTCTTCAGCACCTCGTCGCCGATCAGGTGGCCGTGGGTGTCGTTGACCCGCTTGAAGTGGTCGACGTCGACCAGGAGGACGGCGACCTGCGTGTCGGCTCGCAGCGCGCGGCTCACCTCGGCATCGGCCTCACGCTGCCAGGCGGCGGCATTCAGCAGGCCGGTCTTGGGATCGGTCCTGGCGGCCGCCTGCAGCTGCTGATGCATCAGGCTGCGCTGGAGCAGGATGACGGGCGGCAGCGCGACCAGCAGCAGCAGCGGGCTGAGCGCGCAGGTGATGGCGACCAGGATGCCGACGCAGGACTCGGTCAGGTCCAGCAGAAGGCTCTCCCGGTCCCAGAGGACCTCCCCGAGGGACGCCTCCGGCTCGGCCAGGTGCGCGGCGATCGCGACGATGACCGTGTTCACCACGCTGAACAAGATCGCGCAGCCGACACCGGTGAGGACCACCTCGGGGCGATCCAGCCAGTCCGGTGACCCGCCCAGCGGCACATGGACGTCCTGGGGCCAGAGCTGGTGGAACGTGACCGAGGTCGCGGCCCCGGCCAGGCCGAGGGCGGCCGCGCTGAACACGCGGCGGTACATCGGCGTCCGGCGGCCGCGCACGAACAGGACGATCCCGACGACGATCGGCGCGAGCAGCGAGTAGACCGGCGGCAGCAGGAGCGCCAGCGGCAGCCACCAGGCCGACAGCAGGTCGCGGGTCACCCCGGAGGGCTGGCCGAGCCGCCTGATGGCCTCGATGCAGACCACGGCCGCGGCCACGAGCGCAGCTGCCAGCAGCAGGTCGTCCATCTGCCACTGGGTATCGGCGAGCTCCCAGCCGATGAGCGCCAGATCAGCGGCGATGACCACAAGCACGTACACAATCAGTGACAACGGCATGGCTAGCAGCGGCCAAGCCCATGGCCACCTCAGCAGGCGCCGCAAGCCCCGCTGGTGCTGCCCTATCACGTCCTGTACTGCCGACATGCCTTCCCGCCTGCCGGGCCCAGCCGGGCACCGGACCCGGCCTGCCATCACGTTAGGTAACATTATAGATGCACTGCGTGCCGATCGGTCGGCGAACCAGTATGTTGGCTTCGCGGCCCCCCCGGCAGCACCGCACGGAGCAGTTACGTTATGATGTTGAACGCATCCGCTCCGTGCGGCCCAATGGTAATACGAAGGAGAGTGGACTCGGTGCGCGGCGTTGTCTGGAACTGAGGCCCCACACCTTCTGCGACCTCCCGCGGCCGGTGCCTAGAAGGGCAACGCGGCTTCCGGCTCAGGGTCGGAGAGTTCGCGCGCCACGGCGCTGTCATCTGACATCTGCCGGTTGAAGTCATCGACGGCGCCCTCGTTGAGCATGCCCGTGCCAGTGCCGTCCGGTGGCGGTGAGCCCGCGCTGGCCAGTATCCCGTCATCGCCGGGGTCGTCCGGGTCGCTTTCATCCGCGAAGTCGTCGCTCGGCGGCGCATCGGCCAGCTCGCCCTCGACCTGATCGCGCGGGCGCTCCGGGCGCATGTAGCGGGCGGTCCCCCGGCTGAGGTCATGCCCGATGTGGTCCGCCACGATCTCGATCTCGGTCCGCAGCCGGCCCTGCTTGTCCGTGAAGCCCCGCGTCCGGATCCGGCCCCGGACCAGCACCGGGTCGCCCTTGCGCAGGCTCATGTCCACGTGATGGGCTAGCCTGCGCCAGCAGATGACGGTGAAATACGACGTGTCGGACTCCCGCCACTCCCCCGTGGCCCTCTCCAGGTACCGGGTGGTCGCACCGACCCGCACATTCGCGACCCAGGCCCCGCCATTTATCTGCCTCAGGTTCGGCTCGCGCGCCACAAAGCCGACGATCTCTGCGTATCCGCCCTGGCTCATGTCCGTTGCTCCTTGCGTTTCCCGATGACCCCGTGTCACCGGCCTGCCCTCAACGGTGCCGCGCCGCAAGACGCTCGGCCATCTCGATCGCCAGCCTGTGGATAACTTACTAAGATACGGCCCTCCTGTGGACAAACTTTTGACAGCGCGAGCCGGACGCGGTATTGTACCGCCCCGCCTGCCCGGCACGCGGTTCAAGAGGCGCTTAGCTGGGCCATCTCCGCTTCGGTTAGCTCGAAGCCGAACAGGTCGAGGTTGGACTCGATCCGCTCCCGGTGCACGGATTTCGGGATCACGACGATGCCCATCTGCACGTGCCAGCGCAGTATTACCTGTGCCGCCGGCACACCGTGCGCCTCGGAGATCGCGGTGAGCGCCGGCGCCGTCAGCCGGGCACCGCGCAGCGGGCTGTAGCCCTCCACCACGATGCCGCGGTGTCGCAGCGCGGCCAGCAGCTCGGGGTCGTGCTGCGACGGAGACCACGGCACCTGGTTCACCTGCGGCACCTGCCCGGTGGCACCAGTCAGCGCGTCGATCTCCTCGGGACTGTAGTTGGAGACCCCCACCGCGCGGCACAGGCCTTCCGAACGCAGCTCCAGGAACGCTCGCCACACCCGCTCCGAGGCACCCGGCCGGCGCGGCGGCCAGTGGATAAGCCACAGATCCACGTAATCGGTGCCGAGCGCCCGCAGCGAATCGCTCAGCGTCTGCCGTTCGCGTCCGGCATTGCCCGGCGGAAGCTTGGTGGCAATGAACAGCTCGCCACGGTCCACACCGCTGTCCCGCACCGCACGGCCGACCTCCGCCTCGTTCTTGTAGGCGGTCGCGGTATCGATATGGCGGTACCCGGCCGCGAGCGCCCATCGGATGGCGTCGTAGGCTTGCTCACCGTTCATCTGCCACGTGCCGAAACCGATGACCGGCATATCAACACCATCAGTAGTGCGAACCACAGGAATCTCATTCATAACGTCAATCCTTATCGCTACGCGGCGTTGAGTGTGGGAGAAGTGGCAGACTGAACGAAGCCAGCCGATGGACTAGACCGAGCGTGGAGGGTGCGGGGGCGTGGACAACGCAGACGGCGTGACAGCTGCCGACAGCACGGCAAGCGACGACAGCGCGGCCACCGAAGGCAGCGCGGCTCCGGACACGCCGACCCCCGACACGCCAGCCTCCGCCACGTCGCAGCCGCAGTCCGACGGACAGCAGCCCGACGCACCGCGGTCCGAGGCACCCGCCCAGGGCACGGCGACGGCAAGCTCCGAGCCCCCCAAGAAGAACGGGCCTCCCAAGAAGAAGAAGCGGCTCGGCCGCGAGCTGTCGATCATCGTCGTCGCGGCGCTCGCGCTGACCCTGCTGCTGAAGATCTTCGTCGTGCAGGTCTACGAGATCCCGTCCGCGTCGATGGAAAACACGCTGCTGGTCGGCGACCGGGTCCTGGTGAACAAGCTCGTCTACCACTTCCGCGATATCCACCGCGGCGACATCATCGTGTTCAGCGGCGCGGGCTCGTGGGGGGACCTGAACGGCAACCCCATCCCGCCGCCCTCTAGCAATCCCATAGTCCGGGGCTGGGACGACGTGCTCGGCGGCCTCGGCCTGCACAGCAACACGACGTACTACATCAAGCGGGTCATCGGCCTGCCAGGCGATCACGTCGCCTGCTGCACCGACGGCGACGTGACGGTCAACGGCGTCAAGCTGGACGAGACGTCCTACCTCTTTCCCGGTGCGGCCCCGTCGACCCTGCAGTTCAGCGTCACGGTCCCGCCGGGCCGCTTGTGGGTCATGGGCGACAACCGCGCCTTCTCCGACGACTCGCGGTACCACCAGACCACCTCGCCCGGATATGGCACCATCCCTGTGAACGAAGTCGCGGGCCGGGCCTTCCTCATCATCTGGCCGCTGTCGCAGTTCCGCGACCTGCCGATCCCCGCGACGTTCCAGCAGGCGGCGTTCAACGCCGGCCCGGCAGGCCTGGCCGGCGGCGGGGTTGTCGCCCTCGGCGTGCCACTCGTGTTCTGGCGGCACCGCAGGCGGCTTACGAGGTAACTGCCCGGATAGCGGCGGACAACTCGGCCGGCACGTCAGGGACGAGCAGGTGAGCGCCGCCCCTGACTACATCCCGGCCGCCGATGACGACATCGCGCACATCGGCGGCTGTCGCAGCGAACAGTATGGTCTCGGCGGCGGGTCCGCCCGCGGTCCGGACCGACTCGAGCGACACCGTGACCAGGTCGGCCCACGCGCCGGGGGCAATCTCACCCGCGTCCGGCCAGCCCAGGCTGGCATGCCCGGCGCAGGTCGCCGCGTCCAGCAGCGCTGCGACGGTGAACACGCCGCGCGACTGCCTGGCCAGCCGCTCGCAGTACTCGACCCCGCGCGCCTCCTCCAGCATGTCGATGACGGCGTGGCTGTCGCTGCCGAGGGTCAGCGCGCACCCGGCCGCGGCCAAGTCGAACGACGGCGCGAGCCCGTCGCCGAGGTCGCGTTCGGTGGTCGGGCAGATGCACGCGTATGCCTGGCACTCCCCTAGCAGCGCCATATCGTCCGCTGTCACGTGCGTAGCATGGACCACCGACGTACGAGGCCCGACAGCCCCCGCGGACTCCAGCAGCCGGGTGGGCGACATGCCGTAAAACGCCTGGCACGCCTCGTTCTCCGCGACCTGCTCGGACATGTGCGCATGCAGCGGCGCGCCGAAGTGGTGCGCCCACGCCACCACCGGCCCCATCTGCTCCCGCGGCACCGCCCGCACCGAGTGGATGGCCGCACCGGCTCGCACGTGCGGTGACATCATCCCGTGCTCGTCCAGCCCGAGCGCAGATACCCGCGACGCCCAGTCCCGGTCCCCGAACCGCAGCTGCTCGGGCCCCAGCGGCGCGTGCCCGGCACCGGAAAGCCCGCCCGCCAGGTAGCAGGTGTCGAGCAGCGTCATCCGCAGCCCCGCCTCGGCCGCCGCCGCGGCCAGCGCCCGCCCCATCGCGTTCGGGTCCGCGTACGGCTGCCCGCCGGCCTGATGGTGCAGGTAGTGGAACTCCCCCACGCAGGTGATGCCGGCCAGCGCCATTTCCGCGTACACCGCGCGGGCGAGCGCGAAGTAGCTGTCCGGATCCAGCCGGGCCGCCACCGAGTACATGATCTCGCGCCAGGTCCAGAACGTCCCCCGGCCTGCCTGCGTGCTCCCGCGCAGCGCGCGGTGGAATGCGTGCGAGTGCGCGTTAGCGAACCCCGGCAGCGTCAGCCCGCTCAGCCGTACCGCCCCCTCCGCCGCCGCCACACCCACGGTAATAGTGGTGAACCGTGACCCGGCAGCCTCGATGAGCACGTCGGCACAGACGCCGTGCCCAGGCAGCCAGGCCAGCTCCGCATGCCAGCGCCTCACCTGCATGCGAGCTCCTCCAGGACCGCCGCGAGCGCGCTCACCCCGGCCTCGCAATCGGCCAGCTCGGCGTGCTCGGCCGGCGAGTGCGACACCCCGGTCGGGTTCCGCACGAACAGCATCGCCGTCGGCACCCGCGCCGCGAGCACCCCCGCGTCGTGCCCGGCCCCGGTCGGCAGCACCGGCACGCCGCCCAGCACCGCGCTGATCCGGTCCCGCAGCTCGGCATCGAACCGGACCTCGGGGGCGGCCGACTCCTGCCGCACGCTGACCGTAACCCCGTGCTCCTGCGAAAACCCCAAGCACGCAGAACGAATTGTGGTGACTGTATCCAGCAGCGTTTCCTCGTCAGCGGCGCGGGCGTCCAGCCAGGCATGCACGGCAGCGGACACCCCGTTGACCCCACCGGGCTCGGCGATCACCTTCCCGAACGTAGCCAGCGCTCCGCGCTGAGCCGCCACCTCCCGAGCAGCCAGCACGGTACCCGCGAACGCCATCATAGGATCCCGCCGATCCTCAAACCGCGCGGTCCCCGCATGGTCCGCCACCCCCGTAAAGTCCACCCGCCACCTCCCATGCGGCCAGATCCCCTCCGCCACCCCAAGGGGACCCGTGGCGCACGAACCGCCACCAGAGGGGGTTCGTGCGCCACGGGTCGCCATAGGTGCGGGGGCGGGGGTGGGG
>Ga0209530_1000341_pt1 | contig 36830 bp, 30 predicted proteins | sample BlaSpr_A8_Ref_O1_FD_187987 | JGI IMG/M metagenome (GOLD analysis project Ga0209530, IMG submission 187987) | Forest soil microbial communities from Thunder Bay, Ontario, Canada - Black Spruce, Ontario site 2_A8_Ref_O1 (SPAdes) (version 2) | ecosystem: Environmental > Terrestrial > Soil > Boreal...
TTTGCCCGTCACTTGCCCAGCGGAAATTTGAAAAATCTGACACGGGAAACGCGGCATATCCCAGCTTGCATACGATGATCGGCGGATTGGGGAGAGAAGCCGTTCAGTAGGAATACTCATCCCGCTACTTCAGGTTGTCGCTGCGATAGAGTTGCCCGAGTTGCGTGCTGTAAGCAACCGCGATCCACCGGCCATCGGGCGTGACCGCCATTGGACTGACCATGGGCCGCAATCCCACCTGGTCTTTCGGTTTGATAACCTGCCACAATTCCCGCTGGCCGGTGTCCAGATCGACCTTGTAAATGTTGAGACCGGTGGCGCTGAGGGCTCTCGTGAATACATGCTTGGCATCCGCAGCCCATGCAATCGGAAACTCCCCAGGCTGTATCCCAGCAACTGGCTTGGTGCTTTTTTCTTCGGTCGATTGGATTACCCAGGTCCCATTGTGGAGCACCAAAAGAGAATGGCCGTCGGCCGCGACTCCCGCCAAGGCTGTATCAGGCGTGGCTAGCTTCGGCGTCGAGCCGTTCCCATCCGTGATGTACAAACCCTGGCTGGTTCTTATAAGTATGTGTTCTCCATCCGGAAACCAATCTGCCCATAGCGGCACGATATCGTCCCAATGAAAGTCGCGAGCCTGGCCGGGCCCTACTGGTACGATCTGAAAGCGTCCAGCCGCGTCCCCCGGAAGCGAAACCAGCGCCCATTTTCCGTCCGGACTTAGATCCGTGCCGAAACCGCCGCCTCCGATTCGCACCGCCGGAGAACCGTCGCTCTTCCGCACATACACCGCATAGTCGTGTCCCCCGTGTCCGGATTGATCGGTGAACAATACTTCGCTGCCATCCCGCGACAACCTGGGACCGTAAGGATTGTCCAGCCAACTCAAATCGCGCTCCTCGGTTGAGCCGTGTTCTAGCAGCGCTATGGTTGCCCGGTGTTCTTCCGTGGAAAGCAGGGCGCGGCCCGTTGACCCGATATCGTGGATGCGGGTAGCGGCCGTCCCGCAATATACCGTCCGCACCTTGCCTGACAAGCTGACAGCACGCGCACAATACTGCTCTCCCGATTCCGCACCTGAGAACCAGACTTCTTTTCCGGATGGTGCCCATGCCAGCCCCTCCAGGGATTCCCATCCAGTCGAAAGCGCGCGCGTTTGCCCGGAACGATCAACCAGCATGACGTCGCCCCTGTCATCCACATTCGGCGGGTGTCGAAAAAACGCCACCTGCTTTCCATCAGGAGACACCCTGGCATCACTCATCCAGTTATCCCCTTCGATCAGCACCTTGCCCAATGGATATTGCAAACGCCACTTGCGCTGATTGCGGTCAACGATCGCCAGGTCGTTGCCGTCCGGTGACCAGTCAGCCTCGAAGACATTCTCCAGCAATTCGCGCGCCCCGCTACCTCCCATGGGAGTGGTAGCCAAAGTGCCACTCCATTGATAGTGCGCCCAGTAATGGGGCCGGACCAGAACCGCCATTTGCCCCTGCTGTGAGAGGGCGAGCAGCATGGCTCCGCGAGGCCCCGTCTGAACTGCTTCCGGATAATCATCGCGAATGACGTAGGTATCGGGGGCCCCGCCGTTGAGCTTCGCGCTGTAGACGATCGCCTTCCCATCAGGTGCCAGGCGAGCCCGAATCACCTCACCCCGATCGAACGATACTCGTGTGAACGCCGGCGCCGGAGCTTCGCGGGGATGCAGATACCAGGCAACCGCGGCCCCCAATACCAAACCGAGTGCCGCGGCTATAACGACCCAAACCCATCCGCGCGTTCTGGCCGTGCCCTCGATCACAGCGTGCGCTCCAGTCTTCGCGGTCACGCCACTCAACGCTTCCAGTGCAAAGGCAAGATCTTTCGCCGATTGAAAGCGCTGTTCAGGTTGCTTCTCTAGGCAGCGGCGCACGATGCGCTCCAGCCCCGGCGAAATCGGACGCTCCATCTCACTGAGGTCCGGCGGATCTTCTTTCAGGATCGCGGTCATGGTCTCAGCTGCGGTATCGCGACGGAAGGCCCTCCGTCCAGAAACCATCTCGTACAACACTGCGCCAAAAGCAAAAATATCTGCGCGGGAATCAACCGCACCACCACGCACCTGCTCTGGTGCCATGTACCCTGCCGTGCCCATCACTACGCCCGCCTCGGTCGGGGAACTGGTCAAAGTTAATCCTGCCGGTTCCGCATTCGATCCGCTGGCATTCGGCGCGAGCTTGGCCAGGCCGAAATCCAGAATCTTCACCCGGCCTTCTTTGGTGACAAAAATGTTCTCCGGCTTCAAATCGCGATGGATGATGTTTTTGTTGTGGGCCGCGGCCAACCCCTGCGCAATCTGTACCGTATAGTCCGTCGCCTTGCGTGACGATAGCGCGCCGTCTTCAAGCTCCACCCGCAAGCTGCAGCCTTCCAGAAGTTCAGAAACAATGAATGGTGTGCCGCCCTGCTCGCCAATATCGTGAATGGCAAGAATATTGGGGTGATTCAGCGCCGCCACCGCGCGCGCTTCTTGCTCGAACCGCCGCAACCGCTCCGAGTCGCGCGAGAAAGATTCCGGAAGCACCTTCAGCGCAACCTCACGTCCCAGCCGCGTATCGCGGGCGCGATACACCTCACCCATGCCGCCCGCCCCTAGCGGCGACTGAATTTCATACGGGCCAAGCTTGCTACCAGTAGTAAGGGCCATCGGTGCGCGTAATTATAGCCCGCGTGGCACGTTACGCGCGGATGCGACAATTCTTAGGTGTGTTGTCAGCAAACCGGAAGCGACCCGAACACAGGGCTTCAAGGAAAACCCCCGTCACACCTCGACTCCACAAACCTAGAAGATGATGGTTGCTTGTTCGGTTCCGGACAGTCTAAGGCCGACGGCGGACACGTTCCAAACACACTGGTTCGATAGTCGTATTCTCTCATCCTTTGCCACCAATGAGTTACGCTTCGCGCTCGGTTGGAAAGAGTCTTGCAATAAGAGAGACCAATCCGTGATCGTTTCGCTTTGGTGTGGGCACGCGCAGTGCGGCATCGCTGTGCGAGCAGGAGGACGAACCTGAGATGATCGGGCTGGGACAAGACCTTCGTTATGCGCTACGGCAGTTGCGGAAAAATCCCGGCTTTGCGGTTGTCGCAGTAACCTCCGTTTTCAGCGTGGTCCATGCGGTCATGCTTCGACCCCCTCCGTATTATCAGCCCGAGCGATTGATCGAAGCGCAGTCATTCTACAGTCACAATCCTCACGCGAACCAGCCGAATCAATCGTTGTTCGACTAGTTGACCGTCAGGCTACGAGCTACGTAATGGCCCCCGTCAAACAGAGCGACCACGGTGACATCGGCCGCCTGATGCAGCTTATCGTTAGCCGCAGCAGTCGAGGAATCGAGATAGATATCATAGCTTTTGCCGTCCGTGGCCGAAAGCAACGTCAGAACGCCGGTGCTGAGATCCAAGCCTGTGATCCGGCCTGCAAATGTAAAGCTTGCTCCCGGAGTCGCCAGCACGGTAACCTCGCGGGCTAAATCGTGGCCATCTTGTTGCGCGCCAAATTTTACCGCGACCAATGCTCCTGGAACGAGTTGGTTTGCCGCAACGGCACGGCCATTATCGATAATACGGGTCTGAGGCGTCAGACGTAGCTTCAGCGGTTGAGGTGACAGTGCATCGCGCACGATCAGCTCGCCCTGGTCAGGGCGATAACTAATCACCCTACCCTGACTTTCGCCGCCGCCGGCGGTTTTCAGTCGAATGTTGCGAGCAAAGATGTTGCTGCCGTTAAGAATAGTGTCGACGTAAACGCGATCTCCCAGACGAAGCTCCGAGACCGAAGCCTCGCTTCCGTCTTTATAAATGTGGGTGCGCGGATCGAAGTAGATCTTCATCTTGCCGCCACCGAATATCCGAACCGTCAACTCGTCTCGCACGCGATCCAACTTCTCGATCGTGCCGCCGATGAGAGAGGTTTTGTGGGACGGCAGCGCCGGCAGGTCGGGCAACAGACTGGCTGGTTCAACCGCCGTGTCTGGAGTTGTGTCCGGTACATCCGCGGCAACTTCGGAAGGCTCAGCCGGCGCCATCGCCGCCGCGCCCGTAAGGCTGGACGGAGATGCAAAAGTCGATGATGCCGGGGACTGACCGACGGGTGCCTGCCCGTAAACCACACCCGCGAGCACCGTGCCCGCCAGAAACATCCTCGGAACCAGCTTCATCAAAAAATGACCCATATCGTCTCCGCACACAGATTATCAAGTCCGCAATTGGATGCCTGCGGCTCCGATAAGGTAGTCAATCCCTTGGAAAAAAGAGCTCGTCGAACGACAAACTATTAACGGCTATTCGCATCCTAAGTACGTTTCCGTGTAGAGTTTGTGCCATCAAAGGGGTTATCGCGAATGTGTTGGAAAGGTTGGGTCGCCATCAGCTTACTCGGCATAAATGTGGGGTGGATATTGCCAGCGCATGCTGCTGACTTTAAAATCACTCTGCCGAAACACAGTCGCATGACTCCCGTCCAGGAACTCAATCGGGCCGGGGTCGACGCGGTCCGCAAGCGAAGTTACCAGAAGGCCGAAGCTTTGTTCTACAAAGCCTACCTTCTCGACCCGGACGATCCTTTCACGCTCAATAATTTAGGCTACATTTCAGAGTTACAAGGACAAGTAGACCGAGCACAGCGTTTTTACGCCTTAGCCGCGGAACAACCCACTGACGCTGTGATCGATCAGTCGACTTCCAAGCGAGTTCAGGGTCACTCAATCAATGAAGCCCTTGCCATCCCCCATGGCCCTCTCCAGATCAATCACGACAACGTCGAGGTCGTGCGTCTTCTCTCCCAAGGACGTGCTACGGAAGCGGATCTTCTACTCCAGAATACTCTCAAGAGCGATCCGGAAAATGTATTCACCCTTAACAATATGGGCGTGGCAAAAGAAATGGAAGGCGAGTCGGAGCAAGCTCTGAAGTATTACGATGCCGCAATGGCTACCCATTCCGACGCGGCCGCCGTGGTTACCCTCAATCGTTCGTGGCGGGGCAAGCCGGTCTATGAGATGGCGGCGCAGAATGGCAGGAGATTGCGCAGCCGCCTGGAAACGCAGCAGAGCGACGAAATACGGCTGGCAGAGCTAAATCTGCGCGGCGTATCAGCCGTCAACCGTAACGATATGAACGCGGCGGATCAGGATTTTCGCAACGCCTACGCGCTTGATCCCAATAACGCATTTGCGCTCAATAATATCGGCTACCTGGCCGAAATCGAAGGCGACCCGGAGACGGCACAGTTTTTCTACGAAAAGGCGAGGGCAGTGACCGGCGCAAATTCAACTGTAGGTTTAGCAACTCGACACGCGGCGGAGGGTTTGAAGTTGTCGCAGGTTGCATCGGATAGCGACTCAAAGGTGGAACACAAAGTGACTCAAGAACGTGCGGCTGTTCGCCAGGAACATGAACCGATTGTGCTGCGGCGTCGGGATAACACGCTAGTCGAAGAGCCGACTGCGCCCTCGACCAATACTGCAGCGCCCCAAGGTTTGTCGCCACAGTAACCGGGGGAAGCTGGATCTATAGCTGCTTTTCCTGGAATCGGCCGATGTCAGATTCGGGATCGTACGAGAGGTACCGCACCAGGTTCCTAAGATACCGTAATAGCGTGTTGACATTGGTGGAATACCAGCAGCACTGCGTCATCTTGGGCGACAGTCCACAGATAAAGCGAAATCGTCCCCACGCCAGTCCAGGCTGGCTAAGCATCACCGCAGCCAACCGGTGATTGCCGTCCAAAATAGTTAAAGGGGCCTCGGCGTCTGACCCGATAAGAAGTACCGTACGATTAATAATGTCATCTTGCAGTGAATAACCCAGCACGCGCAATTTGTCGAAAAACTCACCCTGCGCGGAAGACTCGAGCCGCAAGCGGATGCGTTCCACCACGTCAACTACGCCAAAACTGCCATTCGCGGCCTTCCGCCACTGCGCCCGCGGAAAAAAACGGATACGTGCCAGGTCCTCAATGCTAAGTTCGACTTCAAACCATATCGTGTCCCCAGGAAGTTCGCGCCACATTGCGCCTCGACGCAGGAACAGCAGGGCTTGGCGCACGGCATTTTCCCGAGAATCGTTGAGGTCCGGTTCTTTGACGAGTCGATCAAACTGGTGTCGATATTCATCGAATTCAGAGTGATGAAATTCACTCTTCAGGAATTCAGCGATCACTTCTTCTTCCCCCAGCTTACGGCGAAGCCGGAGACTGTTGTAAGTGTGAAGAGCCTGCGACCTGAATCGATGCCGCAGCAGTGGAATGATCAGGATAGCCAGCAGGACAACCATCAGAATCAGCTGCACGAGAATCACCTGGCGAAGAGTATCGTGAAGAACGGAAACGCCAAAAACCAGAGCGCTACTAAAGACAAGCTGGAGCCAACTGGTGTTCGCGATCTTGCGGGACATTTCATAAGTCATAATCACAGCGCTCAGCGAATACACGCCGGTGGTGATGGCATAAAGAATCAACAAAGGCGCCAGTGCCCCGTAATCGCCTAGTCCAAATTGAGAACCGAACAGAGTCTTCCAGAGAAAGTCCGGAATCATCCACAAGCCGAAAATCAAAATCGTCAGAATGCCGAGAACCAGAAGCAATGAAGTGAACAGGACCGGGCGACCATCGTGCTCCTCCGCGACGGTGCCGGCGGAAACGGGAAACATCGTGTGCACCACGGACCACGCGCACATGTTGACCAAGCGCCCCACCAGAGCGACCGCTGCATAGAATCCGGCCTCCGCCGGAGGGAAGAAATGTTTTACCAAGACGATATCGAAGTTATTGATGACGGTTTGCCCGGAGAAGAAAACAATCGCCTGCAATCCTTCTCGGAAAGAAATCGAGATTCCATGAGTACCGAGTGAGGTCAGGCCGGGGCTGGGGATTGCGGCAAAATAACAGACACATACCGCGAGAGCGCTAGCCAGAACAGCTCCTTTGACTCCCATACCAAGTTCGATTAGCAGGTATGCACCGCCCAGTCGAACCAACCCTTCGAGGATGAAACTCATCGCGAGGGGCCGGAAGGCATGGATCCCCTGGATGTAGCCGCGGCGCACTCCAAGCGGGATATAGAAAGCTGTACCGAGACCCAGCAATGAAATCAAAGCCGGATCCGGCAGGTTCAGATAAATAGTGAGCGGTTGCCTAAACAGAAATATGAGTAGACCAATCGCGATACCGGCAAACCAGGAGCGCCGGTGCAGGCTAGCAAAGACCGTTCCCCTCTCCTCGGCAGACGCACTCCGGGCGACATATTTTGCGGTCACAACCTGGAAAGAGAGGGTGACGCACGACATCAGCATCAGCATCGTGTAAACCGCAGTGGCATGCGCAAACCCGGCGGGACCAAGCAGTCGCGCGGTCACTACGTTGTAGGCGAGATTTGTCACTCCGACGAGTCCGGAGCCGGCAAGCAACGTGAGACTGCCGCCAAGAAGTTGAGCTTTTAGCTTCCTAACCAATGCTGGCTGGGCTCCTGAACTCTCGTCCCCATCAATCCCTGAAGCGTCCACGTCAGTTTTCATCTTTTCCGTCGTCTCGGAGCGGGTTCTCACAGAGCATTTTCAAAACAAATTGAAGTGCACGACCGGAAGGATAGTGCTCCGGGACGATCCATCAAAGTTATAAAACGTCTGTTGTTGAAGGCCGAAAGATATCCGAAAGGGATAAGCCACCGGCACGACTTCACCACCCTCTTTTAGATTCCCGTGGACTGGTCGCGTATAAGAAACTTGGAACTCGCTCTGGGCATTGTCGTATTCATGATAACCGTCACCTCGGGAGAGCAAGAATGAACCCTGGACGGTCCAGCGCGAGTTGGCACGGAAATCGAATCTTGCTCCTGGCAGAAAAGCCTGCGCGGTAGCGTACTGTGAATTTTGTACTCTCCATGACCGCAGATCCTCGGCCAGCAGTGCGGCCGTCAGGCGGTCGCCAAACTTATGTTGCAGCCCGACATAGCTTGACGTGTCAAAGTACTCCTGCACGACAGGATTAAAAAGAAGGTCGCGAACGGCGTATCCGGTGAGCAGGGAAGTACGTCCCCAGGGGCGGCCGACCGTAAATTCCAAGCTGGCGGAAGCATCCCTTGAATTCAGGTTTTGCTCAGTAAACGGTCCAGCCTCGCGGATGGCATTGGCATTGATTGAAACCCAGTTAAAGAATGAACTCGTTGAAACGTAGAGATATTGCCGGAAAAGATCCTGATTCATATAGATCGGCGAAGTCGTGTCGCGACGAACCGTAAACTGCAGTCCACCGTTGAAGGCTATCGTGTTCGAGCCAAAGTGAAGAATGGGAGTGATTCCGCCATTGAAAAATGTGTCATACGTGTTGCGGTCCTGAATGACGTTAACACTTGGAAAAAGGAGTTGACCCGCCGTCATGCTTTCGCCGACGAGTCCGGATATTGCCGGGACGCCGTCGATATGAATGCGGTAGTGGGACTCGGCCAGACTTTCGTAGGAATGGCGCGGCGGCGGCAACAGCGACGGATTGGTGACGCCGAGAATCTTCGCATCGAGCGTATAAACATTGAGGTCTTCGAGTGACGGAGCAAACAATGCTTCGGGCGAGAAACTCACATTTTGAGTGAGCTGCCGCCCCTCCTCGGTTGCCAGTTCATCTTGCGCCATCAAGACCATCTGCTGGTTTTCCTCTCCTGCAACGGTGCTGGCTTGCGCGAATGCGGAGAGAGCGTGCACCGTATCCTGGCGCTGCCGATACAGGTTCGCGGCCGTCATCATGTAATCGTAGTCGTCGCGGAAATCATTGGCAGAGCCGAGACTGGCGAGTGTATCGGATGCTTTTTGAGTTTCTCCTTGAGCCAGGTAGGAGTTACTCAACCCAATCACAACACTGCGAGGATTTGCCCCAGCGAGCTGCGCTTTATTGAAATAGCTTTCAGCCAGATCGAAGTTGTGCATGGCCAGAAAAATATTGGCCACCTCGAGAATGTCGTCGGCGGTGACTGGAGTGGTGTCCAGGCGCGCTTCGGCAAGTCCGAGTGCAATCTGCTGCTGCGCATCATCGAAGCGCCCCTGTCGCAGAAAAACCTGAGCAATGGCCAGCCGCACTCCGATGCGATCGCCATTCGGTACGTCCAAGGCGCGGGAGAATCGCTGCATGGCCGCGTTTCGATCTCCGAGAGTTAGAAAAGCGCCACCCGTCGCCATCAAAATATCGACTTTGTTGTTGCCGTATTGCTCGGCGAGTTGAATGTCGCGAAGCGCCGCTTCGCGCGCTCCCTCGGCAGCATAGATCTGTGCCCCCAACGCATACACCGCGGGGTTCGTCGGAGATAGCTTCTGCGCCGCGTCGAGCGCGGCGAGCGATTGCGGAAAACGCCGCATGCGGAAAAGAGTGTCGGCATATTGCAACTGGATCGGAACATCGTTCGGGTTTTCCTGCAAGGCTACGCGGTACTCTGGCTCTGCGTGAGCGAAATCCTGCCTTTGCCGGAATGCTTCGGCCCTGGCAAGGTGCCACGGCCGTGACTTTCCTAACAATTTCTGCGCCGCCGCTAACTGCGTGAGCGCGGATTTAGGCCGGTGCAACTGCAGATCGGCATAGGCCAGCCCAAGATGCGCTTCGCCGTAGTCCGGCTGTAATTGAATGGCACTCTGGAAGTCCTTGGCCGCTGGGACTGGCTGCTGCAGGTCATTCAGAATGAAGCCACGATTCGCGTAGCCGGTGGCCATTTGGGGATCCCGTTCGAGAGCACGCGTGAAATCATCGAGAGCCTCGTGAGGGTGCCCGTCACGGGCATGCACATAGCCGGCAATCAAAGGGAGATCTCTATCGTTCGAAAGAATCGGGTCATATTTGGTGACCAGCGCCAGCGCTTGGTCGTACTGGCCTAGATAGTAAAGATCATAGGCGAGATAGACGACGCCTTCGCGATCGTTCGGAAGTTTTTCCAGAACCGCGTAGCCCAGCTTTGCCGAATCGGCATAGTCGCCCTTCATGGTGAGATAGCGCTCCCGCTCACGGCGTACCTGCGTACTATCGTCGATTTTGCCCTTGGCGCGATCCAGCCAATGTTTTGCCAGGTCAGTATTGTGGGATTCGAGCGCGGCATTGGCGCCTCCAGCCACAATCGAGGCATTCGAGGAAGTTCGCTGATAGGCGCTCTCATACTCTTCCTGCGCCGAATGGAAGTTTCGTCCGGCGGTATATAAGTCACCGAGCGCGAGATGGGGAGCAAAATCCTTTGGGTGAGCGCTTATGTCGCGCTTGAAATAGCTTTCCGCGAGTTTTGTATCTCCCTTGTCGCGGGCGAGAAAGCCGAGAGACGAAAGCGCAGTGCGATTATGGTGATCCAGATCGAGAACCTTCGAAAACGTGTCACGAGCAGCATCTTTTTGGCCGAGCTTCCATTGCAGACTGGCGTAGTTCAACAGCGAATTGACATTGGACGGCGCCAGAGTAAGGGCCTCTTGAATATCTTTGTTGGCAGCCTCGAGATCACCGGATCCCGCCTCGATCGCAGCCCGCAGCCTCAGCATCTCCGGTCGCGAAGTTGGCGATATGTTGACCTGGCTTATCTCGGCGAGCGCTGAGGCCAGTTGCTGTTTGGCACCCGCTTCATCTTCCTGGCGCAAGTCGAGTTCATACAGATTGAGTCGCAACTCGATCGGATACAGGGGGCCCTCCGGAATGCGAGGCGGCAGATTTCTCAATGCGAGGTCGTATTCATTGCTGGCGTCGGCCAGGCGATCTTCTCCTTCAGCAATTTCGCCCAGAGCGGAGTGCAGTCTGTAGTTATTCGCGTCAACGCGACGGGCATCGTCAATGAAACTTTGTGCCTGGTCCGGCTGCCCTAATGCGATCCAGGCTTGGGCGGCGCTCAGATCAAGGCCGATGTTGCCCTTCGAGTTCTTGGCGAGGGTGGTATACAAATTTGCAGCGTCCTGCTGTCGGCCGGCGAGCTGGTAGGTGTAGGCGAGTTCGGCTTGAGTATCGGCGGTCTTTGCTGGAATCGACTGAAGAGCCGAGATTGCCAAATCGTATTGGCCCTGGTCGCGGTATTCGCCAGCAACCGCGCGCAAAACCTCCGGATCCTTAGGCGCCCGCGCTTTGGCACGATTCAGGTAGCGCTTTGACTCTTCGGGCTGCGACAGCCGTTCGTAAGCGTGAGCGATTAACAGGTCGGTGTGGGCCGTTGGCTCGAGCGCGTCGGCTCGCCGAAGCAGTTCAAGCGCTTGATCGGCGTCCGAGGTAAGCAGAAGCTCGCCCGCAAGCTGCAGACTGTTTGCATCTTTCGGGTTCGCATCCACGACGCGTTGCAGCAGCTTTTCAGCTTCCGCGTCTCGGCCCATCCTGGCATAGGTTTGCGCCAAGCCAGCCATCCCTCTTACAGAGTTCGGCTGCAGCTGCAACCCGTGGCGGAAGGCATCCACGGAAGCCTGGTAATGGTCATCAAGGCGCGAAGCGTAGCCGAGCAGGAACCACAATTCGGCATTTTGAGGGGCGGACTTGGCGGCGCGTTCGGCGAATGAAACCGCGGCGGGATAATCATTCCTCTGTAACGCGTCCTGCGCTGCCCGGGCTTCACGAGCGACGTCGATGCTCGAACCCCAGCCCAGGTCTGCGCTACCCTGGTTCGCGGCCGGCGCCTGTTGCTTCGAGTTGTTGGCCGCGGGCGTGTTGCCCGGACCGTTGATCTCGTACGTCTGAGCCAAGGCAAAGGTGAACAGAAAAACGATGCACAAGCTCGCGAGCGGGAATCGGCGTTTCACGGTGTCACCAGGCTGCACACAAGTGTTTAGGGTTACCTCCCGCACGGTAGTCTTTGCGGTCACAATCAGATGCCAATTGGGGAGTTATGGCTGCCGACTGGCCCCTGGTTTTGTTAGGACGGAGCAGGCCGTCCGGGCCAAACAATGAAGAGTGCCAAGATACTCGTAAACCCTGAGGCAGGTTTTGGAATCCAAGATTTCGCTTATGGGTCCATTCGAGTGTACTGAGCCCGCTCTTGCGAATATGCCTGCGAACACGTCTGTGAGGACGGCCCCACCCTATTCGCGTCCCGTACCGCTGCTTGCGATTGTCTTACTGGCACTGGCCATTCACGGGCCCTTGTTGCTGATGCAGCTCCCTGCCGGGTCGTTTGATACGAACTTTCACATGTTTTTCGCGTCGCACTATGCTCAGCACTGGTTCAATCCCTGGAATGAAAAGTGGTTTGCAGGTTTTTCACAAACGACCTACCCGCCCCTAACTCACCAATGGATCGCGCTGCTGTCTTATGTGGTCGGTCTGAAAATGGGATACATGCTGGTGCAGTTGATTGCGATCCTGCTGCTTCCCGTAGGAGTATTTCGCTTTGCCAGAATCTGGGTGACCGATCGCGAAGCCAGCTACGCTGCGCTCGGCAGCGTATTTCTAGGAGCAGTTGCCTTTCTCGTGTACCAGGCGGGGCAGCTAGCCACGGTGGCTTCCGCGGCTCTTTACCTGAACGCGTTGCCCTATTTCTATGAATGGATGACCGGGGCTTCGGCTCGCTCCCTGATCAAAGGAGTTGCGGTCAGTCTGACCGCCGCCGCTGCCCACCACGTGACGTTGATCTTTGGGTTGGTGCTTTTCGCCGGTCCGGTCCTTTGGACGGCGTGCGTGGACGCCAAGGAGGAACGGGTTTCGGGCTCGATTGTTGGGGTGTTGTCGCGGGCGGCTGTCTTTGGAGTCGCGGTTGGTCTGGGGGTTGCTGTAGTTCTTTTGCCTTATTGGCTGGCGATCATTCAGCATCCCATCCACCAAATTCCGATTCCTCATGACAGCCGCGCCAATTTTCTGCTGAACTCCATCACGGCCATCAATTACTTCGTGATTCCCTACGGAGCTTTGATTCTGGCCTTGCCCTTCATTCTGATTAAAGGGGCATCGTCTCGCCGCCTGGTACCGCTGTTGTTAGGTTTCTGGGTCACCTTCCTCTTCGGACTCGGCGGCACCACGCCGTTGCCAAGATGGCTACTCGGTCGCGCCTATGAAATTCTGACCTTCGAGCGCTTCACATTCTGGGCCACACTGCTCGCCATGCCCATCGTCGGGATCCTGGCGACTGAATTGCTCGATCGCTTCCGGACCAAAGCATTGGTCGGCCTGTCGTTGGCGGCGGTTGCCACGTTCGGCGCCGCGCTGGCCTGGCTCACCGTGAATCCGTATCGATCGGTCGCCTCGGAAGATGTACAACCCGTGATCGCCTTCCTGAATCGCGACGGCCACGATTCGTACCGCTATCTCACCTTGGGTTTTGGCAGTGAAATGGCCAAGGTTTCGACTTATACGGACGCGGGCAGCGTCGACGGAGACTATAACTCGGCTCGCCTTTTGCCGGAAATGACGCAGTACGGATCGGCACAGCTTACGAACGCCAAGTTCTATGGCTCGGCGGGCATGGCTTCGCTGCGGGCTATGCTGGAGCATGCCAATCGCTACGGATTGAAGTTTGTTTTCGTCCATGACCCATACTTCGAGCCACTTCTCACCTTTGTCGGATACCGAAAGATCGAAACTTTTGACAACGGCGATATCACTGCCTGGTCAAAAGATGATGTGCCGCCCGCTCACAAAATTCAATCGGACGCGGTTCCGGCGCCATGGCAAGGTCTGTTGTGGGGAACGTTGCCAATCGGGGTAAGTTTCCTGGCAATCTTTCTTGAATTCGCATTGCCCGAGACGCGTCACGTTTCTGTTCCGGTCGTGATCCCGGTGAATGCTGAACATTCCGTAGCCTGAGGCATTGAATGAAACTGCTTCTTCCCGTGACTCTCGTTGTTGTAACTGCTGCGCTCATGGTAATCGGGCTCACCGCGACCGGACAGGCCGGGGGAACGGTTGGGATCGCGGCGGGTTCCGCCATGTACGGCTTGACGCCGAAGGCCAGCACTCCCGAACAGGCGCTCACCAATCTCCTGGTGGATGTGCGGCGGCACAACTGGGATCTGGCATTCTCGACCGTATCGAACCTCACCGCCAGTGACGAGCAATCTTTCATTCAAGATTGGACGGGCTCCAACGGGGATCTGCGCTCATTTTCAAATCTGGAAAGTTTTGTGTTGCGACCGCTTCATATAACGAACGACGAAGCGCAAATGCGCGTACATCTTGATTGGACCACGCCCGTCGGCCCTATCGAAGATGTGCGTGATTTTCATCTGCGACGTGAAGGCGATACCTGGAAGACAGTGTGGCCAAAGTTCCAGATTGCGAACCTTCCCGCCCAGGTGATTCCTGTCACCTATCTGCGCTGGGACTTGGTCAGTGGCGGCGCCGAGGATGGCTGGGGTTCAAAGAACGTAGATGCGCCACATGTGCGCATCATATCGATGAACGCCGTGGAATTCTCTGGTGGTGCCGTCGTCATGGGCGAAGTCGTGAACGAAGATACGATCCCGGCCTTTGTGAATGTAAATGCAACCCTCCTCGACGGATCGGGCAACGCAATTGACGATGAGAGCAGCTTTGACAAGATTGCCCACGTGCTCCTGCCCAAACAGGTAACTCCGTATCGCATCGACTTTCCAACGGTCGCCCTGAAAGATATCAAGAGCGTTCACATGGACGTGAAAGCGACGCTGGTTCCCGCCTCGGCCGACCCGGTCATCGGCGTCATGAATCAAAAAATCGACACCGATTTTCAAGGCAGGAGCGTGCTCACCGGAGACCTACTCAACGAGAGCGGGCAGACGGTCAATGTCCCACACGTCATCGCCAGCTTCTACGATAACAATGGCAAGGTAGTGTGGGTAGCGGATGGCTACGTAGAGCGGGCGCTGCTCCCGCAAACGCCAGCGCCTTTCACCGTTGAAATTCCGAGGAGTCTGGCCGCCAAAGTACAAAACTTTCATGTCACAGTAAACCAATACAGTTTGGGCAGGTCTTGACATGCGCCGCCTGCTGATATGCGTGGCTGTGTGTCTGGTGCAAGCCTGTTCCGCGCAAAGTACCGATATCAGTGCCCCGGCATCGGTCGTTGCCGGCGACGAGGCGACGCTTTCAACCACCGGAAGCGGCAGGGCGAGCTTCTATCTCCTCGGTCCTGGAATCTCCCGAAAGAGCGACGTAGCGCTCGGGCAGGCGATTCAGCTGCACGCGCAAGACCTTCGAAATGCCGGCGCCTATCTGGCAATCTTATGTTCCGACACGTGCCATCGCGCAACCTTCTACGTGAACGCCGCAAAGCCAACGAGCTTGACCTTTGTGGTGCATCCGTCAAGGGTACCGGTGAAATTGAATGATGCGGTGAGTGGTGTCGCATTTCCCTTTGATCAATTTCATAACTTGGCGCTCAGGCCAGTGACAGTTGACTTTCAACTGACCGAGGGAAACGCCTCATTGTTCTCCCGAGCGGTGCGCGCGCAAGATGGAATTGCGTGGTTTCGTACAACCTCGGGCAAGTCGGCAGGGGCGTTGCAAGTCGTGGCTGCGATCGACGATTTGTCGGTGCGGCGCGTTGTGCAACAAGTGGCTTCTGATCCCTGTAATCTGCGTATTAAGGGCCAGCGCACCGCGGCCGGAATTCTGGTAGAGACCGAGCCAGTCCATGATTGTTCGGGAAATCCCGTATCTGACGGCACGATGGTTACTTTTACTGCCACGGATGCAAGCGGGAAGAGCACAGTTGATGCGCCCATTAAGCAGGGAGTAGCACGTGCGCAGATGACAGCGTCCACTGCCGCCGTGATCTCGGTTGCCTCGGGAGTCGTAATGGGCAATGAGCTCCGCGTAGGGGCGCGACCATGAGCATCGCGGCAGCGAATGGCTTGAGTCGTTCTTCCCGCATCGCCCCGACCACGGTGATGGCATTTGTCTTGGTTCTTGGTTTGCTGTTTCATGCGAACGCCGCCGATTCCACAGTTCAGGTGCAATTGGATTCGAAGAACACCGGTCCTCGGGCCATCGAGAGCGCGACGGAGCGTGGGATTGTCCGAGATTATCGCGGAGCCTGGACCAGCATGGCTGAGGCGCTCGAGTTCAATACCCTTGATCCCTTAGACGGGCCCTTCACGGGAGACGCGAAGCGCTTGTTGCGCGATACTGTCGCCAGCCAGGAGAAATCTGGTCTTCGCCGCAAGTACCTCGATCAGAATCATAAGTTGGAAGCGGTGTTTTATGCCCCCGAAGGCGATGTCATCGAATTACACGATACGGCGGAGTATCAACTGCAGGTCTTGGATGGCGACAAGCTTATAGAAAATGAGCGCGTGACCCTTCATTACGTGGTCCTTATGACGCCGAGTGCCGATCGTTGGATGGTGCGCCACATGCAAGCCGTATCCCAATTTTGAGCGTCACATCTTCTCCACTCCCAGCAATCCGGACACCAACCGCAAAGTCTCCTCGCGCATCCTATCTCCTTGTAAAAAGGCAGAGGAATGGAGTCGTCTTTTGTTGAAAGCGCTGCTGCTATCTCTAACCTTGGGGTGTTTTGTAATCGCGCGAGGGTGCGAGGCGCCCGGCATTAGCAGTTTTCTCGATCAAGCTCCACCGAAGTCCGGACCAGCGCCGCTGCCAACGCTGCTGGCGGTCTACATGCCATGGTTCGGCGACCACACCCATCTGGATGTAGGTTATTCCAGTAACAACCCTTCGGTTCTTCGGAAGCAAATCGAACACGCTCGTAGTTTGGGCATCTCCGCCTTTGTCGTCGACTGGTATGGCGAGAGCGTGCCTTACTCCGATCGCAACTTTGCATTGTTGCAGAAAGTGGCCAGCAAGAGCCATTTTCAAGTCGCGCTGCTGTACAACGAACCGGCCGACGAAGATGCGGATGTGACCGATGAAGCGATTGCCGGATTCGACAAAGCCTACAAAGACTATATCGGACCCTCTGCCAAGTACCGCGACACCTATCTGACCTACCAGGGTCGACCGTTGATCTTCGTTTTCCCCAAAGACGGGCATGTCGACTGGAATCGAGTTCGCGAGCATTGTAGCGATTGGGCGGCAGCGCCGCTGTTGATCTACAAAGATGAACCGCCGGCAGGTATCGCCAATGACTTTGCCGGATCCTACGCGTGGGTCCATCCCGGACCGGGTGGATTCGCTGCGGATGGCAGCAACTGGGGAGAGCAATATCTGCAGAACTTCTACCAAATCATGAGGAACAAACACCCGGACAAAATCGCAATCGGAGGAGCATGGCCGGGCTTCGACGACTCCGCTGCGAAATGGGGGCTCAATCGTCACATGCAGAGGAGGTGTGGTAAGACGTTGGACGAAACATTGCATCTCTACAACCGCTACTACGACAGCGCCACGCCACTTCCGTTTCTTTTGATCGAAACGTGGAACGATTATGAAGAAGGGACCGCGATCGAGCACGGTACCTCGGGTGGTTGCGGCAGCGACCAGAATGCTGATCCGTCTTTGCCCATGCAACATTGATCTTCGAAGCTACGTCTGGTTGTGGCCAGCAACCCGGGGGGCCAATTCCACATCGAACCAATACCGTAGCCGTGGCCAAATCTCTCATCATGAGAGCGAGCCAAAACGGTCGATCGACACAAATATGAGTTTCGCGAAGAGCTCCACCGGGTGCCTAACGCTTCTTTCACAACTGTTATGGCCGAGCGATGGTCATGAGGGGTCTTACCGGGGCGACGATTCCGTCCCACGGCCGGACGGCGCCCAGCCGCTCAAACACGCTCTCGCCACTTTCGGTCGCAGCACCGACTTTAGTCAGCTCTGGACGCTGGCAACATCCCACCACGTGATCATGCGCGCATTTCCCAGCCTGCATCGGCTGCTGGCAGCAGAGAACGCTAATGGCGCCGACTGGGTCCACCGGGCAATCGTAAAAGAGCAGGAGCGAATCGACCACGCATTATCTTTTCTACATCCGATCTGTGGCGCCCTTGAAGACGCCGGCGATGTCATCGTAATCAAGTCTCTCGATCACTGGCCGGATCTCGGAAGCGACCTTGATCTTTATACCAACGCTGACGCCGGGGATGTTGTCGCCATCATGCGCAAGCGTTTTAAGGCCCAGGTCGCCGAGCGGAGCTGGGGCGATCGATTGGCCAGCAAATGGAATTTCATTGTTCCCGGGTTGCCCGAACTCGTAGAGGTGCATGTGGCGCGCCTGGGGCAGACTGGCGAGCAAATTGCGATCACCGAATCGCTCATTGCGCAGTCGCAAATTGCGCCCTTTGGCTTATACAGGTTCAGAGTGCCTGCGCCGGAAAACCGCATGATTATCAGTACTCTGCAACGGATGTATCGGCACTTTTATGTCCGGCTGTGTGACATCGTGGATAATGCGAAGTTGGCGGATGCCGGCTTAGTCAACTACGAATCCTTGAAATCGTTAGCTCGACCGGCTGGTCTCTGGGATGGATTGGCAACGTATCTCGTCATCTTGTCCGGATACGTGAAGTCCTATCGCGGGGAGGGGCTTCCGCTACCGCTTCTCGTGACCGATGCGGCGCGCTTTGACAGCGAGCCGGTTCGCTTCCGGCGAAATTTTCTGAGAATCCCGATCTTCCCGCACTCAGTGAGGCTGTACCTCTCGGAGTGGAAGAGATTACTGCTGAACGGAGAGCTCCGAAACACTCTGCGGTTGAGCTTGCTTCCCGGCTTGGCCACAGCGGCAGCAGTGGAGCTCAAGCTTACCGGAAGCGACAAGGGGATTTGGTAGGGTAGTTTCCAATCGGACGCTGGTGGGTGCCTCCGCCGATACTCAGGAGTCTACGGTATGGCGGACACACTCCCCCGACCGTATGTTCATGAGTCAATTTAAGAGTCAGCCGACAAAAGATTTGTTAGTAAGTGATTAGTACGAGTTAGCACGAAAATCCAGTCAAGAATATGAATATGAATATGAATATGAAGGAGGGTCCGCTTGGTTAGAATTCTGGTGGCAGATGACAACCCGGCGGTGCGAAATTTCCTTCGATCCCTCCTCGAACAACAAAGCACGTGGCGAGTTTGTGACCAGGCGCCCACGGGAACCGAGGCCCTGCAAAGGGTGAAGGAAAACCCTCCGGATATGATCTTATTGGATTTCCAGATGCCGGATCTCAATGGGATTGAAGTGGCGCGGCGGATTGTGGAGCTTTTTCCTGAAATTCCCATACTGATGGTCACAATTCACGTATCCAAACAATTGTCGGATGAGGCCAGAAAGACGGGCATCCGCGGGGTGTGCGCGAAATGGGATGTTGGTTCGATCGTTGAGGCGGTAAACGCACTCTTGCATCACCAAACCTATTTCCCGCAGGTGGCTTGATCCAATACAGGATTTCCTGTATTCGGAAGCTGACCGAACCATGTTAACTTTTGTGCGGTTTCTTTCTGGTTCGTGCCCGCGGTGGGTGGAATTACAGGAATCCGGTCTGCTGTCTGGAATAATGGATTAGGATTGACTCATGGCAGTCCGCATTCTTTTGGTGGATGATCATCCCGTCGTAAGGCAAGGCCTGAGAACCCTGCTGCAAGGGCGCTCCGAGTTAGAAGTGATCGATGAAGCTTCGGATGGGCTCGAAGCAGTAGAGAAAGTCGGTAGTGTTCGGCCCGATGTGGTGGTGCTCGACGTGACGATGCCAAGAATGAATGGCATTGAAGCGTGTCGGATCATGAAGCAGAAGAACCCTGAACTTGAGGTTTTGTTTGTTACACAACACGATTCTCCGCAGATGATGCGGGAGGCTTTAGCTGCGGGGGCCCGGGGTTACGTCGTGAAATCCAATCTAGCGCGCGATCTGGTTGAGGCGGTAGTGTCGGTGAGCCAGCATCGGGAATTTACCGCGCTGACGCGAAAGTTGAATGTTTCGAGCTGAACGGTGGGACGTTGCTCAGTTAGTAAGTTACGAATCTCTCAAAGGTCTTTTGTGGAGGAGCTGCCATGAAACTGCGTATCCTGTTAGCCGATGACCATGAAATTGTGCGTCGTGGCTTGTGTTCGCTTCTACAGAAACATGAAGGATGGGAAGTGTGCGGGGAGGCGTCCGACGGCCGAGAGGCAATCGCGATGGCGCAGCAGCTAAAGCCAGACGTTGTGATTGTGGATATCGGTATGCCGCACCTCAACGGCTTGGACACGACACGCCAGCTCGTCCAACTCGATCCTAGCTTCAAGGTCATCGTCCTTACCATTACAGATTCCGACCAGGTTATACGTGAAGCTCTCAACGCTGGCGCGCGTGGATTCGTGCTGAAATCCGATGCGGCTCGTGATCTTGTGTCCGCGGTCGAAGCGTTACAGAGCAAGCGGATGTTCTTTACCCCGCGAGTGAATGATCTTGTCTTGGCGGGATTTTTGGAAAAAGGGAACTCCCCCTCAAGGAATGAGCCTCCAAACTTTCCGATATTGACTGCCCGTGAACGTGAGATTACGCAACTTCTGGCCGAGGGAAAAAGCTCCAAGGAAGTGGCTGTGCTTCTGAACTTGAGCACTAAGACCGTGGAAACACATCGCAGCAATATAATGCGAAAACTCAGCTTGCACTCGATCCGCGATCTGGTCGTCTACGCCATCAAGAACAACATCATTCAGATCCAGATGCCTGAGCTAGTTAGCACGACGGAAACCAGTATCGCCCCATAAGCGTCGAAGCCGCTTTTATTCCGGCATCGCCTTAGTGGGAGGAATCTCCTGCGAAGTGGTACCCGCTCCGGATGCTGACCGTCAGTTTTCCGTGTCCCGGAGCGATCGCTTCGACTCGGAGCGAGCGGTCGTCGGGCTTGACGTTCTGGTTCTGTGGCCGGTATGCGATCGTGTATTGGGATCGAATGTCGTGCGCGACGGTTCGCGTGATGTCTGCTACTTGCCCGAGATTCTCAGGAAAATATGCAACGCCCCCGGTGCCTTGCGCCAGTCGCGCAAGTGCATCCCGACCTTGTCTCTGCAAGCCATCGCCTAATAATCCCACGGCATAGATGGTTGGACCGCTTTTCTGTTGCAGTCGGTGCAGCGCCTCGTCCAGCGTCTCCTGACTCATGTTGTCCTGTCCATCGGTGATGACCAATAGAACCTTATTATCGAGGCGGGTGTTGTTTTTGAGGTGAACGGCGGAGGCGACGACCGCGTCATAAAGCGCAGTGCTCCCGGTGGCGGAAACTTGGTGCAATGCCGTTTGCAACAGGTTTACGTCGGAGGTGAAATCCTGATCCAGGTAATAATTCTTGCTGAAGTTCACAACAAAGATCTCATCCTCGGGATTACTGGCGCGAATAAGGTTCAGAACCGCCCGGTTCACCTCATCCCGTTTGTCGCGCATCGAGCCGGAGTTGTCGATCACGATGCCCATGGCCACGGGAACATCCTGGCGACGGAAGGCGGTGATGGTTTGTGGCGTTCCATTCTGAAATACCGCGAACGCGCCTCGATCCAGATCCGGTACCAGATGCCGTTCGGCGTCGAACACGGTAGCGTGCAGAATGATCTCTTCCACTTCCTTCTTGAATACGAACATGCCCGCCTGGTCGTTTGCGCTTGGTTCTTGTGCTGACGGGTCGGCGCTAGAGTCGTCGCCTGCGGCAGCCGGCTGCGGCGTGTCGTTGTTAACCGGCGCTGCGTTAACGGGCGCTGTGTTTGCCGCCGGGGCCGGGGCCGTAGTTCCCGGCTTCGCCGGCACCGGGGCCTGCGCGACTGCCGACGAAACCATGGCTGCAAGAGCCAGACTGATCATGAAGTGCGAGCTGAAACCTTTGGAAAGAGACGAGACCATAGAAATCCTAGTACCGCTGAAAAATGAAGTCCCGCCAAAAAAGCCGGGACTTCCGACCAAATATTGGTCAAAACTGCGAACAAGAAACTAGGAAGCGCGGCGCTGACGGTCGCGATTCTGGTCTTCTTCTTGATTGTCGGTCTGGCCGCCCTTTTTGGGCTGCTGTTGGCCGGTTTGGCCGGTCTGCTTGCCCTGATCGTGCTGCTGCCCCTGGCCCGGCTGATTGCCCTGCTGTCCTTGTCCGGATTGGCCACCCTGCTGACCCTTTTTTTCGGTATCGTCTGCCATGAATTGCTCCTTCTTAAAGCGCGGGGTTCTCCCGCGCCTTCGGTGGATTTATCAAATCTTTATCTTAGTTGCTGCAATAGATGGCAAGGTTGGGATGGAATCGTGCGCAGTTTGGCGCACGCCACTTACCAGAAACGCTGTATGGACGAACGAGGCGGAGAGAAGTAGAAGTGAAGGCAGAAGTAGAACAATGCCGGCATCGTTCATGGATGTAACAGTATCGACGCCATAACAGTATCGACGCCATGGATGACTGGCAATGGAACGCTTGTCGCTTCGTCTTCGAGGTACGAGTATGCAACGAACGACAATCCTAGCGGCTCTATCGGCAACATGGGTCCTGTTATCGGTCACACCGTTATTACTCGCCCAACAGATTCCGCCGGCGCTGCCCTCTGACGTCCTTGGTCCACAACTCATATCGTGGTCGCAACAACAGAGACCTCAGCCGGTGCCGCAGCCACTGCCGGAGCCCCCGCCGCAAGCAGACCCGCAGCCAGCACAACAACCGCCGAACCCGCCGGCCGAGCGACCGGAGGTCCGTACTTACACGGGCAAAATCGTGAAAGACCTGCGCACAAGCAAATATGTTTTGAAGGTTGCGGGGGCTGATACGTATCAACTCGATGACCAGAACAAACCCAGAGAGTACGAGGGCAAAGACGTAAAGATCATTGGTATTGGCATTGGCAACCTGGGCATTGGCAATCTGGACGATAGCAGCCACCGCATTCGGGTCACGAGCGTGGAGTTGATTTCCTACGCGCTGAATCACGCGGCCGACTCGCAAACGTGCCACTGAGCTGCTCTTTTTTGAACCCTTGGCACGCTCTCTCCGCCGTTTCCGAGGCGGAGATAACCAATCAGTAAATCCAGCATTGACCCGATTGTCGTGGGCGGCAAGGCTTTGGCATGCTGAGGATGGCTGCCGAACCCGCAGGCACACGCAGCTTTTCAGATCACTTCAAGCTATTTTCCGTGAGGGCTTATGAAGCGTAGTCCTTTGCCAAAAGAGTCGAGCCGCGGAGGTTGGAAAGATCTCTATATCGCTGCATTGTTCGAGAACGATAAAGGCCGGCTGGCCGAACGAATTGCGATTGCCCAACTCGCGATCGGATCCCGAAGGCGGGAATTATTAATGTCCCGGAACGATCCCCAGGAAAGGCAACATCTGGACAACGCACTCTTCTCACTGCACGCGCTCGCTACTTCTCTCGCGATTCCGCCTCGCATGGTCGCCAAGGCTCGAGCCGCATAGTAACTGTTCAGCGCAATCCCTCGCTCAATCGGAATGCACCTGCTACTGGATCGTTCGTGTTTGTCTACGGAATCGCCCCGATGGGTTTGCGCCCACTCTGGGAGCAGAGTGACCTTGGTTAACGCATTCCTTAAACCCGATGAAACGACAGAACGAGGATCGTGGAACGAGCGATCGTACGCGACGAAGTGCTAAGGCCACAAACCAAAATCTGCGCAGGAGGCGTCCGCATGTTATCCGCAGAGTTTTCTGTAAGAGTAGTCTCTACAAAAAGCCTTTTCTTGCTCTCGGTAATTCTGCTTTGCGCCTCTTGGGTCATGGCGCAGGCGGCGCCCGCTGGCGGTTCAGCGCCCGCTGCTGGCAGCTCAGGAACCGCAGGCCAACAATCCCCGGGCAAAACAACAACGCCATCGGGAGCTAGCGCGACGCCGCCTGCAAGCTCTTCGACTCCGACCACGCCCTCGCCGACGCCAAACACGCCATCGACAGTGCCGGGAGCCAATTCCACGAACCCGCCCACCCCGGGTAACACGACGAAGCCTTCCACCATAAAACCGAACACCACTCCCGGAGGCACGCCAGGCACTTCTCCGTGTGGGAACCTGCCAAGTGCGCCCGGAGCAGCGGGCGGAACGGCTCCAAGTAGGGGATCAGCTTCCAGTCCAGACTCGTCCAATTCAGGTTCGGGGAATTCTGCTTCCAACTCAGGTTCGGCGCCCCCTACGTCGGGAAACAGCGCGAACGGCTCGGCTACTCCGGGAGCGTCGGCTGAGAGCACGCCCTGTCCACCTGCGGCTTCCTCGAATGGAACGAGCGGACCATCGAAATAAAAACAATTTGGGTAGAGTGGGGGCTCTACCCTTTTCTAGGCGGACCCGACTCTCTCCCGGGTCCGCTTTTTATTTGTCTTTAGCGGCAACCGACAACGAATTTTGTCTTGCCGTATCTCATTGGTAGCCAAACGTCAGCTCATCCAGGTACACCGAATAAGGCGATTGCTCGTAATTTCCGTCCATCTGATAGTTTACCGTGACTCCATACCACCCAGGCGCTGAACCGGGGTTGTAGTACTGATTCACAGGGTTGGTCACGCCATTGAGAGTGATCGACTCATACAGCAGCTGATTGCCTGAGGTTCGTTGCACCTGAATCGTGAGGTGGTTCCACGCATTGTTCACCGGATAACAGCCAATCCCCGTGGGTATCCATTGGTTTGAAGTGTCGTCCCAGATGTCCCACTCGTTCCCTCCGGCGATGCGGCACTCATGCCCCCAGATAAAACCCATGCCATCGAAGAACTGGTTCAAATCGAACTCAAGGGCCTGGGATGCTCCCAGATTCGTTCCGTAAAAATATACGTCGTAAGTAAAGTTGGAGAGCGTGGGCACCAGTGTGTGATTGGGGTCGGGCATCCCTTGCGACGAATAATCGCCGATCAAGTGATTATTGAACAGCACGTCCCAGTAAGGACCAGTTCCGCCAATGCCAAACTGGGTCGACGATCCGGAGAGCGAAGGCGACTTAATTCCCTGATTCATGGACCAGGTGATCTGCGAACCGCAGGGATTACAGTCGACAAACTTTGGCGGCCCTTGTCCCGCAGCCGCCCATCCGCCACTCTTTTGGAGGTTCGAGAATGCATTCCCCACAGTGATGGTCACGGGGCTCGTGGAGGCGCCGCCGCAGTTATCCCACTCTTCAACCACAGCATGGTAAGTGCCAGGATTCAGATTCAGATTCGTATTCAGGCTCGCCCCGTTGACGGCATAGGCCAACGCACCCTGCGAGGTGTAGACGCCCATGGACCCGATGCCCTTCGAACAGGACGTGGTCGCCGTGGCGATAAAGTTTACAGGCGAGCTGCTAACTCCGTTGTTGGCGGGCGAGGTCACGTGGACGCCCGACTGCGAGCTCACAGTAATCGTGACGGGGGTTGTGGCCGCCCCACCGCAATTGTCCCACTCTTCAACCACAGTATTGTAGGTGCCGGGATTCAGATTCAGATTCGTATTCAGGCTCGCCCCGTTGGCTACATAGGCTAAAGCACCCTGCGAGGTGTAGATGCCCATGGACCCAATGCCCTTCGAGCAGGACGTGGTCGCCGAGGCGACATAATTCACCGGCGAGGTGACAGTGCCGCCATTGCCGGGCGAAGCCACCGAGACACCAGACGGGGAACTCACGGTAATTGTGACAGCCGCTGTGGCCGCCCCGCCGCAATTGTCCCACTCTTCAACCACTGTATTGTAGGTGCCAGGATTCAGATTCAGATTTGTATTCAGGCTGGCCCCACCGACTACGTAAGCTAAGACACCATTGGCGGTGTAGATGCCCATCGAGCCCACGCCTTTCGAACATGAACTTTTTGCCGAAGCGACATAAGGCACGGGGCCTTGTAGGGCCGCCCCATTGGCGGGACTGGTAACGGTTACACCAGCAAAAGCGCTGGAGATAAAGGCCAATAGGCTCACGATCCAGAAGGCATACTTCGACATGCAATATCTCTCCCCGCAAAGAATTTGGGCTTGCCGATCTATCGAACTGAGCGCGACGCCTTTACGTGTGAGCAGGCCGTAAAGGAAGCGTCTTAAAACTGGCTTGGCGCCATTCGAACGAACAATTTCTGCTCCCTTGAGAACCGGCTGAGCGACCGGTAAGCAGGACAAGCAAACCTGAAATCGTTTTAAATTTGACTGAGACTACCAGAAACCCTGTATTCCGCCCAAACGAAATGTATGCCTTTCAGTACTCGGAAGTACTAAGGGAGCGTGCAAATGGACCCCGTGTCTCTACTCCAGGGACCCTGCCTCTGGGACGACGCGGGAGGGGAGATCCGAATAGCAACCCGGACGCGCCATTTGGCCACTAATCACCATCTCCGCGAAGGTGGAGTGTTTATGACCGTGCTTCTTCGTCCTCTGCCGCCTGTACGTTTGCTGCTTTGCTCCTTTGTGCTCGGACTGTCGTTTTCGGCGGTCGGCTGTGGTTCTTCCGGTTCAGGCGATCCTCCTCCCCCTCCCCCGCCGCCACCAGTTCTCGGTCCGAGCGTCACGACCTGGCAGTTCGACAATGAGCGCAGCGGACTCAATGCTCAGGAGACCGCACTAACCCCGCAAACCGTAACTCCGCAGACTTTCGGGAAGCTGTTTTCCTACCCGGTAGACGGATACGTATATGCGCAGCCGTTGCTGGTTTCGGGTTTAACGATCAATGGTGGCACGCACGACGTGGTATTCGTGGCGACCGAGAACGACAGCATTTACGCCTTCGACGCGGATACCTATGGCACCGGCACGCCTCTCTGGCAGGTATCACTCCTGCAAACCGGCCAGAGTGCGATTCCGAACGGTCCCATACAGCCGGTCGAAGGCGTCACTTCGACACCCGTCATTGACGCGACCTCAAACATGATGTACGTGGTGTCGATGCAGACCCCAGCGGACGGCGGCAACGATACGTTTGAGTTGCACGCGCTCAGCATCACGACCGGAGCGGAACAATCCGGCAGCCCTGTGCAGATCACCGCGTCAGTGCCGGGAACAAACCAGGATTCGGTAAACGGCATCGTGACCCTGACGACATCCTGTCTGCAGCGTGCGTCGTTGCTGTTAGCGAACGGGTCGTTGTTTATCGGATTCGGCTCGTGCCACAGCGGGTGGTTGCTCGCGTATGACGAAAAGACTCTGACCCAGACCGGAGTCTTTAACATGAGTCCCAACCTGAACGGCGAGGGCGCCTACGGTGGCGCGGGTGGTGTCTGGATGGGCGGGGCCGGTCCCGCGGCAGACTCCAGCGGAAATATTTACGTCACCACTGGAAATGGACCTTACGACGGACAGACGGCATTCGGCGATTCCATCATGAAGTTCAATACACAATTGCAGTTGCTCGATCACTTCACGCCCTATGTCTGGGCGTATATGGATTGCAACGACGCGGATCTGGCTTCGGGCGGCCTGCTGCTGATTCCGGGAACCACCGAAGCGCTGGCAGGCGGAAAGACTGGCAAGCTTTATCTGGTAAACACTACGGACCTGGGCGGAATGCAAGACAATGACACCGGCGCGACCCAGACCCTATGGTTCGAGCCCGATCTTTCCCCTCCATATTCCGCGACCTGCACGGCCACCGGTGGTGGCACTGTCTCTGGGTCGGCGGAGATCAATTCGTACGAGATCTTTGGGACAGCCGCATATTTCAACGGGACGGTCTATCTGGGAGTTACTCCGACCGTGGCCAGTGTGCCCGGGCCGCTGCGGGCGTTTACCTACAACGGCCAATTGACCGCCGGGCCGTATGCTTCGGATAACATTTTGCCGAGTAGCTACGGCTCCACTCCATTTATCTCAGCGAATGGCACCAGTGGAGGCGTGGCATGGATGATCGATCACGGCCAGCCGATTCAAGGCGCGGGAAACTCTACCACCGCTATTTTGCGAGCCTACGATGCCGGCACTCTTACCGAGATCTACAACAGCAATGACAACGCGGGCGACGCCCCCGGATACGGAATCAAGTTCACGTCACCCATCGTGGCCAACGGAAAAGTTTACATCGGGACAGGACAAGACCCGCTGGGTGGGCCCAATCCCCAAGGCGAACTCGATGTCTATGGTTTGAAAACTCAATAGTCGCTGGTGCAAAATTTGTTCCTGGAATTCGCCAATAACTCCGCCGCACGTTGAGTTATTGGCGATCGGTCAAGCTCTTATTTTGCGGACTCGAACTGTTGCAGATCGGCGAGCACTTCCTCGCTGTGCCCCTGCGGACCCACCTTAAGGTACACCTTCTTGATTACGCCATTGGGATCGATCAAGAAAGTGTTGCGCGCAGCCAGAGTCATTCCGTTGTATTCCATAATCGAGCCGTATTTTTCAACGACCGTGTGATTGGAATCCGCGAGCAGTTTGAAATTCAAGCCTTCCTTGGTGCAGAAGCTCTTATGCGAATCCACGTTATCCACGCTGACCCCCAGGATCACAGCATTCTTCTGCGTGTATTTGTCGATGTCGCGTTGAAAATTGTGGGCTTCGATGGTGCAGCCCGAAGTGAAATCCTTGGGGTAAAAATAAAGGACCACCCACTTGCCCTTGAACTGATCAAGAGAAACTTGAGTCCCTTCCTGGCTAGGCAGGCTGAAACCAGGGGCCTGATTGCCGATAGCCGGCGGCTGAGGCTGATCTGCTGCACCCGCAAAAGCGGCAGCCAGAACCAGAGCCGCAAAAAGTGTCGAGAAAATCTTCATAATGCTCCCTTCGAACTGGCAATAATGATAAACGAAAACGACCGATGACGGCCGCACAGCTTTGTCAAAAGATTGTCTCGGCGAGACGGTGAGTCAGGTCGAAATCATTACGATGGCTTCGACGAAATCCGTCCTCTGGCAAGACGATCCCCGGCCGCAAATGCCAGTTCCCGTGCTTTTGGCCGCGCCCGTTATGATATTTTTGAAGCAAAATCTTCCCGGCTTAGGATATGCAAACTTTTCAGCTTCATTTCCTGGAGCGGCGAACTTCGCTTTCTTGAATCAACCGTCATTCGCCGAGAATCAGAGTCTAAATTTAGACCCCACGATGCCTCTCGATCTTCAAATCGCCGATCGACACGTTTTTCGCAGAGAATTTCGCCCAACTTTGCGTCTGGCGTTGCCCCTGATCTTTGCCGAGGTTGGCTGGATGAGTATGGGTGTGGTCGACACCATCATGGTCGGGCGCCTTCCCAACAGCGCGGTGGCAATTGGAGCGACCGGCCTCGGTCAGAGTCTCTACCACGCCGTGGCGGTCTTTGGGGGCGGACTGTTGCTCGGCATGGACACCTTCGTGGCGCAAGCTCATGGACGCGACGATATTCAAGATGCTAGGCACTCACTGGTAAATGGATTCTTTCTCGCTCTGGTCCTTACTCCGATTCTTATGCTTCTCGTATCGTTCTGGCCCGTGCTGATGCGTCGCTTTGGAGTCAGCTTGGAGTTGATCCAACCGATGCAGCCGTTCATGCAGGCGCTGAACTGGGGGACTCTGCCGTTACTGTGTTACTTCGCGCTTCGACGCTATTTGCAAGCGGTGCATGTAGTGAATCCCATTATGTTCGCGCTCGTCTCCTCGAACCTTGTGAATCTGATCGGAGACTGGGCTCTGATTTACGGTCATCTCGGATTCCGAGCGATGGGCATCACTGGCTCCGGCTGGTCGACCTGCCTGGCTCGGGTTTATATGGCGGTCGTTTTGCTGATCACTCTCGCCTATGTGGAATCTCAACGCGGCCTGCCCGCTTGGACGGGTAGCCTCGGAATCGATTTGAAACGAGTGTGGGCGTTACTGAGGCTGGGGGCGCCGGCGGCCACACAAATATTGCTCGAGATCGGAGCGTTTTCGGCAGCTACCGCGCTCATTGCAAAGCTCGGACCCGTTCCACTCTCGGGTCATGAAATTGCCATCAACTGTGCGGCACTGACTTTCATGGTCCCGCTGGGCATAAGTTCGGCGGCCGCGGTTCGGGTCGGGCACCAATTGGGACGAGGCGATCCAGCCAGGGCCCACCTCGCGGGATGGTCCGCGATCTTGCTCGGGGCCGGATTCATGACCTTGACCGGTCTGGTATTCGTCACACTCTCGAAACCGATTGCGCGCCTGTTTACGCCTGATCCAGCAGTGATTGCGGTCGGCGCGTCCCTCTTGCTTGTGGCCGCAGCCTTCCAGCTGTTCGACGGGCTACAGACGGTCGCGACTGGCGCCTTGCGTGGTAGTGGCGACACTCGCACCCCGATGCTCGCCAACCTCGTCGCTTATTGGTTTATCGGACTTCCATTCGGGTATGTGTTGTGTTTCCGATTCGGCTGGGGCGCGCTTGGAATCTGGATCGGGCTCTGCATCGGCCTCATGATCATCGGGAGCGCTCTTCTTCGCACCTGGCACATGCGCCTGCGCTCAAAAGCCTTCGTTTCGCTGCCCGTACAGTAAAGGTGTGCGGTGCGGAATGGGATCGCGATTGAAGTGGCAGTTATTTCTTTTGGGCCTGCGCGAGCCTTTCGACGATCGCATCGTAGACGCTTTTCTCCACAGTTGCCAGGTCCGCTGTGCCGTCCAGCACAAGGTCGGCGTAACCCTTGCTAGGCACCGCATACTGCCGCATCGCCGGTCGCACTGTATTCTCGTATTGCCACTGGATGAGTTCCAAAGATCGCTGTCGTTCGGTGATGTCCCTTACCTTTCGACGATGAAAGCAGACTTCGTCCGGAGCTTCAAGGTAGATAGAAAGATCGAAGTGCGGGCGCAATTGCACAAAGTGTAATGCCAAGATTCCTTCGACGATCAGCAACGATTTGGCGGGGATGTGTTCGCGCCGGTCGCTCACGCGCAAGTGCTGCGCAAAATCGTATATTGGAGCATCGATGGCTTTGCCTGCGGCATAGTCGCAGATGTGTCTTTCCAGCAGTTGCACATCGATGGCATTCGGCGCGTCGTAGTTCTGCTTAGCGCGTTGCTCAAGCGGGAGATGGTTCATCTCAATGGAATAAACTTCCATGGAAATGACGTGTCCATTGAGACGGGACGCCACGCGCTTCGCCACTGTAGACTTGCCGCTGCCGGACGGTCCCGCCACGCCAACAATGAAAATATTCCCTGGACTCGGAGCGCCAATCATAAGGAAGTATATTTTCGCATTCGCAAGGATCAAGGATATTGTCTCTTGGGTGGTGGCGCAACTTCGTGGACCGATGACACTCGGTCAGACAGCCAGTCTGGTTGCAGCGGCCCACAGCGAGCAATGCCGCCGACGCTGCGGAGCGAGGCCGCGGTCGGGGCAGAGGGTCACCACCCCTCGGCAAGCGCTGAAATCCACGTGACAGTGCCAATAAGGCGCCCTAAACTAACTTTGAACCAGTTTGAAACATTAGGTATACATATGACTCACAAGGCAAAAGACCTCTCGCCGGACCAGAAGATGGCTATCGAAAGCCTGCTCGGCCGTTCGATGGCCAAGAACGAGGAGATCAGCATCCGAACTTTCCGCAACGGCCGCGGCCGCATTCACAGAAAACAGTTCCGTCATATCGATCTCCTCCGCACTTTGCCGAACCAGCACGTCGTCCCCTCTCAAAATTTGTAGATCAAATCCATGCCGAAAAAGAGCTGGTTTTTGGCATTTCCGTTGTTGTATCCGTCGCGATCCCACGAGTGATCAAAACGGAGTTCGGGCCGGAACATGACTGTCGTGCCGATGTATCTGGTGAGGTAAAACGTATTTTCCGTATATTTCCCTGGGATCCCGGTACGCTGGCCTTTCTTATCGTTGAGCAGGTCAGAACGGAAGCCGAACATAAACTTGGAGGTGACCTCGCGATTTATGTAGTTAACGACTGCGTACTCGGGAGCAGTGCAGCGTAACTCTCCGGCAGCGCAAGACGCACCATTCGCGCCAAGTTCCGGTTTGATCGGATTTGCAACATTGCCGGCGATGTTCGGCACATCGCGTTCGTACATGTACCAGGTCTCAGTCGCCATGTGCCATTTGTCGTTGAACTTGTGATACCAGGTGAAGTCATAGTCCTGCAGATTGTTATAGGCATACGTGCCCTTGTTGATGCCGTTGGCGCAGCCGTAGAAGTTGTCGTGGTTGGTCGCGGTCGAATAGTTCAAGCAAAAGATGCCTGAGGCTCTGGCATCATCGGTCCAACACGCAACGTCGTGGCTGCACGATGCGCCGAACTGAACCATCCATTGCTTATTCAGCTTGAGGCTGGCATAGATTCCGGTGTCTGTGAAGGGATCGATCGTATAGAGCAGCGAGTGCGTCATGTTGTAATTGTTGGGTGCTAACTGGGCCTCGATCCCAGGTACGGAAAGGAACCGGCCGAGTCGGATGTTGAGGCCCTCCATGACGGGGAAGTAGAGGTCAAAGTATTCGAGAACCGGATCGAAGCCATACTGCTTGTTGGAAAGCAAAAGCTGCTCGCTGAAGTAGCCCTTCGCGGTCGTGAAGCGATAGTCGATACCGAAGAATCCCGTCACATGGTATCCCCAGTCGAAATGGCTGGTTTGCACCGTGTCAGGGAGACGTTCGATGTATACGACCGCTTGATTGAGTTCGATCTTGTTGGGAAAAATGTCGTAGGAGACCGGAAAGTTATTCTGGCCTGAGGTGCTGAAATTGAAGCTGCCCGCAACCCATCCGTACACTTTCGTGCGGCTGTTCTCGAGTTTGAGGGCGGACATTAAGGGGTAGGTATTGCCGTCCGGAGCGCCGATGTCGGGTGCCCCGCCGTAGGTCCAGTCGGTGAATGGGAACGGAGGCGAATCTTCGGCCGCCGGAAGACCTCGTTTGGTCACGGAGGGCCCGGCCGGGTTCGTGCCGTCCCAGTCCTGGCTATAGAACTGTGCCAGGCGGTGAAAAAAGTTGCCGGTTAAGCTGTGGTCGCCGGTGGTGGTTGGAGTCTGCCCGTTTGGAGCCGATCCAGTCTGTTGCGGGTCTGGGCTCCCTGCGCTCGACGACGGAACTGGTGGCGGTCCACCGTCGAGCGCGATCGTCGGCGAATCCATCGGCGATTTTTCTGCGGGCTGCTCAATCCGTTCTTTCCAGACGGTTGGGTCCTGGTCGACCGGTTGTGCCTGCTTGCTCACTGCGCTCGCCGCTTGGCTCATCGATCCAGAAGCCTCGGTGGAATCGCCGATAGCCGATTGTTGACTCTGGAGTGGTAGCGTGAGTGCCAGGGCGGCGACCAAGATCGAGGCCGCCCGCTCGCCAGCTTCGACTGCATACTTGTGCACATTGTTTCTAGAGTTCATGAGTATGAGTTCTCCCCCTCGATACAATAGATTGAATTTCTCCGCAAAAAGATACGTCCGTTCAGCCCGCTGCCATGGGAAAAGCAATCTCTCAGGCGAAAGGCTCGATCGTATCGGGACAGGCGGCTCAACCTTCCTTCCGCAAGGGAGCGGAGTTCACACTGGTACCGGTCGCCGAATTCGTTCCTTGGCAGGCGCCGCATTCTAGAGATCTACCTCAATGTGGTCGAATGGGGTCCAGGTATTTATGGTGCAGAGTCGGCTTATCGTTACTACGACAGAGCCAGCGCCCGGAATGTCGAAAGGGAACAGGCGGCACGCCTGGCTGCATTTCTCCCTGCTCCCCCGAAGCGACGACCCGATCGCATGAATGACTACAACGCGATCATCCTTCAGCGGATGCGCCAAATGGGTTGGTAATCGCGAGCAACCTCTTACCAAAGCCCGACGTATGATTTCTCTTGCGGCGGGTTCCTAAAAGCGATCGAACGCGGCAGCCAGAAACAGATGGTATTATCGCGGGCGGGAGTCAACCCGTGGAACCAACACAACCCAAACTTCCGAGAGAAGCCATAGAGCTCTACAACGATTTCATTCATGGTGAGATTAGTCGCCGCGCTTTTATGGAGGGCGTACAGCGACTAGCGGGCGGTCTGGCGGCAGCCACGGTTATCAATGCATTGATGCCGAATTATGCGCTGGGCCAGCAGGTTTCCCGCACCGATGACCGGATCAAGGCCAGTTACGAGACCGTGCCCTCCCCGAAGGGCAACGGAAGCATCAAGGGATATCTCGTGCGGCCTGTCAGCGCCGACACTCGCTCCGAGACCGTAACAAAGTTGCCCGGCGTAATCGTGGTCCATGAGAATCGTGGTCTGAATCCGCATATCGAGGACATCGCGCGGCGGTTTGCCCTGGCCAACTTCATGGCATTTGCGCCGGACGGACTCACATCTCTGGGCGGCTATCCTGGCGACGACTATAAGGGCGGCCAGATGTTCAACAAGATCGACAAGAGCAAGATGTTTGAGGATATGGTGGCCGCAGCCACGTGGTTGAAGTCGCGCCCTGACTGCACGGGAAAGATCGGCGCTACCGGCTTCTGCTACGGGGGCTCGACCGCCAATATGTTAGCGGTGCGGCTGGGAGCCGACCTGGCGGCAGCTGCGCCGTTCTATGGCGGTCCTCCCGCTCCAGAGGACATCCCGAAAATTAAAGCGGCGATCCTGGTGCATCAGGGGGAACTCGACACACGACTGGCAGCGACGTGGCCGGCTTACGACCAGGCCCTGAACGCGGCGCACGTTCCGCACGAAGGCTATATTTACCCGGGCGCCGTACATGGCTTCAATTGCGACGCGACGCCGGAAAGGTACAACAAAGCCGCGGCCGATCTGGCCTGGCAACGTACGATCGATTGGTTCAACAAATACGTGCGTGGTTGATTCTATCTATCCCCGCGTGTGTGGTTCTGCCAATTCGCATGCAGTGCCGGTCGGGACACAGAACTTGAATTATGTGAACCATAACTTTGCCTTCGCACGCGCAGCCTCGATAACAATCTCTTCGAGTCGCTGAATCGTGGCCCATTTCCACTGGGAAATAACTCCGGCGTGTCCTTCGTCTCTTTGAGGATGGCGATGAGCCACGCGAACCAGTGCGGCTCAATCCAGCCGCGCAGCCACTCATCGTAGCCGCGCTCTTCTCCGAAGCGCTCCAATGGATACCAGGTTTCACGCGACACAGCGACATAAACAAGGTCGCCCGTTCCAGGTAGTGCTCATGACTTCTCCTCCTTTGAGCCGAGTCAGCGTTAGGATTTTGTCGTCGTCGGACAGCGCCATTGCGAGCGATCCGCTCGCTCCGACCTTGAGCATTTCGGCGACGCTCAAGGTCATGGTTCCACCGGCGTCGTCGATCAGTTTGAGGAGCGCGGCAATCACCATGAGGCGACACTCTTCCTCGCTCCACTGGTGCTTGCTGTGATTGGTAAACTCGGCCAGCTTCTGTTATAGCGCCGCAACTAGAATGGAAACTTATGCGACCGAACGGTCTCATCAGCATCCAACCACTGACGGGGCAATAAAGCGAGGAACATAGCCTCATTGCCGGGCCGCCCAAGTGGGTCAAGGGAGAAAAGCAACGTCCAACAATCTTAAAGATCTCCACTTAGACGTGGCAAGCCGCACCCAGCCGATCATCCTTCATGATGACCCCCAATGTGTGCAGTGACGGCGAAAGACAACGAGCAAAAAATATGAATGAGACAAATCCAACCGCGTCAAGTATCCAAGGAGCGCGCCGCCAATTTCTCAGCCTAAGCACAGCAGCGGGTGCGGCGTTGTTTGCGACGTCTGCCACTGCCTTTGCGACTTGCGAGGTTTCCATGATGGACCTACCGCCCGCATCCGCCGCGATAGCGCCTTTTAAAATCAACATACCTAATGCTGCCCTCGATGATTTAAAACAGCGGCTGCGCAATGCACGATATCCAGAGAAAGAGACAGTCGACAACACCTCTCAGGGGACGCAGCTCAGTAATTTCACGGCACTGGTGGAGTACTGGCGTTCCGAATACGACTGGCGGCGATGCGAGCGAATGCTCAACGGTTTCCCGCAATTCAGAACCGAGTTGGATGGGCTTGGCATCCACTTCATCCGTGTCCAGTCGCGACACGAAAATGCGTTGCCGATGATCCTCACCCATGGATGGCCAGGATCTATTGTGGAGTTTTATAAGGTCATTGAACCGCTGGTGAATCCAACCGCCTTTGGCGGTGACGCTAGGGACGCGTTCCACGTCGTCATACCCTCGCTGCCAGGATTCGGTTTCTCGGACAAGCCAACGGAACCGGGCTGGAACGTTGCTCGGATAGCGCGGGCGTGGGATGTTCTTATGAAGCGGCTTGGATACAGCCGTTATATTGCGCAAGGTGGCGACTGGGGAGCCGCGGTCACGACCCGGCTCGCCGAAGCCAAGCCAGAGGGATTGGCAGCCATCCATCTCAACTTTCCTATCTTCATTCCACCACCGCTAGAGGGAACGCCAACAGAGGAAGAGAAGGCCGCCATCGCGCGAGCGAAGCACTTTTTCGATCAGTTGTCGGGCTACTCCAACATCCAGAAGACGCGTCCCCAGACGATTGGATACGCGCTCACAGATTCGCCAGTTGGCCAAGCTGCTTGGATCTACGACCGCTTCATCACCTCCACAGACAGCAACAATCATCCGGAGCGGGCGCTGACCAAGGATGAAATGCTCGACGACATCATGATCTATTGGCTCACCGCTACCGCTGCGTCATCATCGCGCCTGTACTGGGAGAGCTTCAAGGATCTCACTACAGTGAAGCTCGATATCCCTGTAGGCTGCACGATCTTTCCCGGTGACGTTCTGCAATCGCCGAAAGTATGGTCCGAGCGTACGTTTTCTAATTTGATTTACTGGAACCGAGCAGAACGGGGAGGGCACTTTGCTGCGTTCGAGCAGCCGGCCATCTTCGTGCGAGAAGTAAGGGATAGCTTCCGATCGATTCGAAGCTGATCGCTTGTGCAACCAACGCGCGCTCATGGGAGTCAAAAAATACGATATCCGCGTACTTGCTATGAACGGTCTGCATAGGACGAATATCGCGTAGCGCGCATAGGCGCTGGCCCTGAGGGCGAGTCTCAGGTCAAAAACCGATCAAGGTATGAGTCTAACAGCCTGTGGTGCATGTGCCTGATTTGCGGCACTGCCAGCGGTGTATTCGGTTTCGTGATCCCGCAAAGTATTTTGTCCGAGATATTACCGGTTG